>Ga0208903_1000173_pt1 | contig 63562 bp, 98 predicted proteins | sample AntAceMetag02UKJ_FD_184769 | JGI IMG/M metagenome (GOLD analysis project Ga0208903, IMG submission 184769) | Saline lake microbial communities from Ace Lake, Antarctica - Antarctic Ace Lake Metagenome 02UKJ (SPAdes) (version 2) | ecosystem: Environmental > Aquatic > Non-marine Saline and...
TGGTTAGAAAGCCTAGCCAACAAATAGTAAGACTGATAGGTTGGTGTTGAAAAATATCAGCCTATTTTATTGACATTAGTTTCTAAAGCATATATAATAATACTATGATAGTTATAACAGGATACGGTTACGTAGGTAAAGCCATTGAAGCACTCTTAAAGAGTTCATTACAACATGGGTGTAGTTTAAGCCTGATCCAAGAAGCAATCCGCTACAATAAAAAAATCCGCAAATAGATTACCAAAACTCCTACAATAGTATTGACCTATCAACGATACTACTATATAATAGTTACATACTGTTTACATTTTTGTAACACACCAGTTACATCTATGCTAAATAGTTTTACGCTGTTATCATAACAGCTATTAAGTTGTGGTCCGCGGTTTTCTAGAAGCAACCGGCACGTTTTCAAAAATTTTCTTAAAAGGAAAAAATTAATGCAATTTAATAAAATCAAACTGGCTCTTGGTATCATCGCACTAACACCAGCAATGGCGTTTGCGGCAGCAGATCAAGAGAAAGCAATGGCAAATGCAGACAACTGGGCACACCCCAGAGGTCAACACGATAACCAAGCATATTCAAAACTTACTCAAGTAAACAAAGGTAACGTTAAGAATCTTAAAGCGGCTTGGACTTTTGCAACAGGCGTTAACAGAGGACACGAAGGTAGTCCTTTAGTTATTGGTAACATGATGTATGTACATACAGCGTTTCCAAACAACGTATACGCACTAGACCTTAACAACGATCAAAAAATCGTTTGGTCATATTTCCCAAAACAAGATCCATCAGTTCAAGCAGTTCTTTGCTGTGACAACGTTAACCGTGGCCTAGGCTTTGGTGATGGTAAAATCTTCTTACAACAGAACGACGGTATGTTAGTTGCTCTTGATGCTAAGACAGGTGCTAAAGTATGGGACGCTTCTAATGTAGACCCTAAAGTAGGTGCTACAAACACAAATGCTCCGCACGTAATCAAAGACAAAGTACTTACTGGTTGTTCAGGTGCTGAGTTTGGTGTACGTTGCTTTATAGCGGCATATAACATTGCTGATGGCTCACTAGCCTGGAAAGCGATGTCAACGGGTCCTGATTCAGAAGTATTAATCGGTGCTGACTTCAACAAAGAAAACCCACTATATTCAGCTCTTTCAGTATATGAAGATGTGAATGGCGGTAACGCTCAGGGTGGTAGTTTCAAAAGAATCCCTTCTGACCAACTTCAAGGTGGTGTAGCTGATCTAGGTGTTCGCACTTGGCTCAAACCACAAGCAGTTAAGGATGGTTGGCAACATGGTGGTGGTTCTGTATGGGGCTGGTGGCCATATGATGCTAAGACTAACTTAGTATACTACGGTACAGGTAACCCATCAGTTTGGAACCCAGACGTACGTCCTGGTGACAACAAATGGTCTATGACTGTTTTTGCTCGTGATTTAGATACAGGTATGGCGCGTTGGGGTATGCAAATGACTCCACATGACGAATGGGATTATGACGGTATTAACGAAGTTATCCTTTTTGACAAAGGTGGAAAAACATACGCTTGGCATCATGACAGAAACGGTTTTGCATACACATGGACAGCGGCTGAAGGTACATTAGTTGCCGCAGAGAAAGTACATCCATTCGTTAACTGGGCTACAGACATTGATCTTAAGTCTGGTGTGCCAAACAAACTTGCTGAGCATTCGACTCACCAAGATTACAACACCAAAGGTACATGTCCTGCGGCACTTGGTACTAAAGACCAACAGCCTGCGGCATATTCACCTAAGACAGGTTTAATATACTCACCACTTAACCACGTATGTATGACATACGAACCAGTTGAGTCTAAGTATGTTGCTGGTCAACCTTGGGTTGGTGCTACTTTAACTATGTTTGCTGGTCCTGATGGCGTAATGGGTGGCTTTGCCGCGTATGATCCTATGACTAACAAAAAAGTATGGTACAACAAAGAGAAATTCTCAGCATGGGGCGGTGCAATGACTACTGCTTCAGACTTAGTTTTCTACGGTACTTTAGATCGTTGGTTTAAAGCTCTTGACGCGAAAAGCGGTAAAGAACTTTGGAAATTCCAAGTTGGATCAGGTGTGATTGGTAATGCGTTTACATACTCACACAAAGGTAAACAACACGTTGGCGTACTATCAGGTATTGGTGGTTGGGCTGGTGTTGCTATGAACCTTGGTCTTACAAATGACACAGATGCACTAGGTGCGGCTGGTGGTTATAAAGAGTTAACAAAGTATAATGCGGCACCAGGCGGTGGCGGATTAACAGTGTTCTCACTATAATCTAGTTTGTAATACAAGTAAAACAAAAAAGGCTCCTAAGGGGGCCTTTTTCTATTGACAAATAACTAGTCCTATCATATAATAACTAAATACTAATAAGAACTATTAACATTTAGGACTATATGCAACTTGAACACCAACAGCAACTCCATCTAGACCAATTACAACCAGGCGACACTGGCGTGATTGACTGTCTCCATTTTGACGAAGACTACAAGAGAAGATTGTGCGGAATGGGCTTACGTTGTGATGATCGTATTACTTGCATCCGTAGAGCAAGTTGGGGTGGTCCTATTCATATCAGAGTAAACTCAACAGACTTATTCATACGGCGACGTGACGCTAAATTAGTCTGCTTAAAATAATCAATAAGTAAAATTTATAATCATCATTTAATCTTTCAATAAGTAAACCCTATTAAAATCTCATTTTTAATAGTATACTACTATAAGTAATTCATACAGGAGAAACACATGAAAATACTACGATTTACAGCAGTCTGGTGCGAGCCATGTAAGATGCTAGCAAGGAACTTAGAGAATATTACAACACAAGTGCCTATTCAGGTAATTGATATTGATCAGGAAGAAGATCTAGCCAGACACTTTAATGTACGATCAGTCCCAACATTAGTTATGATTGATCAGGACAAGAAAGAAGTTAAACGTGTAGTTGGCGTGCAGTCAGTAGACCAACTTGATCAGTTTATTAACTATTAGACTTTAATGATTTTACGTATTGTTTTCCTTATAATTTTATAATATACTACGATAAGTAATAACAGTAACATGTTGTTACTAGATTGATCTCAAGTTGGACCTGTCGTAAGACTCTCCAATGAACTGGTTAGTCATATTTTATTAATCTTTTAAAGGACTACTATTATGTGGACTACACCATCAGCAACTGAAATGCGTTTTGGATTCGAGGTAACATGTTATATTATGAATCGTTAATTTGATTCTGATATGCTAGTATCTAAAAATCAGCATTAAAGTGTTAAAAGAAGAAACCCTGCTTTTTTAAGTGGGGTTTTTATTGGAATAAAGTAATGGGAGCGTATTTACAGATCCTGTTATATTATATTGCGTGAACTATGTCAGAGGCAATTCAAGAACAAGTGTAGATCTAAAATGAAGCACTCCCACTAAAAATACTTATCAATTGCGCCAAAAATAGGTTAAAATACCGGTATTTTTGTTGACTTTGGCATAATTTAATGTTAAAATCATATAGTAACAAAACTTATAAGAGGAAATAACATGTTTGATTCGATTGAGATTAGAAAAGCGTTTAATGGGTTCATCGTTATATTAACGCCGGAAGATGATGAGCCTAGAGAATTTGTATTTGACACCAGCAGAAAAGCTATGAAGTTCATACGTCAATATGTAGAAACTAAGAAGGTAGCATCACCGGTAGTAGCGTAGTAGCATAATTTTCCTGCCCTATTTTGTTAAAATAAATAACAAAAAGCAGTAAATTCAACTGAAATTTGGAGTATATCAATGTCAAAAACCGTCTTAGTGACTGGCGGTGCAGGTTTTATTGCACACCACGTTATTGAAAATATATTAAGAAATACCGATTGGAATGTGGTCAGCCTAGACAGGTTAGACTTTTCAGGAAATCTAAATCGACTACACGATATGATGGCTGTGTTTGATACAGAAACCAAAAAACGTGTAAGGATAGTGTTCCACGATCTAAGAGCAGAAATTAACCCAATGGTTGCTAGAGACATCGGCGATGTTAATTATGTGCTACACTTGGCGGCTGGAAGCCATGTTGATCGGTCAATTGAATATCCAATGGAATTTGTTTTGGATAATGTAGTTGGCACAGGACACTGCTTAGAGTTTGCACGTAAATTACCAAACCTAGAACGCTTTATATACTTTTCAACTGATGAAGTATTTGGGCCAGCACCACAAGGTGTAAATTATAAAGAACGCGATAGATATAATTCAAGTAATCCATATTCAGCAACTAAAGCTGGCGGCGAAGAATTAGCAGTGGCGTTTGAAAATACCTACAAAATGCCAATATACATCACACACACCATGAACGTGTTTGGGCAAAGACAACACCCAGAGAAGTTTATTCCGATGTGCATCCGTAAAGTAAACGACGGTGATGCTATTACTATCCACAGTGATGCCACCCGCACAATTCCGGGCAGTAGATTTTATATACATGCCGCTGATGTAGCAGATGCCATGATGTTCTTGCTGAAATTAGACGACACTAAACTAGAACCAGACTACGGTGATGCTAGATGTCCTAAGTTTAACCTAGTAGGTAAGCAAGAAATCAACAATCTACAACTGGCACAGATCATTGCTGACGCCCAGGGCAAAGAACTAAAATATGAAATGATGGATTTCCACTCAGCCCGCCCAGGACACGATCTACGTTATGCATTAGATGGTGACTACATGAGAAAACTAGGATGGGAACCTAAAGTAGAACTAACAGAACGTATTGGTGAAGTAGTTGATTGGACACTACAGAACGATCGTTGGTTGCGGTGTGAGGATCTATAATGAAAAATATAGTACTGTTAACGTCGGCTCTATACACCAACTACGGAATATATGATCCAACAGAACGGATTCAACAAACGTTGGATACTGCTAAAAGTGCTAAAAAATATATTCCGGGTGCGGTGGTTATTCTAGTTGACAACAGTAAGATCGATGTCCTCAATGAAGATGGTAAGGTGTTCAATGAACTAATCGACACAGTTGATTACTACATTGATAACTGTGAAGACCCCGACATCCAACTGTTTCATAAGACCTGCTCTAATTATGACATTGGGAAGAATGCCATGGAGGCGTTGGGCATGACAAAAGCATTAAGACATATTATATCTGATCCAGCTCTTCTAGCAGAAGTAAAACAAGCAGAACGCATATTTAAACTTAGTGGCCGCTATCAGGTTACAGACAAGTTTGACATTAAGAAATTTGCTAATAGTACCACAAAAGACAAATACGTGTTTAAAAAAGCACAACCAAGTTGGATTAATCCTGTAGACACCGGAGTCTCCACGCTATTGCAGACACGCCTATGGTCATTTACTCCTAGCCTGCTTGAAGATACAGCAGACATGTATACCAACATCATTGAAACAATGTTGGAATTATTTAATCAACAGAAATATATCGACAATGAGCATGCTATGAGTAAATTTATTCCAAAAGACAAGTTAGTTGAACTTGACACAGTGGGGTTGCAAGGTAACATAGCTCCAAATGGTATGATGGTTATTGATTAATGAAGAATGTATTAATCTTAGGTGGTAACGGATATGTAGGCAGTAGGTTACGACAGGTACTTGCAGAAATGCATAATATCCATTCCGTTGACTGCTGTTGGTTTAACTATGACAGTGAATACAAAGACCACAGAGATTATCATAGACTTACCAAAGAAGAATTATCAAAATTTGATGTTGTAATAGTGTTAGCTGGGCATCCTAGTGTTCCTAGTTGTATTGGAGCCCTATATAGTCCATGGTTAAACAATGTTAGTAACTTTACAGACCTATTAGATAAAATAGATGATCAATTGGTTATCTATGCTAGTTCAGCAAGTGTGTACGGTAATAGTAAGCCGGGCGAACTTCATGCCGAAACCAACAAACAATTTGTTCCAGTAAACAACTATGATGTTACTAAGTATGCCTTGGACCAACAGGCCATTATTGCTAATCTAAGTGGAAAAAGAGTTATAGGGTTAAGATTTGGTACGGTCAATGGTTGGAGCCCAAATCTTCGATGTGATGTTATGATCAATGCTATGTATAGTACAGTAGTAGGAAACCAAACACCATTCAAACACCCAATTAACGTAACAAATAAACATATCAGTCGTGCAATCTTGGGTATAGAAGATCTTTGTCGTGCAGTTACTGAATGTATTGAGCAACAACACGTAGGAATATATAACCTATCTAGTTTCAATGACACTGTTGGAAACATAGCAGTTAGCGTAGCAAAAAAATTAGAGGCAAAAATTAACGATAACGGAAATACTACGAATGCTTATGATTTTGCTATATCAACAGACTTGTTTGAACAAACTTATAATTTTCAATTTAAAGAAACAGTAGACTCAATAGTAGACAGTTTGATTAGTAGGTATCATGAATCGGCTGTACAATACAGAAACAACTACATAATTTATCAATGGGAGCAAGAACGTGGATAATGCAACACACTTAACAGAGTGTCTGTGCTGTGGTGGCACTAACTTAAAAGTAACATTGGATCTAAATGAACAGCCAATGGCTAACAGTTTTAAGGACAGCCCAACTGAGGAAGAATTAACATTTCCGTTAAAGCTAAATCTTTGTACAGATTGCACACATCTACAATTGAGCCACGCAGTAAATCCGGACTTGCTGTTCAAACACTATCTATATGTTAGTGGCACCAGCCAGACATTAAAAGACTATTTTGATTGGTTTGCTGGATACACCAAGAGCTTCTTTGCCACTGATCCAAAAAATGTGTTAGACATTGCTTGTAATGACGGCACTCAGCTAGACAGTTTCAAAGCAAAAGGTTTTACTACGTACGGCATTGACCCTGCAGAAAATTTATACAAGTTGAGCTCAACAAATCATGAAGTTATCTGTGACTATTTTACAGAACAATATGTTGACCAGCTCAAAGACAAACACCTAGATGTGATAAACGCACAAAACGTATTTGCACACAACAGTTATCCATTAGAATTCTTAAAAATGTGTAAAGAAATTATGCATGACGATTCAGTATTGTTCATACAAACAAGCCAAGCTGACATGGTTAAGAACAACGAGTTTGATACTATCTATCACGAGCATTTGAGTTTCTTTAATGCGAATTCAATGAACGAATTAAGCAAGAGAGCAGGTCTTTGTCTAGTTAACGTTGAGAAAACCCCAATCCATGGCAACAGTTATGTGTTTGTGTTTAAGAAGATGCCAGCACCAGGTAACATAGAACAAGTGCTACAAGAGGAGCGCGACCAAGGAGCACAGAATTTAGAAACTTATAAAATATACGAACAGCGTTGTAGACAGGTACTTGAGGATCTGGACCAAATGTTGGTAATACATCGACTCAGCCAATATTTTATAGTAGGGTATGGTGCGGCCGCCAAGGGTATGACATTGATCAATGCTGGTGACTTATATTTAGATCTCATTATCGATGACAATCCAATGAAGCAAGGTAAGTTTGCGCCTGGCAGTAATATCCCTATAGTGCCAATTGACGAGTTAGATAATCTGACTGATCGTAAAATTGTATTTGTTCCATTGGCGTGGAACTTCTTTAAAGAAATTAAAGGTAAAATTAAAGCTAAACGTAACAACAGCAACGATGTTTTCTTAAAATATTTTCCAACAGTAGAGGTAGAATAATAATGGCTATAGACTTCAAAAAATCGTATTTAGACTTGTTAAGGAACACCATACTTGGTCTTACATACGCCGACTATAGGATTGATCCTTCAGTGGGAGAAATTCGCCCACATGACCCAAAAGCTAGAGAGAATGGCGAAGATTGGCCGTTTAATGCTCAGAGCATGGCAGGCAGTAAAAGAATGCTTAATGTTCATGAGTTAATTGATCAAATTACTGCCAACAGCATTCCTGGGGATTTTGTTGAAACTGGAGTCTGGCGCGGTGGTGTATGCATATACGTTGCTGGAATATTTAAAGCAGAGAATATTTTAGATCGACAAATATGGGTCTGTGACAGCTTTGATGGATTACCTAAACCCAACGATAAAGCATATCCAATTGATAAAGGCGACACACATTTTACCGCAGGATGGTTAAAGTGTGACCAGCCTACAGTAGCTCGAAATTTTGCAGGATACAATCTATTAAGCAGTCAAGTAAAATTTGTTAAAGGATGGTTTAGTGATTCCTTGCCAAAACTAAAAGATGAGATTAAACAAATATCTATTTTAAGGTTAGATGGTGACATGTATGAATCAACCATTGTGGCGTTAGAAAATCTGTACCCTAAACTGTCAGTAGGTGGATACGTAATAGTTGACGATTACGGATTACCTAACTGCCGCAAGGCCTTGGAAGACTATAGAAAATTCCACAACATTGACGATGAATTTATAACTATCGACAACAGCTCAAACTATTTCCAAAAAACTAAAGAATGTGATCCAACAAAGATAGAACATAGGTTTAGAATACCTAACACAACACCAACTCCCAAAGCAACAGTTGACCCTACATTCTCTATGCCCAATAAAGGTGCGTCGCTTAGTAGTCTATGAAGAAAACCCTGATATGCCACTTCTATAACGAACAATGGATGCTACCGTGGTTCCTTAACCATCACAAGGAAATATTTGACCATGGCATAATGATTGACTATCACTCAACAGATTATTCCGTTGATCTAATCAAAGAGATATGCCCAACATGGGACATAGTAACAAGTCGTAATCCTGATTTCCAAGCAGACAACATAGATACTGAAGTCATGGATATAGAAAAGTCAATCGACGGATGGCGCATAGCACTTAACGTTACTGAACAACTAATAGGCGACTATTCGGTATTATCAGATCATACCAATCAACAGTTATTAATTCCTAATATTTTTATGATTGATGTTGAACGTAATACAGCAAATCCTGATCTTCCTTTGTATGAACAATACCATCATGGATTTAGTTTTAAAGATGGACCTCAACAATTTTTAGAACGAAGGGCAAGGAGCATGCACAATACTCCGGTATTTTATCCGCCAAATAATACTGCTGAGTGTATGGGTCCAGGACGCCATTATCATTCATATAATACAGACCAATTGGTCACACTCTATTGGGGTTGGTGCCCTTGGGATGAAGGACAACTTGCTAGGAAAACACAGATACAAACACAAATACCTCTAGTAGATAGACAACGAGGTTGGGGGTATCATCATATAACCAACAACGAAACATTAACCCATAGACTTGAGAATGAGTTCGTTCCTCAAGCGAGAGATTTATCAAAGGATTTAGAATACTATGTCAGCAAACACAAAAATCTTTCAAATATACTTTAAGCCAGAGCTTGAAAAATATTTAGACCCTGCGTTTACTCCGTTGAGCAACGTAGAAAATCCGCGTCCGGACTTGCGTGAATGGGACGTGTGGAATCGCGAACATGATAACATCTTAGCACAAGGCTTAGATTATTGGGGATTTGTTAGTTGGAAGTTTAAAGAAAAAACAGGTCTTCACGGACATCAAGTATTAAAATTTATGTCAGACAATCCAGGATGTGACGTTTACCTATTCAATCCATGCATTTTAAATGAAGCAGTGTTTGCTAACAGTTGGGAGCAGGGAGACCTCCATCACCCAAACATCAGTGACATAGGTAATAGTTTCTTACAGAAGATAGGCTATGATAATGTTGATGTTAAGACAATGTTATTAGATCGCAACAATACAGTATTTGCTAACTACGTAGTAGGTAGTCGTAAGTTTTGGATAGAGTTTATGGAGTTTACCCGTAAGCTGTTCGTCGAGGCTGACAAGGATATTGAATTTAAACATCAAGTGTTTGGTGAGGGGTTGAGCAACTATGCCCATGATAAGTCGTTACCAAACTTTACTTTCTTAATTGAAAGATTAATTCCAACATACCTTGAATTAGAACACTTAGATAGTTTAGCGTACACATACACCCATGACACAGTTTTGTCTAAATATAGACCTATATTTGATGAAATACAAGCACTATCCAACCTAAAAGTAGCTATAAACCAGTACGACAGTGACGAATTATATAATGTCTGGAACTACTATAGACACGCTTTTATCAATAATAATCCAGGAATACTTAATATAGAGTAAACTACTGTTAGAATTGCCATATGTATGGCAATATATAGTAAAACAACCAAAAAAGGAGGCGATTGATGCTTAAATCTGCCAAGTTTTTAGTATTAGTATCATTAGCATTACTGGCGTTCTCGATCACATTAGGAACCCTATCAGGAACCCCAGGACACGATCCTATCCATATCAGGATAGACTATCACAATGTTACCCAAGACATGAAACGTCAACAAATCCTTTTTAAAGAAATTGACTGCCTCGCACGCAACGTTTATTATGAAGCACGTGGCGAAAGTGAGCAAGGACAACTGGCGGTAGCCCAGGTAACCCTAAACAGGGTAGAGAGCGGTATGTTTCCCGATTCGATATGTGGTGTGGTAAATGAACGTTACATGGTTAAAGGACAGGAAGTATGTCAATTTAGTTGGAGGTGTGATCCCAACGCAAACAAAAATCTCCTGGTGTCTGAATCCAACCCAATATTCCAACTAGCTTGGTTGGCAATTAGAGATTATCATAAACTGTCAGTGGTCACCCATGACACTTATTGGTTCCATGCTGACTATGTTAGACCCGCCTGGCGCAAGTTCAAAGAACGTGTAGCCCAAATAGACGACCACATTTTCTACCGTCAAAAACAACCTTAGGATAAATATTATTGACAGCAGGATATTTCTGCTGTATAATAATAACATGCTCAGAAGGCAGGTTAAATTAACTTTCTCAAAAGGAAATAAGAAAATGCCAGGTTACCAATCAAGTGGTACTGAGGCTTTACAAGCGTTAGCTAAAGAAGCCAAAGAAAAGAAACAAGCACAAGCAACAGACGAACTTAAAAAGTTCGAAGCATTGAAGCTAAAAGAAAAAAGCGAAGCTACTAGACGAATGGTTGAAGCTTTTTCAGACTGCGGTTAAGAAATTACCGGTTGACAAAAAGTCTTTTTGGTAGTATAGTATATGCTATATGTTACAAAAAGAAAAAGAATTCCATAGCAAAATAAAACGCATATTCTATTTAGGTGTGAGTGTCTGCCTATTAATATCAGCAATTGGTGCTTATCAAACATGGCTTAATCCACTAGGCCTAAAACCAGAAGTTAATCCAAAGCAACACAATGGTGCACAACCGTTTACTCCCCCAAATGTATTTGAATCTTCAGTCACACTGCCAGACGGTCGACCAACATCAACTCTCAATCTAAACATAGAGATAGAACAAGCACTTCCTTTAACTGAGGAGGACCTGGAAGTGTTTGACGAGCTTAGAACAATAGACGACCTAACCGACGAAGAATTCCAGGAGAAAACACAATGACACTTGACCAAGCACACGCAGTAGTACAGTTCTATGGAGAACACCATGAGATACGTAACCTCTGGGAAATATTAGATCACATGAAAGCCAATTGGAAGGATTTAGATCAGCAAGAACGAAAATCATTAGATTTGTTGTCACAGGACCTGTATGTTGGGTTAACTAATGCAAAATTCAACAAAAAAGGGAACACAACAATCATTGAAGATGACGGATACGCAGATTAATGATAAATTTTGGTTGACTTTAACCACAAGATGTGCTATAATTACGCTGTAATTTACTAAATCATGTGGAGAAAGCAATGGAAAAAAGAGTAAGGGATTTTGGAACAGCAGAGCGTACACAACGGGTATACGAACAAGTGATCGTTAAATTAGATCGTATCGAGGGTATGCTTAAATTCTTTAGCTTAGTTATGGCTGCCTGTTTTGGAGCTATGCTTATGGATTTATTACTTGGGTATTTTGGATAATATATGTTTAGACAGTTAATTGAAATGGTGATATTTTCCCTAGCAATAGTGTTAATGGCACCATTTTGGTTGCTGAGTAAATTGGTTATAAAGATATTAAAACTTTAATAATAATTCTAGTTATATTTTTTAGTCTAATAGGTTATCTAATTAGTTTACAAATAGGTTGACTTTTGGTTAAGTTGGTGCTATAATGTATTTAAGAAGTTAGGAAATGAAGGTGTTATTGAGCAGGTCTAGTTTAAGTAAAATGACAAAGACGTGGGCTCGAGACCAAGTTGGAGTAGTTAGGGGTTAGATTGATCACTTAGAAATCCCCTGGCTTGCTCAATAACACTTTCGATAGTAAAAAGAGATTGACAGATAGAAACAATCGTGCTATAATGTTTACATGATACTTAGAAAACAGACAAATGTTTAGTATCAAGACAACTAAGGAGACAGACAATATGAACGGTTTTGTAAAAATCAAAAATGGTAGTTATCGCAATCAGGAAGTTACCGATCAGGTATTTCCCTTAATCAAACAATTCCAACTAGGATCGAACGGTGGGTTTATCACTGTGGACGGCACTGGGCTATTTGGCAAGGACAAGATCCGAGTTACAGTCAACTCCCCAACTGACTATGAACTAGTTGACCAATCACAATATGTTCCACCAAAAGTAGAGGGTCAAGAGACCGATGCTGAAATCATTGAACGTATTGCTCAACGGTTTGATATCTTAGATGACATGACCAAAGCAGTATTGAACGGTGATATCCGTGCTATGATCGTAGCAGGCCCTCCAGGGGTTGGTAAGTCATATGGCATCGAACGTGAATTAGACAAAGCCAACCTGTTTGATCAAGTAAGTGGAAGACGTGTTAAGAGTGAAATGATCAAAGGTACAGCATCAGCATTAGGTATGTACAAGTCACTTTACAAATACTCAGATGAGAACTCAGTTGTGGTGTTCGATGATTGTGATTCGATCTTATTGGACGATGTTTGCTTGAACTTGCTTAAAGGTGCCCTGGACTCAAGCAAGAAGAGAGTTATTTCATGGTTATCTGACAGTCATTCGTTGCGTAGAGAAGGCGTGCCTGATCAGTTTAACTTTAAAGGTGGAGTGATCTTTATCACTAACTTAAAGTTTGACCAAATGAAAAGCCAAAAGACCAGAGACCATTTGGACGCCATCCAATCAAGATGTCATTACTTAGACCTAACACTAGACACTATGCGTGACAAACTTCTACGTATCAAACAGATCGCTGGCACAGGTGAATTATTTAATGACTACGACTTTGATCAGATACAACAGGATGAGATCATTGACTTCATGCATGCCACACAAAATAAACTGCGTGAAGTTAGTTTGCGTATGGCGATTAAAATCGCTCAGCTACGTAAGAGTTTTCCATTGAAGTGGGAACTGATGGCTGAAACTACTTGTATGAAGAGTAGATAAAAGTTTTGGCTACTGATTAATAGTAGCCAAAAACGATACACCTTCCATTTGTCTGGCTCCGGGTGTATCGGGCAGTAAACCCCCAAAGTTTTTGTCGGCTTTGGGGGTTCTTTTTGCTTGCAATATCTGTTAGAATGCTATATACTATTAATATGCCTAAGAAAAAATTACAAATACAATTAACAAATGTAGATCAGACCAGTACTTATGATTTAGATTTTGAAATCAATGATACTTCTATAGCTCACAAGTGGTTACGAGAAGTTAAAGAGTTTGATAAGCATGGGCAACCATTCGACGACAAAGAAAGGTTTTATAATTTTCCCCACAGTAAATACACTCCGACTTATGTAGTTAACTATCTCAATGAGCTAATTGATACTATTAACAGTCATTCGTCCGGACTAATAGAAAAAAGAGCCACTGAGTCAATGACACAAGACACATTGAATTATCTACATCACATATTTGAAGTGCACCATGGCTTGTATGATCAACAGACTAATAATAAATTTTATAAAAATGCTCCGGAAGAAGTGAAGCAGGCATTGGCAGATCTAAACATATGGATACATCGATTTGAAAGTTTAGGTGAGATGCCAAGATTTGTTGGCACTTGGTATGGAAAATCTTGTCGCAAGACATTGGACGAGGACGACTTCAATGAGTTTTCTTTAACTGAACATTGGGGAGATCTAAAGATAAACTACTGCGAAATAGGTAAGACTTTGTTTGATCTTTATCATGATAAAGATACCTATATTGATAAAGATGCGTTTAAACCATTGTCTTACTATAGTGTAGATTTCACTGTGAGATTTACTGATAAATCAGAGGAATACTATTCTAAATTAGAAAATGAAGTTTGGGAATATTTTGACCAGCACAACGAGTTTTTTACTAAGTTAGGATACAGCAAATTTGATCCAAAACTTAGTCTAGGTTGGATCACTGTTGGGAAATTGATTAATCAGGAGAGCCGCAAAAAAATAATTGAGTCAATTGGGTTACATCAACGCATTGGAAAAATTATATGCTGACATTCCAATACGTAGAAGACTATCTTGAGTTCCTTGGTGGATATGAAATAGGGCCGTCATCGTTAATATGGCCTACAGTGTCTGACAGGATAAGTCTAGCCCGGTATGATGTGCAGATAGTCGGCAACATGTCGTCCACCACAGTGTTTGGTACAGCATTAACAGACAAACAAGCAGACCTAGCTGTTAAACTGATTTTAAAGTACCGTAGACAGTTTTTAAAGTATGGTGTGGATGTTACCCCAGTTGAGAATCCTGTGTTTAGGGTTCCAATCCGTAAGATAAATCGAACTAAAACTATCCAATTGGATGGTGACATGATGGCTTTACGATTTCCATACGACAATCAGATGATAAACGAAATACAAGAATTCCGTGGACTAAGTCAAGGGCGTGCCAAATTTGACCGTGACACTAAAGTTTGGTATTTAGGAGTAACCGAGTACAATGTCAATTGGATAGTTACCTGGGGCGATGGCTACGGGTTTACAATCGATCAGGCGATACGTGATCTACTGTCTAAGATAGTCGACTGCGAAAAGACCCCCTATAAGATTGAGTTAGTTAAAGATGATAAAAAATACAAGATAACCAATGCTCCTAAAAGTTTAGTGGCATACATAAAACAGCAAGGCGGGTTTGGGCACAGCAATCTTGTTAAGTTAATTGATTGTGCCGGCATGTGCGGATACGACATCAATGAGGAAGTCGTCGAAGAAGTGGTAGCAAGGTACGGAACAGCACTTCATGAGATCGGAGGAAAACATAGCATACATATTACCCCAAGTCCTAAAAATTTAAATATGATATTTGACTATGCCGAGCTAACTGATCGATATCCTATCTGTATATATAACCCTACCCTATTTGACATAGACCTAAGTCGTTTTATTGAAGAGGACATTGTGAGGTTTGACCGGAATGGTAAAACCAAGACTAGCGATTATGACCCGTATTGTGTTAAAGTAATATATGCACATAAGATTCCAACGACCTGGGATTTTCCTGTACTATTATTAGTAACAACATTTGAAATGATGTTTGGCGGTCGCAAGATGGATTGGACACGCAAAGCAGAAAAGATCATCTACTATGGTGTAACACAACTAAGAGAACAATATTAATGGCATTAGCCAGACTACTAATTAAAGATGAAGTGAACGTGAAGATAGAGGGACTCGACTTGCATGAACGCAAGGAGCTGTCTAATATGTTTAAATTTGAGATTCCCGGAGCACGATACTTGCCCGCAGTTCGATTAGGTCGGTGGGATGGCAAGGTAGGATTTTTCCAACTAGGTGGTAGCACGTACATCAACCTACTGCCAGAGATATTACCATACCTAGAGAAACAAGGGTATCATGTGGAAGTAGAAGACTTTAGAGACTATCAAACAACATTTCAATTCAAACAGGTCACAGAAGACAGTTACAGTCATCTAACATGGCCAAAGACACATCCTATAGCCGGACAGCCTATAATGTTGCGTGACTATCAGGTTAAAATTATCAATGAGTTTTTGTCTACTCCGCAGTGCCTACAGGAAGTAGCGACAGGCGCAGGAAAGACACTTATAACTGCTGTATTAAGTCACAGTTGCGAAGAACACGGCCGCACTATAGTTATAGTACCAAACAAATCACTTGTTACACAGACCGAAGCAGACTATATCAACATGGGATTAGACGTAGGTGTTTACTTTGGCGACCGTAAAGAATTTGGTCGTACACATACCATATGTACTTGGCAGAGTCTAAATATCCTACTCAAAGGTAGCCGCAATCATGAAGTAGATATTACTATAACTGAGTTCTTAGAAGATGTAGTTTGTGTTATGGTTGACGAAGTACATATGGCTAAGGCAGATGCACTTAAAAATCTGCTTACTGGGGTCATGGCACACATACCTATCCGTTGGGGGTTAACTGGAACAATACCTAAGGAAGAGTTTGAGTTCATGAGTCTAAGATGCTCGCTTGGTGATGTTATTGGTCGATTAAGTGCTAGCGAATTACAAGACCAAGGAGTACTTGCTAATTGCCATGTAAATGTGTTACAATTAATTGATCACGTGGAATATAAAGATTATCAGAGTGAGTTAAAATATCTACTGGAAACAGAGGGTAGATTAGATTACATTGCTGAATTAGTAAGCAAGGTTATTGAGACTGGTAATACGTTAATACTGGTAGATAGGATAGCACCAGGAAAGGCATTACAAGAAAGGATTCCTAATTCAGTATTCGTATCTGGAGCAACTAAGGCCGCAGATAGGAAAGATGAATATGATATGATTGCTACCGAAGATGCAAAAGTTATCATTGCAACATATGGAGTTGCCGCAGTAGGTATTAACATACCACGTATATTTAATATGGTCTTGATAGAACCTGGCAAGAGCTTTGTGCGTGTGATACAAAGTATAGGGCGAGGTATACGTAAAGCAGAAGATAAAGACTTTGTTCAGATCTGGGATATAACGTCAACATGCAAGTTCGCCAAGAGGCATTTAACAGTACGAAAGAAATTTTATAAAGACGCAAACTATCCATTTATAGTTGAAAAGGTGGATTGGCAAACTTAATAAGGAAAATTATGTACATATTAACACTAGAGAATAAAGCATATGAGATGAACGAGATACCCGACGAAGTTGAGGATATGCGTTTCTCTATACTAGACAATAGCGATCCAAAGAATCCGGACTATTTCTTTATTCCTTTAATCTTCTTAGAAAGTTTTAACAGTCCAGCACTAGTATTAAACATTGGTGGCAACTTGGTCAAGATGCCTGTGGACTGGCAGATACTGATAGGAGAACCCGATTTTGGCGACTTGGAAGTTATCCCATTGACCAGTATCAATGATCGCGGCTTTTCGGTATACACGTTCAATCCATTGACCAGTTTCAAACCAGTATTTGAAACAGTTGAGATCGTGGACATCTATCAAGATGTTAAATGGTATTTCCCCAAACTTAAACCAGGGCAGTTACTGGCGGTGCCAATCAATGACGGTGATAAACCAATGTGTGCCTATTTTGTTAAGGAAATTAGCCGCCAGAGCGAAGTCGTCGACTACGGCAAAATTTGGTAAAAGCAAAATTTAACTTTACAACACACGGTCAAAGAGTGTATAATTATATATATGAGAGATGATAAATTAATGGCGGTAGGTGATAACTTAGAATATGATTACCTTACCCAAACTAAGGATGAGTATAGTAATACTGGACCCTGGGACACTGATTGGGATTCTGTCGCTCTATGGAAATCTATTAATAAACAGGCAAAAACACATCCGGCTGTACAAGCGGCACTTGATCAATTAAAAATGATATATAATTTAAGTAAAGAAGACCACAACGACGAGGACCTACCATTTTGAATCCAAATATGTTTAAGCAAAAAAAGAAACGAGCAGTGGATCCAAATGCTCCACCGCGCCCAAATCTACTCAGCCAAGACAAGAAACTGCGTGAGACCACAGAAGCATTTGGTAAATTACACGACATGGTAGCACGACAACAGTCCGCCATTGATGATCTACAGGCCAAATACAATCGCATGCAACAGGCAGTTGATCAATTGGTTAGCGTCGTTAGAAGTAAAAGTTGAGTTCAAGTTTAGAAATCAAGTATGAGATGCAGGCCTTTGATCGCAAGGATCGTGCATATTATGATAACTTCACTGATGAAGATCGCAAGAAGTTTTCAACTTATCTAATGCTGAAATATGGTGCCAATGTTGGTGGCAACCAAGATCTACAGGCCTATTATCTAATGGCCACAAATGGTCGGGTCAACAAGAACTTCTTTGATCTAGGCACCAAACACACTAAGCTACAATGGCTGACCTGCACCACTGTGAGTCCAGCAAAGGAGCCACAGTTCCATTATTGGTTAAAGGCTAAAAAGAAAGAGGGGGATAACAAGAGTCAGAAATTTTTGGCCAAGCTGTATCCAAACATGAAATTAGACGAGATAGACCTATTGTCTAAACTCAATGATAAGAAAGAAATTAAAAAATTAGCACACAGTTTAGGTATTGAGGACAAAGATATAAAAAAGGATTTAGGATGAGCACCCTATTGATAAACGGGTGTAGTTATACTGCAAATTGGAGTCCACTAGATAAGGTGCTTGGAAAGAAATTGGAGTTTGAGAGTACAGTAAATCTAAGCACTCCTGGTAGTTCTAACGATAGGATATTTAGGACAACTTTAGAATATATTTTTAAAAATAAAGTAGATTTTGTTATGTTATCAATGACTTTTTGGGATCGCCAAGAAGCATATTGGGCTGATGATGATTGGACTGATTATTCTCCCATGGGTGTAATGAGACCAGCAGAATTAAAAAATGACGAGTCAATGTATAAGAAGTATATACAAGACAGATATCGATATGATGTCGACATTAACTACATGGACAAACTGTTAAATGATATAATAATGTTTACGGGATGGTTAGATTCAATGGGCATCAGATATTTAATTTTTTCTTCGCCAGGCGAGTATTTTAAGTGGGCTAAGTTTACATTTAATCAAGATAAATTAACATATTTAAAAAACAATACACGAATCATTAACATTGAAAATTGGTCAGCTAACCAATATATGCATGACCACGGTGGGACCAGTATTGAGAAAGAAGGCAACCCCTCTGGCCTACATTATACGACCGAAAGTTTTACGATATTAAATGAATTTATATATGAACATATTACTAACAATAATTTATGATAAACGAGATCTTAGAGACTTGGCGTGAGAGCTCGGACACGATGACAAGTCATTCAAATCCGACCTATAAGTGCAAGTATTGTACTAAAGAATACCGCAAGGAATCAACTTTGGCGGCTCATATGTGCGAAAGCAAAAGACGTGTTCAGCAAGAAAAGGAAGTAGGAGTACAATTAGGCATGCAGGCCTACTTGCGGTTTTATGAACTGACGCAGGGCAGTGCTAAAATGAAGACATACACGGACTTTGCTAACTCATCATACTATTCAGCATTCGTTAAGTTTGGCCGCCACATGATTGCTATCCGTGCTGTTAATCCTAAAATGTTCATTGAATGGGTTATAAAAGAAAATAAGAAATTAGATCATTGGTGCAAAGAAATCATTTACGCAGAGTTCCTTGCCACCTACATAAAGAAAGAATCAATCAATGATGCCGTTGAGCGTGCCCTAACAGAGATGCAGGACTACGCCGACGAAACAGAAGGTTTACAGTTCAACGACTATTTCCGTTTTGGCAGTACGAACAGGATATGCTCGCACATCACTAACGGACGCATCAGTCCGTGGATAGTGTTTAACTGCGGCAGTGGAATCAAATTCTTAGAAACGCTCAACGAAGAACAGATCGCCATCATAATGCCCTGGATAGATCCAGAGTACTGGCAACGAAAGTTTACCGACTACATGGCGGACACTGAGTGGGTTAAGATGTTATTAAAGGAGGCGGGACTTTGACAAAACTACCAATTTTAAAAATAGACAAAACCCCACCGTGGGTTTTACATGCCGATAGCAAGGAGTTGATAAAAATTGATTTCTATCCAGGGATTCATGGAAATTTTTTAGATTATTCTATAAATGCATTAGATCCTGTTGTCAGATTAGATGATCCTTTTACTAAGTTTGGAACCTCGCATAAGGCATTTGAAAGAACATTGTCTGTATGTTATCATTATACCATAAATGATATGACATGCAAAGGTAGAAAGATTATTTCTCTTACAGCTGAACAAGAAGACACCCCGTTAGTTGTTTATTTAAACATAAGTCGGGTCGGCGACTATGGATATAATGTTAAAGATCTTAATATAAATTTTTATAGCACACATAAAAAAATGCCGGGATCAGAATTGTATTTTGCTCTTTTAAAAAAATGCTACAATGTTGATGTTAAAAAAACAGATTCTATTAGTAGAGGAATACTTAGAGAATTTTTTAAGTTTGGTTTTTTAGATTATTCAACGTGCCAGGCATGGAAAGAAATTCTAAGGCAAAAGCAAGTTCATTTAAATTCTACGGTCCCGGTATTAGAAATTAATTTTAAAAAATTATATACTTTTGAAACGTACATAGAAACATTGACTCAGATTATTCAGTATTTTAATTTAGAGTATTCTGTTGACCTTAAATACTACCAGCCATTGTGGTTGTCCTTTATTAAAAAAATTGATGCTATTCGATGGAATATTAACGCCCACAATGTATTTGAATCAATACAAAAAATGGAACATAGACCAATTGATTTTAACTTACTTCAAGAATCGTGGTTGAATGCTCGCCTTGAAATAGCGTATAATAAAGAAATGCCATTCAAACAAGAACAGTATTTTACCAACACTAAAGAAATTATTAAATATTTGGGCTTAGACAGTAGTGAAATTTAAATCAGACATTGACATAGACTTCGCAGACAGAGATCAGGTATTAGCAGTGCTTGATGTTACTCCAGCTAGCATCATGCGTGAGGGTAAGTTGGTTAAACACAACTCAGGGGTATATGCTTCAGACATTCCAGTGGACCCATTTACCGGATGGGCGAGCCTGGACTATGATGTTGCTGAAGACCGCGGATACATGAAACTGGATCTGCTTAACGTTAACCTCTATAAACAGGTCCGTGATGAGAAACACCTAGTGGAGTTGATGCGAGAACCCAATTGGGCCAATTTATATAACCCAGAAATATGTGGGCAATTGATACATATCAACAATCACTATGACACCCTACTTAAAATGCCAGAGCCTGTAGACACTATCCCACGCTTGGCCATGTTCCTGGCAGTGATACGTCCAGGCAAGCGACATCTAATAGGTAAAACTTGGAAAGAAGTTAGTGATACGGTTTGGACTAAAGTTGAGGGTGAATACAGTTTTAAGAAAAGTCATTCTGTGGCCTATTCACAGTTGGTTGTGGTAAATCTTAACTTACTTTCCTGACTAAGGTAATACTCCTGCGCTTGCTTCTCTTGCTAGCGATTTCTTTTAGGCTTATGTAAGGACCGTGTTCTATGTTCACGTCCTTGCTGTTGAATGTTTTTAAGCAGGCACGGAACTCGCTCCAGTCAGATTTCAAAAACACATTGATCGGTACTAATCTATTTGATTCCCACCACCATTGATCTGCCATTTCTAAGAAACGTGTCTTCTGGTCTATAGTTTTTAATGCCGCAAAATCATAGATTGTAGTTATGATTTCATCGGAGTTCTGTATGATTCCAATGTAATCATTGCCGCCATAGGTTATGAAGCTGATGAACGGATATTGGTCTAATAGTTTCTTATATGTGTCTTCCATGTCTTTGCGATAAATACTCAATAAGGATCGAGACTGAAATGCCCCTAATCACAAGTTATTTATATGATAATAAACACACCGTCCAAATTCTGGACTATTCCGATCCCACAATTAAAACGAGGAACAGACCCGTGTATCAAAGACCAGTCGTAGTTTACCAAGGGATCGACAATCCAGTGGTTGTTGAATTTAAGAATCAAGATCAAAAGGCCGTGAATCTTACAGGCTATGCGGTGCAGGCCGCGATACAAGATCCTATAGGGAAAATTACGGTCAACACCTACGCGGTAACTTTTGCCAATGCCGCAACTGGGCGAGGCACATTTACGTTTGATTCATTGACAATCAGCAACCTAGAAGCAAGATTGTACAAAATTACGTTCAAGTCCAATAGAGAGATAGACAACGTGGAACAACCTATGTACTTTGATGACAATTACCAAGCACCATTGGATCTGGACATACGCCCAGCCTACTATAACGCAGAACCATTTGCGGCCAATGTGTCCTACGATGGAGGAACTATATAATGGCCGTGGCTAACGTACAGATATTACACAAGCGTGGCAATGCCACAGTAAGTTCAACATATATTGGACCGGTGGGTGAGATAACTATCGACACCACATCAGACTCTATAAGGATACAGGATGGTCTTACTGCTGGAGGATTGTTATTACCTAACGCCGCAGTGATCACCGGCAACATCACGCAGGCCAATGTGGGCATGCGAGGATATGTTGACTATTCGATATCAGCAAACATTGCCGCATTGGTTGGGTCAGCCCCTGGCATATTAGACACCCTGGGTGAGATAGCAGATTCTATCAATGATGATGCTAATGTGTTTGTGACATTGAATAACACTATTAATTTAGGCAACACAATACAGACTGAACAAATGCTAGCAGGTAATGCGGCTTTGGCTTTTGCAAATACTATACAATCAGAACAGATAGTGGCTGCCAACACTGCATGGGCTTTTGCAAACACAATACAATCAGAACAGATAGTGGCTGCCAACACTGCATGGGCTTTTGCAAACACAATACAATCAGAACAGATGCTAGCAGGTAACACTGCATGGGCTTTTGCAAATACTATACAATCAGAAATTTTAACTGCCTCCAATATTGGTATGATTGGGTATGTAGACAACTCAACCACCACTGCCAACGTTGGCATGACTGGCTATGTTGATTTTGCTAATACTGTACAGGCTAGTGTAATCACTCAAGCAAACACTGGTGTTGTGGGGTATGTTGATAACGCAGTTACAACAGCTAACATTGGTATGGTTGGCTACGTTGATAACTCAACCACAACTGCCAACGTTGGTATGGTCGGTTATGTAGATAACTCAACTACAACAGCAAACATTGGACAAATAGGTTATACTGATAACGCAGTTACAACAGCTAACATTGGTATGGTTGGCTACGTTGATAACTCAACCACAACTGCCAACGTTGGTATGACTGGCTACGTTGATTTTGCTAATAGTGTCCAGGCTAGTGTGATTACCCAAGCAAACACTGGTGTTGTGGGGTATACAGATAACTCAATCACCACTGCCAACATTGGCATGATTGGCTATGTCGGACAACAAGTAACCACTGCCAACATTGGACAGATAGGATTTACCAACGAGACAGTTACACAGGCCAATGTGGGTATGAAAGGCTACGTTGACAACGGAATTACTGCACTAATAGGTGCCGCCCCCGACGCATTAAACACTTTGGTCGAATTATCTGCGGCAATAAACGATGACGCTAACATAGCAACTAACCTTACTACAGCAATTACAAATGCAAACATTGGTATGGTCGGTTATGTAGATAACTCAACTACAACAGCCAACATTGGACAAATAGGTTATACTAATAACGCAGTCACTACAGCCAATATTGGCATTATTGGATACATAGGTAATGAAGTAACAACTGCTAATACGGGAGTGGTAGGGTATGTTGATAGTCAATTAACATCTTATGCTGTTAACGTAGCAGTACAAGGGTATACAACAAATGCGGTAAACACTGCTAACATTGGTATGACTGGTTATGTTGATTTTGCCAACACAGTACAAGACAGTGTTATTACATCAAGAGTAAACACTGCCAACATTGGTATGATTGGATATGTAGATAACTCAACCACCACTGCTAACATTGGACAAATAGGTTATACTGATAACGCAGTCACTACAGCTAATATTGGCATGGTTGGTTATGTTGCCAGCCAATCTCATTATTCAAATGTTAATCTTGCGACATATCAAGGAAACATACAATCTACAGTAAACGGATACGCAATTGGATATAAAAATATTCCACAAGTTACAGCAGGTAACGTTACTATTGCATTAACTGACTCTGGTAAACACTATTACTCAACGAGCACAGCACCAACGACGTTGACGGTGCCAAGCAACGCCAACGTGGCATTCCCAACAGGTACTGCCATAAGCATAGTGAACAAAGGGACTGGTAACGTAACCTTGGCACTAGAAGTTGAAGTATCAATGTACCTAGCAGGCAACGCAACAACTAGCACAAGAACAATCACCACATATGGTATGGCTACTCTAATGAAAGTAGCAACAGACGCTTGGTTTATTAACGGTAATGGAATAGTTTAATGACAGGTATCATGCAAATGGTGGCTAACAATGTTGCAGAATTTGGATACACACCGCCAGACTTTGTAAGTTCTGGTTTGGTAGCATATTATGATCCAGCAAACTCTCTAAGCTATTCAGGAACAGGTTCAACATTCAGTGATTTGTCAGGAAACAGCAACGATGGAACCATTGTTGGGGCAACTTATACCAACAGCAGTTATTTTTCTTTAGATGGCACAAACGATTATATCCGCTCACCAAACTTATACAGCGACATAGGCAATCCAGATACATTTTCAGCAGGAGCATGGGTATATCCAACAGCCGCAGGTGTTGTGCTACAAATAGCTGGCACACCAACACCAGGACTAACCTATTTCTTTAGTGCGTTAGAGTTTGTTGGTGCAGGAAGTCCTGTTCCTAACTTTGGACTTTGGGGCGGTGCAGGCATCATAAAAGACACAGGCTCAGCATTGAGTTACAACACATGGTATCACATGGTTATTACCTATGATGCTACTACACTCAAAGGTTATATCAACGGCGCAGAGGTTGCAAGTGCAACCATAACATATAGTTCGCCACATGATGATAGCCTAACAGCACATCATCTATTATGGGGTGCAGGAGCCGCAACCAATATGGGTGACGGCACATACTTTAATGGACGAATGGGTATTATTCGTGTCTATGATCGTGCCCTAAGCGGTGCAGAAGTTACTTCAAACTACAACAACGCCAAATCAATCTACGGGTTATAAGCTAAAAATCATTGATTTCCTCCAAAAATGAGTGTATAATATAGTATATGCTCAATACCGTACAAGATTATGTAAAGTTAATCTTACCTAGTAAGAAGAAGACCAGTGCCAGTGGATGGACAAGTTTTAATGCTGTCTGCTGTGAACACAATGGGGAAACTCCTGACAGGCGTGGTAGAGGTGGTATAGCAAACAACACTGACGGCTCAGTATCATACCACTGTTTTAATTGTAACTTCAAAGCCAGCTATCAACCTGGCAGACATTTAACGTACAAATTCCGCAAACTGCTCGCATGGTTTGGTGCAGACCCAAATGAGATCAAACGATTGGTCATTGAAGCCATACGTATCAGAGAATTAGTAGCACCAGAAGAAGTCAAAGCGGAAGAAGAAAAGATCGAGTTCACGGCCAAGCCACTGCCAAAGAACGCCGTGAGATTTAAAGACCTAACGGTAGCACACCCAGCCTTGGAGTACTGCTACAATCGAAAGATTGATTTAGATAAGTATGATTTTTATGTGACAGAAGACTCTGCATATAATCTACATAAACGAGTGATCATACCTTGTTATTGGCAACATGATCTAATAGGTTATGTAGGACGTGCTATAGATGACACAGTAAAACCAAAATATTGGAATCAATTTGACACTGGTTACGTGTTTAATCTCAATAAACAGGAACAGGATTGGAAGTTTGTTATAGTATGTGAAGGACCATTTGATGCCATGAGCGTTGACGGAGTTGCAGTCATGCACAATCAAATATCAGAACAACAAGCAGACATGATTGAAAGTTTGGGCAGAGAAGTTATAGTGGTGGCAGATCAAGACCGTAGTGGTAGTAAACTGTTACAAGACGCACAGGAGTACGGATGGAGCGCTAGTTTTCCTGTATGGCAGGAGACCTGTAAAGATATCAATGAAGCAGTACAGACGTATGGCAAACTGTTTGTGCTTAAATCAATCATTGACGCTAAAGAAACAAGTAAGCTCAAGATTGAACTTATGAGGAAAAAGTTGTATAATTAATTATATATGTCAAAAGAATACACACCAGAACTACAGAAACTATTTCTTGAAATGATGATGCAGGATGCACAGAGCTTTGTGCGTGTGCAGAACATCTACAATCCAGAAAACTTTGATCGCAACCTAAAAGAAGCGGCCAAGTTCTTGATGGATCATGCTGACAAGCACAAGACACTTCCAACCCCTGAACAGGTGTTAGCAGTAACTAAGGTAGACCTAAAGCCAATCAAAGATCTAACTGAAGACCATTATGATTGGTTCATGATTGAGTTTGAAGGATTTACACGTCAGAAAGAACTAGAGCGTGCGATCTTAAAGTCAGCAGACTTGTTAGAAAAAGGTGAGTATGATCCAGTAGAAAAATTAATTAAAGATGCGGTACAGATATCACTTACCAAAGACATGGGTACAGATTACTTTGAAGACCCTAGAGCAAGACTGTTAGCGATCAAAGATAATAACGGACAGGTATCAACAGGATGGCCTACCCTAGATAAAAGATTGTTTGGCGGCATGAACAGAGGTGAACTAAACATCTTTGCAGGTGGCTCGGGTTCAGGTAAAAGTTTATTCATGCAGAACATAGCAATCAATTGGGTTACGCAAGGACTTAATGGTGTGTTCTTGACATTGGAATTGAGTGAGGGCTTGTGTGCTATGCGTATGGACAGTATGGTAGCAAACTGTTCAACCAAAGAAGTGTTTAGGGACCTAGACACAGTGGAAATGAAAGTTAAAATGGTTGGGAAGAAGTCAGGCAAGTTACGTATCAAATACATGCCAGCACAGAGTAATGTCAATCAAATCAGAAGTTATTTGAAAGAATTGCAGGTACAAACAGGAATGAAAATTGACTTTATCATGGTTGACTATTTAGATTTGGTCATGCCAGTAAGTGCTAAAGTAAGCCCAAATGATTTGTTTGTTAAAGACAAGTATGTGAGTGAAGAATTACGTAACCTAGCAAAAGAACTTAACATGCTAATGATTACAGCTTCACAGTTGAATCGTGGAGCAGTAGAAGAAGTAGAGTTTGATCACAGTCACATTGCAGGTGGGTTGAGTAAAATTAATACTGCTGATAATGTGTTTGGTATATTTACAAGTCGTGCAATGCGAGAACGTGGAAGATATCAGATACAGTTAATGAAAACACGTTCAAGTAGTGGGGTGGGTATGAAAGTTGATCTAGAGTTTAACTTAGACAGTCTACGTATTACAGATCCAGGTGAAGAAGCACAAGAAAGTGGACGACAGAGAACTGGATCAAACATTATGGGTCAGATCAAAAGCCAATCAAATGTAACACCATCACAAGAAGATACAGCAAAAGTAAATGCCCAAGTAGACTCTAGCAAGTTGAAGAATATGCTGGCTGGCCTTAAGAAAGCAGAATAACATCTGCTACTAGTAACACTGATTGGGGGAAATTGTAGAATACTTAGATAATCTAGATCAAAGACGAGGCACTAATTGGCGAGATACGTTTCCTGAATTAAATCAAAAAATTCAGGCATATAATCTTTAATACTAATCTTCTTTAATTGATCCTGTATTCGTAATTCTTTAATTGCCGCATTGAATTGTACAAGATCGTCTGCACCTTCTACCTTAGGTATATGAGTAACATTTACTTTATTTTTAATACCTATAGGAAGTGCATGCGGTGAAAAGTATGCAGGCTCTGACACCATAGTGTGATTGTGTGTCAGCCCCATGCTATCAAACCAATCAATGGTTTCTTGATAGTACATAGCATTTACATTACTAACAACATAACTAACACTGAGCATAAAGTTTAACTGTTTGAATAATTTAATATTCTCTAAGAGGATATCCCATTTCAGAGGATACCTCATATATTCAAAACGTTTTCCTACTCCATCTATACTAAGACAAACATTTACATTTGTAAATTTTGATAATATATCTTTTTGCTTTGAACTTAACTCTATACTGCTGTTAGTAATTACACTTATAAAACAATTGGTATTGTTATGTTCTATTAGTTGCTCTAATATCCAAAAGTTTTTATTCTCCATCAGAGGCTCACCACCAACAAAAGATAACATTATTAGATTTTTGTAATCAATGCCATTGATCTTATTATCAGGTAAAATCTGAAATGTTTTTTGTTTTCGTAATGTAGCCCACGCACTACTGGCTATGCTACCACAAGTTACACAGGTACTGTTACAAAGATTTGAGATTCCTAATTTAACGATTTGTGTGCTGTACTCTCCTTTTTGACATGCATCTTCTATTTGTTGTATATCTTTATCAGCATAGAAGTCAAACGATTCGTTTTTAATTTGTCTATCACTTTTAATATTTTGATCTTCTAGTGCCCAACATTTTTGACATGCTGGTGCACGTTTACCATCGAGCATGTCCTGTTTAACTTGTTCTAGATCTACATCAAAAGGTAGCAAACAACAGGGTGTGGTGATGTTGTTGAAATGTTCTTTACTGTAAAAAGGTAATACGCAAAAATAATTATTCATTGTAATCATATTTAGTTCATGCTATAATTAAAGAAATAAATCAGTATAGACAAGCATAAATATACTAAATTGGAGTGAGACCGTGCAAAAACGTACCCGTAGTATATTAACAGAGCTTGACGAACTACTAATACACAAGGACAAGGAAAATCTCCTAGAAAGTCGTGCTAGCAATGTGATCAAAAGTGCCATCAACATCATACAGCATATCCACGAAAACTACGACAATGAAACTGCGACCAAACTAGAAAATCGTTTCTTAAATGCGATCAAAGGTCAAGACCCATCAAAATTCTCCAGAGGCATAAGGAAACTAAAAGATGAAGATTAAAGAAGTAATGTCCGAGGCTGGAATATTTAAAGGACTGGCTAAAGGGATTGGACAAGCATTAGCACCCAACGCTATGGCGTCTAATGCAGAAATACCTACACAAACAGGTTCTAGAGATTTTGAATACAAAGGCAATACCTATCGATGGTTAGGACAGCAATGGGGTGTAAAAGGTCCTGGAGGATATAGTCCTGCAAGTAAAGAAGTACAACAACAATTAAACGCACTTATTGCTCCAACGACACCTGCAGACCAACCCGTACAAACTGGTGCTAACTTTGATCTTAATTCTACACTAGACGATACTACTCAATATAGATTTGACCATCCGCTATACAGAGCCGACGATGTTAATATTATTGTAAGAAAAGACGGCTGGTATTTAAATAAGTTACCAAAAGGCTTGCGTGGACAAGTTCAACGTGACCCCGCTACAAGACTGTATAAAGTTAAACAACCAAAAAATATACAAAAATTCAATGACTATTACAATAAGGCCGCAGATGCAGGCAGAGTCATTGAAGAACCAGCAGACGTATTATAATGAAACTATTTGAGATCAAAAGACAGACTCCAACCTTTTTACTAACAGAAAGCAAGAACACGCACCTTGAACATCTCGAGGATCTAGTGTTTAACGATGGCTACGATGGCGCTATGAGTGCATTGGATTATGTAGAAAGCCTCCGCCAGATGTTAGCAGATGGAACAGGAACCACGAGCAAACTAACAGTTAAGTGGGACGGGTCACCAGCAATTATATGTGGTGTTGATCCTAAAGACAGTCGTTTCTTTGTTGGTACTAAATCAGTATTTTCCGCAGAACCTAAACTGTGTAAGTCCACCAGAGACATTGAAAAATTCTACAGTGATAAGCCTGAGCTAGCAGTAAAATTACAGTCAGCACTAAAAAATCTTAAAAAATTAGGGATAGGCGGAGTGGTGCAAGGTGACCTAATGTTTACAGAAGGTGATGTAACCACAGAAGAAATTAACGGTCAATCATGCTATGTGTTTACTCCTAACACCATAACTTATGCTGTACCTGTTGACTCTAAATTGGGTGCTAGGATTGCTAATGCCAAATTAGGTATAGTGTTCCACACCAGCTACGAAGGTAATACTCTTGAAGATATGAAAGCTTCGTTTATAGTAAATGTACAAGGACTTAATCAAACTAATGACGTATGGTTTGACGATGCTACATATAAAGACTACACTGGCATAGCCAGCCTGACTCCGAGTGAGGACGTAAAACTAAAAGCCATGCTGAACAGCACCTACAAGACCATTGAGAAGATTGGCAAACAGAGATTTGACATCATCTTAGACAACAAGGACTTTGCCCGCAATATCAAACCTTTTGTTAACAAGATGGTACGAAGCGGCACACAGGTTACTGACCCAACATCATTCCTTAAAGATTTTGTAATGCATTACAATGATGTAATGACCAAAGACATAGAGAACATCACTGATAGAGCCGCACAGAATAGACTAGTTAAGATCAAAGAAAAAGAACAGTGGATCGCAGACAACGCCAACGCATTAACTGGCATCATGGCTGTATATAAAAGATTGATTGAAATGAAAGGCCTGCTATTGCGCAAACTACAACAGGTAGAAGGCATAGGTACTTTCCAAAAAACCAACGATGGCTACAAGGTTACTACACCAGAAGGTTTTGTTGCCATTGGGCACGATGGTGGCGCTATAAAATTAGTTGATCGTTTAGAATTTTCAAGAACTAACTTCCAAGGTAAAGCATAATGTTTGACTTCTTTGAGGAGTTAAAAGAAGCAAGGATGTTCAGAGGCAGTGACACGCTCAGGGGCAAATCCGCAGACGATGTCGCAAAGATGGCGTTCACTATGATATTGATGTTAGAGATACTACGCCAAGAAGACAATGCCTGGGCTAAAAAATATGTTCGAGACACCATGGACTATACTAACTTTGATGCTATGCGTACCAGTGCTACAGACCTACATAATCTACTAGCAGTGTTAAACAACCAAGACAAGTACTCAGCAAGGATTAAAGCTAACGCTAATATATCAGTACCTGTGCTAGCGATAAGAAGATATTTTAGAGAGATCACTGCTGGACACAAGGACCGCGGATTAGATCGAGCACTGTTTAAGAAATTACAGGATGCTTTTAAGGTTAGCAGTAGTGAATTAAGCTCAGCAAGACGTAACATTGCAGATTGGCAACTACCTAGTAAAACAGAAAAAGCTGTAACAAAAAGAGCGTTAAAAAACGTGTTACAGTCTACAGCACATCAAGCTGACATTTTTGTGCATTTCAAAAGTAAATTATAATTAAAACATAAATACTTACATGTGCTATCTAGCACGACAATTAATAATTATATTAAAATAACAATTTTGGAGAAAGAAAAATGGCAACATTCGCAAGAACATCAAAATCAAGCAGACCTGCAGACGGATCTGGATTTGGTAACGCAATGATAACAGGCAGAACGCTACAGCACTTCACTGTAACTTCAGCAGGTATGTGGTCAGCATCAGGCGTTGTAGCAGGTGCAGTTGACTTCCTAGCAGACGGTTCTAACTATAACAAATTAGTACAAGCAATTTCACAAGTGGGCTCAATTGAGTTATTAGGAACTCCACTAAGTGGTAACGTATTTCACGTAGGGGTATCAGGCTTCGTAGGCACAGCCGCAACTGGCGACCAAAGTTTACAAGCATATTGCAACAACTATGTAACTTACGGTTCTGGTGTAACATCAGCAACAGTAGCTGACTTTGTATATTAAGTTTTAAGTTAGCAGAATATAAAACAAAGCACGCTTAATCAGCGTGCTTTTTTTTGGCTAAACCTTGATAAATAAATTTATGCTCGGACAGACTCGAGTAATAAAATTAGGAGAAGCACAATGGCAGTTTTTACAAGAACTAACCCAACAGCAGTAGCTCGCGGTACAATCCAAAGAAATGTAGCACAATCAGTATACAAAGTTGTATTAAGTGGTTCAGGTTTAGCAGTAGCGGCATCTGATGCGGCGGCGGCAAGAATCTCAGACGCATTTGGTTCAGCAGTTGGTACTTTTAACTTTAAAGCAGACGGTAATGAAATCTATGCTGTAGTTGATAAGCATGCACTTGATATCAATCAAATGGCAGACTTAATTGCACAAGTACTTGATACAGGTACATTTGCAGTTGCAGGTGGTGTTGCTACACTATCAGACTCACAATCAGTAACAGTTACAGAACCTACTACTTTAGAAGGTATGTAAGCTCTATACTTTATGTATGGAACACAAAAAGCACTCTTCGGAGTGCTTTTTTTTTAATCTTGCATTCTGCCGATCCTGCATAAATAATAAAAAGGATCTAAATTGGAGAGATAGAAATGGCAATAGTACAAAAATGGAAATTGGGCCAAGCTAACACGTTAGTGGGAACGCAGACAACAGTAGGCACTATATATCCGGTTAACTCGAGATTACACACAATTACAGTTAACGCAGGTGGGTCAACAACAACCACAACACCACGTGGCAACCTAGTTCCAGACTCTGGATTGACTGGGGGAGTAATTGAATCAATAATTGATGAAGCGGCACCATTGGCCTATTGGACAACAGGTTCCACAGTAGCAGATCAGGCAAATATTTTTATTATTACAGATAAAAGTGTATCCGCAGATGACTTGCAACATCGCATCAGACAGATTGGCGCCAACACAGCGGCAACACGATTAACTGGTACAACATTTACCTATGCAAATACCGCAATACCATCAAAAGCTAACCTTGTTGATATTAGTGGTACACAAGTAATTGAAGGCACTGTAACACCTACAGCCTAACTGGTTTAATATATTAAAAAAGCATCTTTGGGTGCTTTTTTTATGACTTAAAATCCTACCAATAAATAGTATTATAATGATAGAACAAAGAATGTACAATCACCAAATTTTCACCTTGATAGACATTACAAAAACTAATGTCTTACAACACTCAGTTGAAAAGACAAAACAAAGAAATCAACAACGTAATTTTGAAACAGTATGCCAACTGTTGGGACTAAGAACACAATTATTTAATATATCTAATGTTTGGAGAATGGAGGATATTGCTGTGGCCCAATTTAAATTTGGATCATTCTATCTTGGTGACCTAGGATTTAAGTACAATGTTTGGAGCTTTTCGTTCTCAATAGAATTCGACGAAGTCTATAGATTAAATGATGATCCATATGGCACTATCAAAAACGATTTTGTTTACGTACCTGCAATAGTAGGATTAGATGAACAAATGCCTGCCCCACCTCATCCACTGTTCTACGCAGAAGGTGTGTATAAAAACATATACTTTACTCCAACGATTTAGAAATAAATATTAATGTAACGAGTGATCGTTACGTGATGCAAAGGCAAACAATTAAGGCACATATTAAGGCACAACATAGGCACATCAACTGCATCGGGTCATTTACATAATGGACACGACGTATGTCAACCACTGAAATAGAGAAAAAGAATCTAGAAGCCCACGTTGAGTTATGTGCCGAAAGGTATAATAACTTGGAAACAAAGCTGGACAATTTAGAAACAAGAATGGACAAACTTGAAGGCCATATGGTGGATATCAAGGCTTGTCTCACTGCCAACGAACGTACTAGAGTGACCCAATTGGTCAAAATTGGAGTGACTGTGATTGGTGTCCTAGCCGCGGCTGTGTTAGGTTTTATCTCCAGCGGCCACATATACCTATAAATAAAGTTAAACCAGAAGGGCTTGACTTTATGAAGATCGTAGAACTCACAAACAAATTACTAATGCCAATTACCAACGAAGAAATTGAATTGTTGGAACAGTTCACCGATGAGCCCATCGCAAAGAATCAGTTAAATGATCGCGAGCAACTGCTTGCAAATCAACTAACTGTCAAAGATGTGTTAATTAGAACTAATTCAGATGGCAAAATCTATTACAAGAAAATATAGCGAATTTGATCTTGACAAGATCCGTAGATTTACGGAACAAGAATTAGATCGTATATCTGGTGGCCCTCGTGACCTGCCTTTTTGCTATCAAATTGGATTTGATGTTCTTGTAGGGCATTATAAGGTTGTAAAAATTGATAACAGGTGTTGGCGAGTAGTTAATGGCACCACTAATATATTTGATTTCTTTTCGCGTAAAGATGCTATATTTTATTGTATAGCCCTGCACCAAAAAGAACACACACTAGCAAATGATATTAAGAAGGCTGATACACTGTTGGGTAGATTAGAGGTAGATGCCATACAATATCGGTCGGGTTACAAGAAGGCAGTTGAAAAAGGTGACGGATTTAGGGAAGATTATTATTCAGCTAGGTACACAGACACCATGGATCGACTAGAAGAGGTCAAGAAAGAATTAAAGAAAACTCTAAACTTGGCTAAATATATTAAAGAATAAATTAACAGGGATTATACCATGAAACTAGCAGAAATGTCATTGACATCAGCGAAAAAGATTAACAAAGTGTTAGAAAGTCGTTTTGGATTTGCTATTAATTACGATAGCCTAACCGTTGAAAAAGCTGAAAAACTCAGCGAAACTATCGCCGCTAATTTGGATAAAATCCGCCACAGTGCAAATTTACATACAGCAGAGACAAATCCACGCTATATGGAATTGTTGACAGTGAAAGAAGGACTATCACGTTGGTTAGAAGAAAACGCTAACACAACAACAGAAGCTGAAATCATCAACGAAGGTGAAGTTGGCAACGCTGAAGTGTTATTAGCCGCTAAAGACATGGTTGATTCAATCCAAGACGCCATTGAGAAAGTTGGCAAGATGCAAAACGAACAACTTCCACAACTGTTAGACAGTATCCGTGACCAAATTGGTTCTGAACAGTCAGATGGTTTTAAAAACGCTGTCGGAACAACACTAGATACATTAATGACACAACTACAAACAGCACGTGAAGGTGTTGACAATGGTGTTAAAATCCTAACTGGCGAGCAAACAGACAACCCAATGGCAATGCCAGATGAATTACCAGCAGAACTTCCAGCACCTGAGAGTGATCTAGATGCAGACGAAACTGATGGCTTTGCGGCTACAGATGCCGCTACTGGTGGTGCAGAAGAACTTGGCCGTGAATTAAGATAATCGTGCGATTAGATGAATTTACAAACAGTACAAATACTCCAGAGTCAAATTTAACAACAGCTCTGGAACTTATCCGCCACAGATATAAAGATAAGAAAACACCCCCAAAGATTTCAACACAAAGCCTTATTAATATGGTTCTTAATACTGATAAGAATTTTAATTATGACGCCCTTGTGTCTGCAAACGAAAACAATCCAGCTCTCAAAAATCTAATAAAAAGCTTCAATAAAGATTATGTGGAACTTCGATCAGCTGATGACACAGACGATACAGATGCTACAACAACCAATACGGACGCAAACAAAGCACCAGTGGACACCGTATCCAAAATGGCCAAACGTGCCGGCAAAAAAAGAAACAAATCCGTTTTTTAAAAAATCTCTTGCATTAACATGATAAATACTGTACAATAATAGTCAAGTATCAGGAGAAACAACATGGCTTATTCAGATAAAGTTTTAGATCATTATGAGAATCCTAGGAACGTAGGTTCTTTGGATAAGAACGACCCATCAGTAGGTACTGGCATGGTTGGTGCACCTGCGTGTGGTGACGTTATGAAATTACAGATACAAGTAAAAGATGGAGTAATAATAGATGCGAAGTTCAAAACTTACGGATGCGGTAGTGCAATCGCGAGTTCAAGCCTTGTCACAGAAATGCTCAAAGGCAAAACAGTTGAACAAGCACAAGCAATCCAGAATATGGAAATTGTTGAAGAACTGGCTCTTCCGCCTGTAAAGATACATTGCTCAGTGTTAGCAGAAGATGCTATTAAAAGTGCTCTAGCAGACTATAGAAAAAAGCAAGAAACAGCGTAGTATGGCTGAGCTAATAGAAACACCTTGCGTCTCGATATGTGCTGTAGAAAACGGGACCTGTATAGGGTGTGGACGGACTGTAGAAGAAGTAACTAAATGGTTTGATTATACAGATCACGAGCGTAAAAGTGTAATGGACAGATTAGAAAAGGACTTTAATATAGATGATCTCTTTAACTGAAACAGCCGCTGAACGGGCTAGTAAATATATATCCGGTAGAGAAAACACTCTTGGCTTACGCATCGGCGTAAAAACTACAGGGTGTAGTGGCATGGCTTATGTATTAGAGTTTGTTGAAACTATAGAAGAAGAATTTGACGAAGTGTTTGAAGATCATGGTGTTAAGTTAGTAGTAAGCAAGAAAGATCTAGTGTACCTTAGCGGTCTACAATTAGATTATCAAAAGAAAGGACTCAATGAAGGCTTTGAGTTCATCAATCCAAACGTTAAAGCTGAATGTGGTTGTGGAGAAAGTTTCACTGTTTAGATTCGATCCATTCTAACATGGGATGTATTATTTCTTTTAGTATCCTTTCTTTCACGATGCCTTCATTAAAAAATAAGTTATGGTTGTGTGCTAATTTTTCTAATGTTAAAGAATCGTATTCGTGTTTCTGGAAAGATTTAATGTTGGTTATTACTGCCGACAGTCGATCTTCGTCGTCTTGTATTAGGTCATAGCTCTCATCGAATAGATTTTCAAAAGTCTCAAACCCTAAATCTTTTAGGAATCGTAAAGTGCCAGGCTGTCCCCAAACGATAAAAGGGTGATAATAGGCCATGGGCTTGAAGGATTTTTCCGTAATGTGCCTCCCCCCAGAAAGATCTGTCGTAGTTTCGGCAACGAGACTGAAATACGTGTCATCGTACCACATTGGATTAAAATATCTTTGTTGTTGCCCGGTCGTTCCAGGGCTGACCGGAAATAGAGGATCAGTATCATGGGGTAAGTATTTTCCTAATCGTTCCACATAACTGTAATAGAAATCGTCAAGGTACGGAATCATCCTTTCATACAACAGTTCAAAATGGGGTTTAATTAGACCCATTGGCATCAATCCCAGTTTCTTATATGTCTTGTTTGGACGGTAATTGTTGTAGCCCATATGTCTGTAAGTGAGAGATTCGTGATACCAAAACCAATTATTGTTGCTCACGTTGTATGCATTTCTGCCAGCATGATCTCCTAGACACCAGAGAGAATCGACGAAGGTCAGGTATCCCTGATCCTTAAGATAGTCACACCAAGTTTTACCAGTGGATATCACTTCCATACAGTCTGCGACTAGAAAACAGTTTTTACTATCCATCTTATCAATTCTTTCAATGAAAGACACTTCAAAATACTCTGTAAAAGTATCGGTAAAATATTTTGAATGGAAACTATTGAAATGTTTCTCGGATATTATTAAATTATATTTTTCCATACACATATTTATTTGACTTCTTTTGTATGAGCATATATACTAATACTATGCTTACACAAAAATACGATTACACTCCCATATCACGCCAATCAGTCGATGGCAAAAGATTATACTCACTTCCAGATGGTAGCAAGGTGGCCAGCGTCACTACCATATTGGATAAAACTAAACCCAGAGAAAAACAACTGGCCCTAGAAAACTGGCGCAAGCGTGTAGGCACTGCTAAAGCCCAAGAGATAACCACAGAAGCCGCTAACCGTGGCACACGCATGCACAAATGGTTGGAAGACTATGTGCGAAATGACAGGCAGATGGGCGATCCTGGAACCAATCCCTACAGCCAACAGAGCCACAAGATGGCACAACAGATAGTTGAGAATGGATTGATAAATGTTGATGAGATGTGGGGAATTGAAGTACCATTGTACGTCCCAGGGCTTTACGCAGGCACCACAGATGCTTGCGGAGTATATAAGGGTGCCCCGGCTATAATCGACTACAAACAGACTAATAAACCTAAGAAAACGGAGTGGATTGAAGACTATTTCCTTCAATTATGCGCCTATGGTGCCGCACATAACGAAGTCCATGGCACTGATATCAGGCAAGGTGTTATCCTGATGTGTAGCCAAGATTTCCAATTCCAAACTTGGACTGTAGAGGGAAGTGAATGGGACAAATGGTTAGATCGCTGGTATGATAGAGTTGAGCAGTATTATAAGTTAGCATAAATACTAGATAACGAACTAAGGTGATAACATGGCTGTAATACAAATCTCAAAAGTACAAGTCCGACGTGGCTTGCAAGAAAATTTACCCACACTAAGCAGTGGTGAATTTGGGTGGAGTGTTGATCAACGTAGACTCTACATTGGTAATGGCACCCTAGCAGAAGGCAGTCCGACAACCGGCGTTACTGAGATCATAACATCAGTACAACTGGGTAATTTACAATCTAACATTACTCTATTAGAATCCAATGTGTCAGCATTAAATTATGCTGTTGGAACTCCAGGACAAACTATTGCATTGTTAGATAATACCACAGCAAATACTAATGTTCGTGTTGAGTCATCAACTACTAACGTTATAGACTATCAGATTAGTAGAGGCACCGATTATAGAGTTGGTCAATTAAAAGTCAGTCAATACAACGGTACCCATATTGCAGGTACTGTGGTATACGAGGATGATTACACAGAAACAGCTAGCGTTGGCGTAACATGGGGATTCACTGCAAATGCAAATGCAGTGGTATTACAATACACAACATCAAGTACCGGCGACAATGCCGAATTCAAATATTACATAAAATCTTTCGCTTAGGATGTGGCAAGATTTTTGGAACCTGCGTATAAACGACAGGCTAACTAAATGGAAAGACTTCCGTCATCAGTTGGACCGGCTTCCATTAGAATCAGCAGTAGTGGAACTAAACAACATGTGGAGCACGGCTCCATTTGTAACTCACAACCTGTCTCCAGATGATCCAACGAATTGGCCTAATCCGTGGGAACTGTTAGCCGAAAACTACTGGTGCGGCGTTGCTAAAGCATTAGGAATCCTGTATACTATATATTTTACTAGTCATAAATCTGTTAACTTAGAATTACGTATCTATTATGATTATAAGGAAAAAGAAAGGCATGCAGTAGCTTGGATAGACAATGGAAAATATATTCTTAATTACTGGCCGTATGAAATAGTAAATACAAAACACATAGAAGAAAAACAGTTAAAGATGTTGCATCGATATACAAGTGAGGATCTAAAGTTAGATAATTTTTAAAAAAAAGAGGGTTCAATTAAGTGAGTAGTATTCAAGTTAAAAAACGCAGTGGTGCTATAGTTCCATTGGATGTAACAAAATGGCAAGCCCAAGTAGCAAAAGTGTGTCAGGGCGTGGCAGATGTTAGTCAATCAATGATTGAGATAAAAAGCCAACCACACTTCTACGATGGCATTACAACAAGAGAAATTGATGAGATCACGCTTCGTGCTATAGTTGATCTAATTGATGTAGAACACGAGCCAGAAGTAGGACATACTAACTATCAATATGTGGCAGGTAAACAACGTCTTTCGATGTTGCGTAAAGACATCTATGGCGATTACCAAGTTCCACACTTATATGAAATTGTAAAGACTAATGTAGCTACAGGGTTATATTCACAAGATCTATTACAATGGTACACTGAAGAAGACTGGAACAAGATGAATGATCTAATAGATCATGAAAAAGATGAGACGTACAGTTACGCCGCAATGGCACAAATGATTGAAAAGTATCTAGTAAGAAATAGAAGCACAAAACAGATCTACGAAACTCCACAAGTTAGATATATGGTGGCGGCCGCAACAGTGTTCCATAATGAGAACCCACAGCAACGTCTAAAGTATATTAAAGATTACTACGCCTGCTCCAGCGATGGATTGTTTACCCTCGCAACTCCAGTCCTTGCTGGATTAGGCACCCCTACAAAACAATTTAGTTCGTGCGTACTGATCAAATCAGACGATGACCTAGACAGTATTTTTGCGTCAGGTGAGATGATGGCCAAGTACGCTAGTAAGCGTGCAGGTATTGGTTTAGAAATTGGAAGGCTACGACCATTAGGCAGTCCTATCCGTGGTGGTGAAATCATGCACACTGGTATGATTCCGTTCTTAAAGAAATGGTTTGGTGATCTACGTTCATGTTCACAAGGTGGCATCCGCAACGCATCAGCAACAGTATTTTATCCAATTTGGCATCATCAGTTTGATGACTTAATTGTATTAAAGAATAACCAAGGTACAGAAGAAACACGTGTACGTCACATGGACTATGGTGTAGTGCTTAACGCTTTCTTTTGGAGACGATTTAAAAATAAAGAAAACATAACTTTCTTTGATCCCAATGAAGTGCCTGATTTGTATGAAGCATTTTATACTAACACTAAACTGTTTGAAGAATTATATGAAAAGTATGAGAGACAAAAAGGCCTACGCAAGAAAGTACTAACAGCAGAAGAAGTATTTAAGGGCGGCATACTTAAAGAGAGAACAGACACAGGTAGAATTTATCTGGTGTTCATTGACAATGTTATGAAGCAAGGCCCATTTGATCCTGCGTTCCACACAATTTATCAAAGTAACTTGTGCTGTGAAATTCTATTACCAACTAAAGCATTTAAACGCTTAGATGATCCCAATGGCCGCATTGCCCTTTGTACACTAGGCAGTATCAATTGGGGATCTTTCCGTAACCCAGAAGACATGAAACGTGCTTGCCGTATACTACAACGTAGCCTATGTAATATACTTGATTACCAAGATTTCTTAAGCATACAGAGTAAATTGTCAAATGATGAGATATCACCATTGGGCATTGGAATTACTAATCTTGCGTACTGGCACGCAAAACGTGGATTGCAGTATGGTGAGAAAGAAGCCTTGCAAGAAGTTAAAACTTGGGTAGAACATCAGGCATTTTATCTAACAGAAGCCACAGTTGAACTCGCTAAAGAACGCGGACCGTGTCTACACAGTGAATTTACTAGATACGGCAAAGGATTCTTTCCTTGGGAAAACCGTGCCAAAGGTGTTAACAAACTAGCAGACTTTACTCCAACTGGTGAGTTAGATTGGGAACAATTAAGAAGTGACATGCGTAGTCATGGTGTTAGAAATGCTACGTTAATGGCTATTGCCCCTGTTGAAAGTAGTAGTGTTGTTATCAACTCAACGAATGGCATTGAAATGCCAATGAGTTTAATATCAGTAAAAGAATCAAAAGCAGGATCGTTTGTACAGGTAGTTCCCGAATACCATAAGCTAAAAAATAAATATCAACTGATGTGGGAACAAAAAGATTGTGTGGGCTATTTAAAAACAGCCGCGGTATTAGCCGCATACGTTGATCAATCAATATCAACTAATACCTTTTACAATCCAGCACATTTTGAGGATCGTAAAGTTCCAACGACATTGATCGCTAGTAATTTGATGCAGGCACATATATGGGGTCTGAAGACTTTCTATTACAGCTTGATTAATAAGCAAGGTAGCAAGACAGTAGACGAGGTAATCGAAGCACAGGCAGAAGCATTACCAACAGACAATTTAGACGATGACGATTGCGAAGGATGCAAATTATAATGAGCAAAGAACAATACAACTTAACCACAAAGACAGACTACCTAAATAGAAAGATGTTCCTTGACCCAGCAGGTCCTGTAACTATACAAAGATTTGAGGAAGTAAAGTACAATAAGATCGTTAAACTAGAACAGACTGCCCGGGGGTTCTTTTGGATTCCAGAAGAGATCAGTTTAACTAAAGATTCAACTGATTTTAAAGATGCTAGCGATGCAGTTAAACATATCTTTACATCAAATCTTTTGAGACAGACTGCACTAGACAGCCTACAAGGTCGTGGACCAGCACAGGTGTTTACTCCAGTAGTTAGTTTACCTGAATTAGAAGCATTAGTGTTTAATTGGTCATTCTTTGAAACAAATATCCATTCAAGAAGTTACAGTCATATCATACGTAATGTTTACAACGTGCCTAAGGATGTGTTTAACACCATCCACGATACACAAGAAATTATTGACATGGCATCTTCGATTGGGTCATATTATGATAAACTGCATGTGATTAATTGCCGTAAAGAAATAGGACATAAAATCAATGAGCAAGATCATATTAATGCTGTATGGTTGGCGCTAAATGCTAGTTATGGTCTTGAAGCATTCCGCTTTATGGTGTCATTTGCTACCAGCCTAGCAATGGTAGAAAATAAAATCTTTATGGGCAATGGTAACATTATTAGTTTAATATTGCAAGATGAATTGTTGCACAAAGAATGGACGGCTTGGTTAATCAATCAAGTAGTTAAAGAAGACCCACGCTTTGCCAAAGCCAAAAAAGACTGCGAGGCCGAAGTTTACAAGATGTACGAAGAAGTTATCACTGAAGAAAAAACGTGGGCAGACTATTTGTTTAAAATGGGACCAGTGATTGGATTGAATGCAAACATCCTTAAAGAATTTGTTGACTATACTGCTGTGAGTGCATTAAAAGATATTGGCATTAAATATCAAGGCAATGCTCCAAAAACTACTCCCATTCCGTGGTTTAATAAACATTCAGACACAAGCAAGAAACAAACAGCATTACAAGAAAACGAATCAACAAACTATGTCATTGGTGTAATGGGCGAAAACGTATCATATGACGACCTACCGGAGTTATAAAATGTTAACAGTATATAGTAAAAATAATTGCCCATTTTGCGACAAAGCAAAACATCTATTAAAAACAAAGAACGTTGCCTTTAAGGAATTAAATATTGATGCAGATCCTGGGACTCGTGACTGGTTAATAGCACAAGGACATAGGTCAGCACCACAGATCTATTTGGGCGATAAATTATTTGTAGAAGGTGGTTATCAAGGACTTGCAAAATTATCAGATGAAGAAATCAATGAAAGACTAGGAGAGTTAAATGTTAGTAGCAACTAAGTATGAGCAAGATGATATAGTAACCTTTAAGATAGTTAATGGCGACGAACTAGTTGCTAAGATAGTAGAAGAATCAGATGATGCATACACTGTGACTAAACCATGTACGGTTATGCCTAGTCAACAAGGGATAGGATTGATACAAAGCCTGTTTACAAGTGACTTAAATACTAGTATAAGGTTAGAAAAAAAACACGTGATGATGCATTCAAATACTATAAAAGAAATACAAAATCACTACATTAAAACAACCACTGGCATCGAACCAGCTGGTGCAGGTAGCATAGTTACATAGGAAAATAATCATGGCAGACATGATAGCTAGTGCAAGAGCAATGACCACAGTAGCTGATAACCAATATGTGGCTATCGGCATGCCTAAGGGTGGCCTTACACCTGCAACTATCACTGCCATGGTTGGATTCCAAAGAGGGGGTGGAGAGGCCATCGATCTATCCTCAAATGTCAAATTGGCCATGGCAGAATTACAGACAGTAGCCGACAGCGGTGACTATCCCGCTAATGTGCAAGCGGCCTCAGCACTTTCTACATTAACTACGGTTCAGGCAAAATTATTTAATAAAAATGACTGTGGTGGGTTTGGTGCTATTGTAAGTCAGGCACAGTCACATTGTGATGACAGCAAGAATTTAATGTCAGCGACCAGTTTCCTTAAAGATTCTAACTACAGTGACTTTGGCAGTGGCATCAATGATCTCAGTAGCATGGGCGATCGCGGCATGACCAACGTGTTTGGTGATTTACCTGGCGCAGGTGCGGCAATTAATTCAGGTGGGAAACTATGGAACGGCGTTGACGTAAAGAATCTTGGATCGCCTGGCGGACTAGTTGAAGCATTCCAAAACAACAAACTAGCCAATGCCACAGGACTAAATCAAAAATTATCTGAAGCTGGAGTTGATCTAAATAATCTAGGTGACCCAGCATACAAAGATAAGATATCTGGAGTGCTGTCAAACATCAATGACCCAGCGGCACTTGACGCATCAGCAGAGCAGTTTGGGCAAGCAAACCCATTTGCTGGAATGCCAGCATACACAGGAACAGACTCTAGCATATACAAGAGTCCTAGCTTTTTAACTGGAGAGACTGCACCAGCACCGGTAGCAACGACAACAACATCTACTTCATCATTTGGTGCCCCAGCAGTAACAACCAGAAGTTTCTCAACAACAACTGGAACAAGCACAACAGGAACGTCATTTGGAGCCACAACAGCACCAGCAGTAACAACAGGTGGTATACAGAGCCTTAAAGATCTTGGTGACTACACAAAGACTGCTGACCCAAGCACAACCTCAGGATTAGAAACAGACCTAGCGGGAGTTGGACTAAAGCTCAGCGACATGGGTGGAGGAAAGATGATAGATGCCACACAGGGATTAGCATTCTTTGGTAACATAAAGAAAGTAGAAACCCCGTTAACTAACGCGGCCCACCTAACATTAAACAGTCTTATGATTGATAGTGACACTACATCAGCGATAGAAAGTATGATAGGCCTTCCTAGTGGGTCGACAGCTATACCAAACATGCGTGACATATTAGGCCCAGTAGCAGGTAATCCAGAGATCGACGCACTAGCCGGCGGATATTCAGCTGATAAAGTTACAGCATTAGATACCAGCCTTACAAAAACCAATGGATTCATCGCATCTGCCCAGCTACAGGCCAGCACAGGAACACCTACGCAAACATTGGGCAAGAACATGGGATTTGCCACAAACTTACACAAGTATGGAAAGGACATGAGTGAAGGTGGAGTAGGAACTATGTTAAGAAATATGGCCAATACAGCAACCAAGTATGGAGAATCGGTTGCGGCCAGTCTTGCAGAAGGTGAGAACAACAACTTGTTGGCATTAAATGGCATCGGTCCGTTGCAGACTAACCCATTTGAAGGAACTCCAAGCTATACGGGAACAGACGGAAGTCTATACACAAATCCGCAGGTTAAAATGATGGGAGGCAGTTAATGCTCCTAAATTCAATTGACGAATATAAAAAAATCAGTGAGTGGGCAGATTCTTTAGTTGGTAAAAAGATGCTGTTAAGAACATTTGGCGGAAAACTCAGTCGATTCTTAAACAGATTAGGGCATCCAGTAAAACTTAAAATACTTAAAGACTACACCATGGAACCAGATGATTGGACCATCGGAGCTGAATATGATCCAGATCTAGACGAGGCTGGTCGTAAACCATTCCGTATTAATTTTATAATAAACCATCATCGTATAGTTCCTTGGCAAATAACAAAGAAGGATGCCGATGAACTGTCGATCAGTCTGATAGAAACGTTGGTACACGAATATCAGCACTTAAAACAGTACAGAGCGAGACTGTTTGAAGTTCCTTCGCACACCTATAAAGGGTCCAACGCCCTGATCGATGACGACATAGAACTAACTTATCTAAGTTGCCCAGACGAGATAGATTCCTACAGCGCGAACATCGCTATCAGGCTATATATCGAAGAACACATACTCAATATAACACGAGATAAAGAGCATTGGGATTTACATACATACTATAAAGCATTTGGAAAAAAGCACCCTGTAACAAAAGAACTTGAAACTCAGATAGCAATTAAACTAACGATTATCCGGGAGAAAGAACATGGCAAAGACAAGAGAGCTGTCAAACGAAGTTGATTGGGAAATGGAAGAGATAGATATAAATGAAGAAACAGGCCCAGAAGATTATGTTTTTGTTGTTACACCAGCTGGTGGAATTAAAGCAATGTTATTACCTCAAGAAGTAGAAGGTGACATGAGTCAGGGAATTAAAGATCTATTAGCATTTTTTGAAAATCAATATGTAGAGGGGTCTGTTGGTAAGACGTTACACTAGAGCTTCTAACGCACCTATAGTTTCAACAGCATCACCCTTGTGCAATATGGCCTTACCGCCTGCGGCAAGCCAGTCCTCTATGTTTGACACACGATCATCTATTAATATGTCACCTGAGCGATAGTGATGTTGTTTATCAGTTGAGTAAGGACCAAACCATACAGGGATGCCAGGGAAGTTTTTCTGTACCCATTCTACCTTATCCCAAAACGCCCATCCTAGATCATTCTCTTTAGGTATCGCTGTTAGAAACTTAACATCATACCGATAATAATCAGCAATATCTTTGACCCCAGTAACAATTTCATGGGCATTGGCTAGTACAGGAACATGCTTGTATATCCTATTGTTATAATCTCTAATCTTGCACCAATCTTCTTGGCTAAATCTTATCCCTGGTGTTGTCTTGATACCTAATATGGATTCAACGTAGCCATCAAAGTCTGCTACTACTCCATCCATGTCCACGTATATTGTGGGTGTTTGCACTGTCTTCATGTTAACTCCATATCAATCTAAAATAAGTTGCATCCTTTTTATTCTCAAAACGGAACGCAAATCCCTCATTGGCCCGCCAACCGTGTAAATGATATCTGCCCCCGGGAGCAGTTTCTAACCATTCTATTATCACGGGCGGTTTATGTCGATCACTCTTTAGCATAGTGTTCCAGGTTATAACCACTTCTTCCCATTCGGCCGGTGGTGGCCATGTAGATAGCATCATCATTCGAACTTCAGCATGAAGTACGTTGAGTCCCGCTCGTCCTGGAACACAAAACAAGGACCACCATACTGCTCCTCTCTTTCCCAATAGTCACATCTATATTTCGTTTTAAGATAGATCATCATGTCATTGTACCACAAGTCAACTTCGCAGTCGTTCTCGCGTTCAAATTCTGTCACCACCTTGTCCCAGTATGGCTGTAGTGGTAATTCTATCATTTATTCAAAATCTTTTGGGGTTAGTATAGGTTGGTCTTTTTTAGCATCTGCAAGCATCATTTCTAATACTCTTATAATTTCTTCTTTGTCATTACCGAGAATAGTATTATCGTCTGAGTAAGCCATTAGCTTACCCTTTTTGTCATAGTAGACTTCAGTTAATACATAATATGTTTCGCCTGGCTCGGGTGAGTAATGCTCTATTATTCTATAGTTCCAAGTCATACGACACCATGCACTTTTTCAACAGCACGAATAAGTCCAATTAAATCTGAATCATAATATTTTATTAACCTTGTTATTTCATCTTGACTTAAAGGCTTTTTATATAAGCTACCATTTTTCATTCTATGGATATGTTTTTCTTTTGGAATAGTCAGTAATTTATTCATATCATTTCTCCTTATTTTTTCCCTTCATCCTTTGTTCAGCTTGTAACCATCCTGCTTTAAAAGATTCAAATCTTTGCATAGCTTTATATTCACCTTCTTCAGTTATAGGAACTTGGTAGGCTTCGTGCTCTCTCCACGCACTATATATGTGCATATCATTCTCTTTATTTGTCGACGGCATTCACTTCCTCACATATTTCTTTATCTTCAAGTATGTTGATAGTTTTACAATCTTTACCAGTGTATTTACTGATTGCATGGTCAGTTAGTGTTTTTCCTGTATTAGCATAGCTACCAACATCTCCAACTGTTTTTGCTGTGTCTACAGTTTCTGCTAGCTCAACTGCTGTAGTAGCACCGGCGGCACCTTCTACTGCACCACCCAATCCTAATAGATCAACAGCAAACTTGGCACAGCCTGTTAGGGTGAATATTATTACTAGTAGTATTAACTTGCCCATCGTAATGCAAAGAACTCTGCGTCTACTTTATTTTTAAATTCAAAGATCATATGCTCTGTTTCAGCATGTGTCGTGTAACGATCACCAGGAAGACCAAACTGTTCTAATGCCCAAGCACAAACTTCATTCCAATATCCCATGGTATGGTCATTTTGCCAGGTTATCTTAATGCTAGTTGCTTGTTTGTTCTTCATATCTATTATATTATACAGCCTAAAAATAAAAAAATCAACTAATATTTTGGTTGACTTTTGGTTAAATTGGTGTTATAATGTATTTGTAAGTTAGAAAAGCAGTTAAATTTTAGGAGCAGACAAAATGGAATTAGATAAATTAGTTACTAGATACATGAAAGGACTTGAAAACTCTTTTAACAGCAGTGGATTATCATTGGTTAGAGGATGGGTAGCTGAGCCAGGTAACAGATACATTAAAATATCATCTGGCTACCTTAAAGACGGTGAATTAACTTCACGTAGTGTTGACGCTTTCATTGACAAAGCAACAGGTGACGTATACAAACCAGCATCATGGAAAGCTCCAGCAAAAGGTGTTAGATTTAATTTGTTTAAAGACATTGATTATTTAGAAAAAAACTGTGGCAGTGGCCACTTATATAGATAAGGGGAATATTATGGATATCTCAAAAATGACAATTAGAACAGTACAAGGTCCAGAAGATGGAACCACTCATGCTCTAGTTAAAGGCGACACTGCTATATTAGTGCCAGCCTATAGCATGGAAGAAGCACAAGAAAGAGTAGCACAAGCTAAGGTAGCACCCAACAAGGGTTGGGTAGCTAGCACTGAGAAAGCAGTACATATTCCAGGGTTATGGGAATATGAAATGGCAACCTATCAAGGAGCGGCGTAATGGGATTAGATATGATGGCGTATGCAGTAGATGCGGACTTTGAAGAAACAGCAAAGCCCAACAACGAAACCATTGCAGAGTGGAGAAAGCATCCTAACTTGCATGGTTGGATGGAAAGGCTTTGGCGTGAACGTACAGGTAACAAAGAGGATGACTTTAACTGTCAAGAGCTAGAGCTAACTCTTAAAGATCTTAAGACTCTTGAAATAGATATTAGGATGAGGATACTGCCTAGTACCAGTGGTTTCTTTTACGGCAGTGATGCTGATGATTATTACAAAGGTACAGATCTAGCGTTTATCGAAGATGCCAGGTCTAAGATTGAAGCTGGCAAGAAAGTTTTTTATAATTCATGGTGGTAGTACAACGAGCCGCAAGGTGACGCAAAACATTTTTAATAAATTTAGGAGAATGGTATGTTTGATTTTTGGTTAGGTGTGTTAGTAGGTGCTGTAGTAATTGATGTCCTTTGGGCTAGTCAAATAGGAATTCCACAACGATTTTTTCAGCGTGTTAGAGAACATTATATATTGTTTAAAGCAGGCATTGTCAACAAAAAAGTTAGGAAGTGGATGCCGTAATTTATAGTTTTTGCTATAGTAATATTAGAAAGGACCGAATCGGTCCTTTCTTTTTAGCATAAATATACAAAATAGGAAAAATTATGTCAGCAAACGGAATATCAACACTATCCAGCAAAGAACTTAAACAAGTTGGCAAACTTGATTTGGCCGCCATAGATCGTGCGGCAGATGGCAATGCGAGATCAACATATGATATCAATCTATTGCCCACCAAATACAGTGGTAACACTATAGTTAACAATGACCACGGCGACCCTGTTACTTTAGAACAAGGAAGACCTTGGACTGAATAATTATGTCAGATAGAGAAAACACAACAGACTATACACACCCCCAAGAAACTAATCTTATGAATCTCCATAAGGCCATGGAGTATAATCAGACAGGTAACCCCTGTTCATCAACATTCAACCTAATACTGATCGATAACGTATAATTATAGGTTGACTTTATAATAACTTCTTGTTAAACTAATAGGGTATATCTTAAATAATAAACTATGCAAACATCATTCGCAGATAAATTAATTCCATGGATGACCTTATTATCGGGGTTGTCTATATCCACCGTTGCCGTATGGTATTCAGTAGCAGGGCTTGTGGCTATCTTTGCCGCTTCAGCTACAGCCATTATAATCATGGGTGTTGTACTAGAAGTAGGTAAACTAGTAACAGCTATTTGGTTACATCGAAACTGGACACATGCTGTCCGTTGGCTTAAAACATACCTAGCCATAGCAGTTGTATTCTTAATGTTTATTACCAGCATGGGTATCTTTGGGTTCCTATCAAAAGCACACATTGAACAAACATCAATGAGTGGCGAGCAAGTGGCAATGATTGATACTATCAATGAGAAAGTTACTCGCTCAGAAGCAAAAGTTAACCGCTGGCAAGAAGAAATAGATCGCTTACTTAAAACTGGTGGCGGTGACATCGTGTTGGCAACAGACCAAGATGCTATTAAAGAACTCAGAGCACAAATTAAAACCGAAAAAGATGTTGTACGTACAGAAGCTGACAAGCGTATCAGTGTTGCAGAAAATAGACGTGACAAAGAAGTTGAAGCGGCTAAGCCATTAATAGAAGGATGGGGTGGTGAAGCAGACTATAACAAAGCAGTTGAAAAAGCTAAGAACGTTGAACGTAACGAATCAAACATTGCACGGACCGAACGTGATAAGAAACTAAAGGCTATCGACAAGAAGTATAGCAAAGAACTTAGTACACTAAACAAACGTATTAGCACAGCAAGAATAGGCACTACTAACAAAGCTAAAGATGCTGACAAGCGTATCAAAGAATTAGAAAAGAGCATTGAACTTGAACAGGTATCAATGGATGTAGTACGTGAAGATAAAATGGTATATGAAAAAGAATACCGTAAACTAGAAGCAGAAGTAGGCCCTATCAAATACATTGCGGCATTTATATACGGAGACAATCCGGATAAAAATGTATTAGAAGAAGCAGTTACTTGGGTAATCATTATGATTATATTTGTATTTGATCCGTTGGCAATATTATTATTAATAGCAAGCCAGTATTCATTCCAAAGTTTGAGAAATGGTGGCCCAAATACCAAAGTGATTGAAAGATTTTACGAAGTTGAAGCCGATGTAAATACTGATACACCGGATGACATTGCAAAATTAGAACAAAAACTAAAAACAAGATTGGAGAAATAACATGGCTACACCACAAGATGCGATAGATGCAATATGGATAAAGTATAGAAACTCATTGACGTCTTTATCAGTGTCGTTAGACGAAAATGAAATGTTAAAGAAAGAGTTAGATGTTGACTTTACTATGCCTGCAGACATTGTTGAATTAGAACAAAGAATTGAAGCTAAATTAGCGAATAATGGCTAACACCGCAAAACAAGTTTTAGATGTTGTATTAACGAAATATAAAACGGCCCTAAAGCAATTAGATTGGGCTCTCGACGAATTAGAAAAACAGTCAAAAGAAGTAGCAGTTAAACGCCCCCCTAAAAAATCCAACGACTCCGTAACGTTTGCTATTTCTGATTCAGATGCTGACAATGATCCAACACCTAAGGTAGAATCACAAGCAGGATTTGGTACTGAATTCCCCACCAACCCATCCAAAGGTGATATGTTCCTGCGTGTTGATACTTTACCAGGCAGGCAATATAAATGGAATGATAAAAAATGGATAGAAGTGGCCAGGACCTCAACGGATCGATACGTATATGAAGAAGATTATATGGTGTATATAATACAGAAGATTACTTCAGGACAACTTGATATAAATGACCTTCCAAAACCAGAACAAGAAGAAGTATTACGCAGATTAAACAACGACCAAAAGAGGTACCTATGAGTAGATTTATAACATATCCAAGCATGATAACAGAAGACAAGAATCAAACTATAGTGTTAGTTGATGCTACGGCAGCCGAACTAACACAGGTTGAGAGATTCCTACAGACCAGCAAACAAGATTTTGATGTGTATTTGTACCAAGGCGATTACGGTGATCTAGAATATTTAAATGATATCTGTAAAGGTACCCGACCAGTATTAATCAATAGCAGTAGCAAGGTTAGTATAATACCAAGCGGAATTAGATACCAAGATGACCTAATGGATCATTTTGAACAGATCGAACAATCTTTGGTTGACAACAATACATAATGTATGTATACTATACACTGTATGATAAATAATATACTAATATAATTAAAAGGTAATGTTTTGGAAAACGAAAATCCATTAAAAGGAACTGCGGTGTACGTTAGACATGATAACGTAGAACAAGCCTTGCGTAAGTTTAAGAAAAAAGTTATGTCTAGCGGGTTATTGCAGGAAATTCGTGATCGAGAATTTTATGAAAAGCCAACATGGGAACGCAAACGTAAAAAAGGTGCGGCAAAAGCTCGTTGGCGCAAAGAATTATCAAAACAACAGTTGCCAAAAAAACTGTTTTAGTATGTAAAATATTGTAGTAGTGATAAATAAATTTGTAGGATGCCTTAGGGGTCCTGCTTTTTAGATCTTGCTTAATTAAAGGAGAAACTATATGTCTAAGATCATCGGTATCGATTTAGGAACCACCAATTCATGCGTGGCTATTCTAGAAGGTAAAAATACAAAAATAATTGAAAATGCAGAAGGTGCGAGAACCACACCTAGTGTTGTTGCCTATACAGACAGCGACGTCCTAGTAGGTGCTCCTGCAAAACGTCAAGCAGTAACTAATCCAAAAAATACAATTTACGCATCAAAACGTCTAATAGGACGTAAGTTTGATGAAGAAGCTGTCCAAAAAGATATTGGCCTAATGCCGTACGAAATCTTTAAGAATTCTAATGGCGATGCTTGGGTTAAGGTAACTGATAAAAAACTAGCGCCACCACAAATATCTGCAGAAGTATTAAAGAAAATGAAGACAACGGCCGAAGACTATCTTGGTTACGAGGTCACACAGGCAGTTATTACCGTTCCGGCATATTTCAATGATAGTCAACGCCAGGCGACAAAAGACGCAGGCAAGATTGCAGGGCTAGAAGTACTACGTATTATCAATGAACCAACTGCGGCCGCACTAGCATTTGGCATGGATAAACAAGAAAAAGGTGATCGTAAGATTGCTGTATATGACTTGGGTGGCGGTACATTTGATATTTCAATAATTGAAATCAGTAACATTGATGGTGAACATCAATTTGAAGTGTTATCAACTAACGGTGACACATTCTTAGGTGGCGAAGACTTTGACCAACGTCTAATGGACTATCTAGTAGATGAATTTAAAAAAGAGTCAGGGTTTGATCTTAAGAACGATATTCTTGCTCTACAACGTCTTAAAGAAGCCGCAGAAAAAGCTAAAATTGAACTGTCAAGCAATACTCAGACAGACGTCAACTTGCCTTATATCACTGCTGACTCTACCGGACCCAAACATTTGAACGTAAAAATTACCCGTGCTAAATTTGAGGCATTGGTTGAAGATTTAATTAAACGATCAATTGAGCCATGTAAGACAGCCGTAAAAGATTCTGGCACTAGCTTAGATGATATTACAGATGTTATCCTAGTTGGTGGGCAGACACGTATGCCCAAGGTACAAGAAGCAGTTAAGGCATATTTTGGCAAAGATCCACGCAAGGATGTTAATCCAGATGAAGCAGTAGCCGCTGGTGCCGCAATCCAAGGTGCTGTATTAGCAGGTGATACTACAGATGTTCTATTGTTAGACGTTACTCCGTTGTCATTAGGTATCGAAACACTAGGCGGTGTAATGACTAAATTAATCAAAAAGAATACAACTATACCTACCAAAGCTGGGCAGGTGTTTTCAACAGCAGATGATAACCAACAGGCTGTAACTGTGATAATTGGTCAAGGTGAACGTGAGTTTATGAAGGACAACAAGGTCCTTGGGCAGTTTAATCTTGAAGGTATTCCACCAGCACGTCGAGGAGCACCACAAATTGAAATTAGTTTAGACATTGATGCTAATGGCATACTAAAAGTAAGTGCCAAAGATAAGACCACTGGCAAAGAAAACAAAATTACCATTAAAGCAAACTCAGGACTTACTGATGAGGAAATTGAGAAAATGGTGCAGGATGCAGAACTTAATGCAGACGCTGATAAAACAGCAAGAGAATTAGTTGATGTTAAAAACTCTGCAGAAGCACAGCTACACGACATTAAGAAACAGGTAGAAGAACATGGTGATAAGATTACCGCAGAACAAAAAACAGCGATCAATGATGCTGTTGCGGTTGTGGAACAAGCAGTTAAGGAAAACAGCAAAGATGCAATCACTGAAGCTGTAACTAAATTGGCTGAGCCACTAGCACCATTGTTCGAAGCACAGCAGGCAACTGAAAGTGCTACACAGGATTCAGAGAGCAAGGACGACAATGTTGTTGATGCCGAGTTCACTGAAGTTAAGAAGGACGATGATGCCGATAAAGGGTCATCAAAATAATCTTGCTTAATATAAGGAGAAAATAGCATGAAAGAAGTATACGTAAACAGTTTAGACATTCCAGGCATACATAGATTTGCTGTAGGCTTTGATAGAATGTTCAGTGAGTTATCAAGGACAGCTGGCACACTTAACAGTTCCAACTATCCCCCATATAACATTATTAAACATAACGAAACAACATACACCATTGAAGTGGCAGTAGCTGGCTTTGACGAAACTGAACTTGACGTTGAACTCAAAGACGGTGAACTACATGTTAAAGGTGAAAAAACAACTGGCGAACCAGACGGTAGTGATTATCTACACAATGGTATTGCGGCACGCAACTTTCTGAGGACTTTTGCTCTTGCAGAGAATGTAGAAGTTCGTGGAGCAACTGTTAAGAATGGCATACTTTCGGTGACATTGGAACATATAATTCCAGAGTCAGCTAAGCCAAAAAAGATTGCAATTACATTTCAAAAGTAGTATAATAATAGTAAGGGCTAGGCAACTACCTAGCCCACTATTCAAATAATATGACAACATACGAAAGGGAATACATGGGCACAAAAGCAGTTACAAAAACAAAACCACAGCCAAACTTTGACCTTAAAGAACCCATGATGTACAAAGTGATCTATATCAATGACGACGTGACCACACTGCAATTTGTTATTGAAACATTGATGAAAGTATTTGGTCATAATCTTGAAGACGCTACAATCATAACAGAAAAGATACACGTTGACGGCAGTGGAGTTGCGGCAGTGTTGCCCTACGAGATAGCAGAACAAAAAGGTGTCGAAGTAACACAAATGGCACGCGGCAATGGATTTCCTTTACAGATCAAATTAGAACCCACTGAATGATATTTAACAACATCAAAGAACTTAAAGCTGATGGAAAAAAGATAGGAATAACATTTTCAACGTTTGACTTGCTACATGCAGGCCATATAGCCATGTTAAGTGAAGCCAAGAATCACTGCGATTATCTTATCGCTGGCCTACAAACAGACCCAACCATTGATCGTCCTGACACAAAAAATAAACCAGTACAAAGTATAGTAGAAAGACAGATACAACTTGCGGCCTGCCGTTATGTTGATGAAGTAGTTATATATCAAACTGAACAAGACCTATTAGATTTACTATTAATTTTGCCACTTGACGTTAGAGTTTTAGGTATAGAATATAAAGATAGAGAGTTTTCGGGCAAGGAAGAATGCGGCACACGTAACATTGAATGTATATTCAATGGCCGTGACCATTCATTTAGTTCAAGTAATCTACGTAAACGAGTCGCAGGAACAGAGGAAAAATAATGGATATAATGTTAGATTTAGAAACACTGAGTACTCGCCCAGATGCGACTATTGTGACATTTGGTGCTATTAAGTTTAATCCGTATACAGGCGAACAGGGTTCTGGAATATATCATCGTATATCAGTAGACGAGCAAATAGCATTAGGCAGGCACATTGATGACAGCACAGTTGAGTGGTGGGGCAAGCAGGCAGATGACGTCCGTGAAGAAGCATTAGGTGACGACAATCGTATATCATTGGACGAGTTCTGTGCCAACTTAAATAGATTTATAGTGGGTGCTGAAAACATTTGGGCACAAGGTCCTGTGTTTGACATTGTTATATTAGAAAACTTATACAGGCAATTAAGTAAACCATGTCCGTGGCAGTTCTGGCAGATACGTGACAGCCGCACCTTGTTAAGCACACACGGTGACCCGAGAGAAAAGAACAAGGCGGGACTGCATAACGCATTAGAAGATGCGGTTAGCCAGGCAGAGGCAGTGCATCACGTATTCAAACAGTGCGGCATAACGGGGAAAAGATAATGCAGTTAATATTTGGTAGAGAGAACGCAGAAAAACTCAAAGAAAGATACACGGTATTAGAATTAGAAACAGTAGAAAAAGAAGGAACCAGCATAGAAGTATTTTGCCTAATTCCTGGGGAAAAAATAGGTCTACCTGATTTGCCAACAGTTGATCAATGGATCAAACTACACAACGATTTCCTAAATGGATATCAAACCAATCAATATGAATACTGTCGCCAATGCATCGAACATCTGATGGGCAAATTTGGTGGCGAAGTAGATACATTCTACGAAGAAATACTTACACGCATCAACAAAGCAGATCCCAAGTAAAAATCATTAAAACAATCTAATAGTGCTTTAACAGCACTTATTATCAGATGTCTTCACGATAAATACCAGTGGAGACAGACGACAATGCGATACCTACTATTAGCGTGTCTGCTATTGACAACTAGCATATACGCACAACCACTTAAAGATTTTACATTCAAAAGTCCAGCCTTTAATGGCAATGGATACTCCGCACACGTCTTAACAATAGAAAACCAAGAACACTCACGTAAAAAAGCTATCGCTGATAAGATAGAATCTGCCTTAAAAGAAGCAGAACGTGAAGCAGAAAGCACAAACGTTAAAAAATTCATGAGCAATTTGGAATCACGTATCTATGCACAGATTTCACAAGACGTAGCTACAGCAATGTTTAATGATGATGGTACTAGCCCAACAAGTGGTACATTAAACTTTGAAGGTAACATTATTACTTGGGATAAAAGTTCAGGTGATATAGTGTTAGGTGTAACTGATATGGCAGGAACTACAACATCATTAACTATACCATTAGGTGACTTTACATTCTAATGAGAATATTATTCATATTATTGTGCTTCTTGATACTATCTGGATGTGCGGCTAATCAGGCAATGAAGGGGACGTACGACATACCAGTGCTAGTAGAGAAAAGTACTGCTAAAGAGTTTGATACATTACCAGCTCCTGCGTTAGGTAAAGTAGTAGTTGCCGTGTATAACTTTACTGATAAGACAGGACAAAGGCGTCCAAGTGATACACAGTCAAGTTTTAGTACAGCAGTGACACAGGGTGCTGATGCATTCCTAATCAAAGCTCTAAAAGATGTAGGACAAAGTCAATGGTTTGAAGTAGTTGAACGAGGTGGACTTGCTAGTCTTACACAAGAAAGACAGATTATTAGACAGATGCGAGAAGCCTATGATGGGCCTAACGCTAAGAAACTTATGCCAATGAAGTTTGCTGGCATGTTGATAGAAGGTGGCATTACAGGCTACGATACATCAACAAGAAGTGGTGGTACTGGTATGAGAGTATTGGGCATTGGTCCACAAACACAGTTCAGTGAAGATATTATAACTGTGAGTTTGAGAGCTGTGAGTGTTAACACTGGTGCTGTACTAGCCGCAGTTAACGTACAAAAAACAATATATTCTACAGCAGACAGCATAGCAATATTAAAGTTTTTTGATCAAGACACCCAGGTATTTGAATTTGAGTCGGGCATAACATTAAACGAACCGGCAACATTGGCAGTGAAAACTACAGTCGAAGCGGCAGTGGTTGAGCTAATAAAAGAAGGCGAACGCAAAGACGTTTGGGATTTTGCTCTCTAGAGCAAGGAGTAACAAGATGAAAAATATAGTAAAAATGTTTGGGGCATTATTACTGATGTTATCACTAGCACATGCGGCTGATAATTCGATTTACATTGATCAAGCTGGTAGTTCATCTACCATTAGTCTAAAACAAGACGGTGGTGGTAACAAGATCTACGGTGTCGGTGATACAGAAGGAACAGCGGCCACGTTTACTGGTAGCAGTCAGACTGTTGACATACAGCAAATTGGTGGTAGTAACTTGTTAGGTATTGATTTAAACACAACAGTAGCATCAGGTGTTGGCATTAATTTAACCTACTACATTACAGGTTCAAACTCTGTAGCAAGTATTGATGTTAACGGTGACGGACTAGGAGTTGCGGCTAATAACACTGCTGACATACAAATGACTGGTGATTACAACGATCTAGTGTTTGATCTACTAGGTACTGGCAATAGTTTAACCGCAACAGCAACAGGCGGTAGTTACAATGACTTTAACTTTACTATCAACGCTGACACAACCACAGTAGGTGTAGCTATAAGTGGAGGTGGTGCTAACCTTACAACACTTAACTTGTCTAGTGACAATGCTGTCCTTGATATTGTTGCAATTGGTGCTAGTAATAATGTTGGAGTCACACAAAGTGGCGTAGGTGGTGTAGGTGGTATGTTCTTCGATCTAGATATAAATGGATCAAGCAACGTTGTAACAACAACACAAACTGATGTTGGTGATCACACTATGAATATTGGTATTATTGGTTCAAGTAATCTTGTTACAGCTACACAAAATGGTAGTACTGGTACAGCCGGACACAATATTGAATTGGATATTACGGGAGGAAGTAACACTGTATCATCATCACAAACAGGTGCTCAAGATAATGATGCTAACATTAATATAACAGGCTCAAGTAATACCTGGAGTTTGATACAGTCAGACTAATGGAAACTACATTACAAAAGATTGAACGGCAACTGAATGATCTAAGAGAGTTAGAATCAGAGCCTAGCGTTTACAAAAATGATGTAGTAAAGGAAATAAAAAGTCGACGTCAAGAATTAGAACATGACCGGCTTGTATTAATATTAAAAGAGAAAAGCTAGAGAACATATGATCAAATTACTTACAGTGATCCTCATTGCTATTCCCCAAATAGCATTGGGGGCTGTTGGTACTATCACACAGCAACAGCACGATCCACTTTCAATCACAAGGCAATCTAAGACATTAGAAGGCATCATGGGCTCGGGCGTAGAAATGCAAGACTCCCTTAAGACTGGACAAGGTACCGCTGAAATAACATTCGAAGATGACACTAAAGTTCAGATGACTGAAAGTGCTAGAATGACCATTGATGAATTTATATATGACCCAAACAACAAAGACTCAGGTAAACTTGCTATCAAGATTGCGGCTGGCACGGCTCGTTACGCATCAGGACAGATAGCTAAGAACAGTCCACAAGCAGTTAAAATTAGAACACCAAGTGCAACAGTATCAGTCCGTGGTACTGACTTTACAGCCACAGTAGATGAGATAGGTAGTACCACAGTTATCCTGTTACCAAGTTGTCCTCCTGGTTGGTTAGACATTGAACGTGATTGCGTTACAGGTTCTATTGAAGTAGCTAGTCTAGGTGGTAGTGTATTAATGAATAAACCATTTGAAGCTACTCGTGTGCCTAATCTTGAAGCAAAACCAACTCCACCAGTTATTGTTGACTTAACAGAAGAAATGATCAGATCGATTATTATTGTAGGACCACCTAAAGAGCTTCTAGAAGAACAATTTAATAATTCAAAATTAACAATATTAGACGGTAATGCGTTAGATGCTGATTTATTAGAAAATGAATTAGATAAAGAAGCAGAAAAATTGTATGTTAACAAGCTCAGTGAAAACTTGTTAGACAGAGACTTCCTACAAAATGTATTAGACATATTAGATATGCAGTTAGCTATGGCACAGGCAAGAACCTTGGCAACAGGCGACAAAAATGAACTACTGCCAGACTATATTCCGGACCAAGGTGTAACGTATACTACCGACGGTATAACCATTCAATTGTGCATGGACACTACAGGTAGTGACAAGAGCTGTATTACAGTTTCAGATACTCAGGAAACTACTATACGACAGATACAAGGGGCAGTTGACATAACTAACAGAGTTATTGATAGTGGCACCACTACTATTACAACGGATCAAAACTAATGACTAGAGCAATCACACTTGCATTTTTGTTGTTAATCGTGTCGCATTTTTTCACAACAAGAGCCGAAGCTGATTTATACTACGATACCTATCAGGGCACAGGCGCCTATCCCACATTTCCAGGCAATGGTGGAAGTTTAACTTATCCCACTGCGTTAAGTTCAGGTACTGTCACAGGCATAGATTTCAATTGGAGCAGTGGTGCTGTGTTAGATTCCGGTCAGACTGATCGAGTTATCGTACACTTCTATGGTTACATTACTATACCAGATACAGGCAGTCAGGACATACAATTCTATCTCTATGCTGATGATGGCGTTTACATGAAATTAGACAGCACAGTTGTAATTGATGATTGGCAAGAACAAGGCGCTGGAACTTGGAATTACGTTTCAACAGATCAAACATTAACAGGTGGGTCTACATATTACCTAGATATGTGGATGTATGAAAACGGTGGAGGTGCCGCAGTTAAGTTATATTGGGACCAAACAGGTTCAGTTGCTATTGTTCCAACTTCAGTTTATGCTACAACATACACACCGCCCTCAACATCAACTGTAACTGGATCCAGTCCAGGTATTAGTGGTGGGGAATCAACAGAAATTACTTCAGCAAGAACACGAGCCAGCACATACAATTCAAACAGTGACAACTCAGTTTATATAGACCAAGCTGGTGATAATAATACTGTTACTATAACACAACAAGGCACAGCCGGCAATCATATAAGAGGTATTGACGGAGCCAGTGCTGGTGTTATTACAGGCGATTCAAATACCATTGAGATTATGCAAGGTGCTAGTACCAGTACTGACCCCAATCTAATAGAACTGTCAGTTATTGGTAGTACAAATGATATATTATTATACCAAGATAGAGCAACTGATGGTAGCCAAGATGGCCTTGCTAGTGGGGGACATACCATAAGTTTAGATCTATTTGGCGACCTAAACACGATTGATGTTATGCAACGAAATAACAGTCTAGCTCAAGGACATTATGTAGGCATTGACCTAATAGGTGATAGTAATGTTATAGATGTATTACAAACAAACGACTATAGTAAAAAACTATTCTCAACAGTAACAGGTAATTCAAATTTAATTAATGTAATACAAAAAGGTGATAGCAGTAAGTATGCTGAGATTGAATTAATAGGTAACGGACATTCAGTTGACTTAACACAACAAGGTTTGGGCAATCATGATGCTTCAATCTCGTTAACATACGGATCAGCATCCAGTTCAGTAACACTAGATCAAAACAGTTCACTAGACCAATCATACAGTCTAGAGCAAACATGCTACACCATTGGTGGTTGCTCTGCGACAGTTACGCAGAATTAAATAAATAATAATATCAATTAAACCAGGAGCAGACAAAATGGCAGAAGATTTTCACCCAGCGGACACAAACGGAGACGGGAAAGTAACCGCTGAAGAACACAAAATGTATTTGGAATTCAAGCGTAAGAAGCTTGAAGACGAAGATGCGATGCGTGATGCACAAAGACAAATGACATGGTTTGCACTATTTGGCATGTTACTGTATCCGTTCGCTGTTGTTCTTGCAGTATTATGTGGGTTGGATTCAGCGAGTAAAATACTTGGTGATATGGCTGCAACATACTTTGTTTCAGTTGCGGCGATTGTTATGGCATTCTTTGGTAAGACTGCATACGAAAGCAAAAATAATACACCACCAGCAAAATAAACTGGTAAGTTAGTAGAAAATAAATCCTCTTATTTTATGTAAGGGGATTTTTTTTGCCCCGTTGATTTAAATATGTGTTGACTTAGTAACACTATTATTGTATAATGTATGTTAACACCAACTTGGAGACTTACATGGAAAGTAAAATCACAACAGTTAGCCCTAGTTTAGATGTAGAAAAAGCAGTAGAGATGGTAGGTGGTAGTCGTTTTGAATTGATCTTGATAGCCGCAACAAGAGCGAGAGAAATTGCTCAAAAACGAAATATTGCTAACGCCGCGGACTCATCATTGAAATTTCGTATGAAACCAAACATTGAAGCACTACAAGAGATAGAAGAAGGAAAAATTGGTCGAGACTATTTGTCTAAGGTAGCAAAAGCAAGATAATTAAAGGAGTAACGGATGTCAGATGAATTCACTGAAAAAGAATGGGAAGAGGCTATGAAGCGATTTTTAAAAGATGGTGGTGAAATACAAAAAATTGAAAGAGGCGTTAGTGGCCGTGAAGAAGGGGTTCCACAGTCAGCATGGGGCCGCCCTAAAAAGAAACCAGATGTACCTAAGGAATAGGAACTATTAATGTCAATTGAAGATAGCAAACGGAAAGACTTATCATATATGAGTATCTACGAAAAAAGTATACAAGATAAGATTATTGATAAACAAGAAGCTGAAGATGCATTGAAAACATTTTTAGCCAATGGTGGCAAAATAGAGCAAGTTAAACCAGGGGATTATCCCCCACAAGTAAAACCTCAATTTGCTTGGGGCCGCCCTAAAAAGAAACCAGATCTACCTAAGGAATAAAAGTTTTATGCACCCTTCGTCTATCGGTTAGGACACGGCCCTTTCACGGCCGGGAGAGGAGTTCGATTCTCCTAGGGTGTACCAATTTTAGTTTTGGAAGTGTGGCTGAGCGGCTTAAAGCTCTTGTTTACTAAACAAGTGATCGGGAAACTGGTCCGTGGGTTCGAATCCTACCACTTCCTCCATATTAAAAACAGCGGAACAAGTAGGTTTGGATAAATACTTGTATGATAATATGTAACCAATGTAATGCCGAGTTTAAACCTAACAAGATGAAAACGCAGAAGTTTTGTACAAACGAATGCTATAAAGCATCTTTAGTAAAACCAAAGCGGTTCTGTAAGAACTGTAATAACGAACTAACTAGAAAGTGGACTAAAGACTTTTGTTGTCGATCGTGTAGTGCGTCTTTTAATAATAAAAAGAGAGACTACGGATACAGACGTTCAAAGTTAGAAGAACACATTGAAGAAGTAGTAAGTAAAAAAACTAATAAGACGGTATTGTTTAACGACAAGTTAGTTATAGGATCAGAGTTAGATATCTATGTTCCAGAGTTAAAGTTGGCTATAGAAATACAAGGTGTATTTCATTACAGTCCTATTTTTGGTGAAGATAAGTTTAACAATATTAAACGTAATGACAATGAAAAAAGAAAGAAGTGCAAGGAGCTAGGTATTAGGCTTGTAGAGATTGATACACGCGAACAAAAACAGTTCAGTATAGAATCATCTAAAAAATACGTTGATACTGTATTAGATCTAATATTGTAATCTCACCACTTCCGCCAATTTGGTATCTAAATAAATACGTTATGCTCAAAAAAATATTAATCAGTCCGTGGACTGCACTTATCACACTGGCAGTAATCGTTTTTGTATCCATGCAACAACCAACTTTCCTAGAAAGTGTTAAGCTACGTTACTTTGACACACTTATTACATCACAACCTGAACAACAACTTACAATTCACACAGTTAACATTGATGAAGCCGCATTAGAAAAATACGGACAATGGCCTTTTAGTCGTGACATTTACAGTGACATAATCCGAGACTTATATGCTAGAGGTGCTGGATTAGTAGTCTGGAACATCATGATGCCAGAACGAGACAGGCTAGGTGGTGATGATGTACTAGCCAATACACTTAAAGAATACCCTGTGATACTTCCAAATGTTGCTAGTGATAAAAATAAAAATCAAGCTCGCTTTAATCCTAATGTAGTTATAGGTGACCCTTCAGGTAAAGTTGTTGAGTACCCAGGTATTATATCAAACATTCCTAAACTAGAAGAGAAAGCATACGGTGTAGGTATAGTTAATACATTTCC
>Ga0208903_1000175_pt1 | contig 63081 bp, 46 predicted proteins | sample AntAceMetag02UKJ_FD_184769 | JGI IMG/M metagenome (GOLD analysis project Ga0208903, IMG submission 184769) | Saline lake microbial communities from Ace Lake, Antarctica - Antarctic Ace Lake Metagenome 02UKJ (SPAdes) (version 2) | ecosystem: Environmental > Aquatic > Non-marine Saline and...
TCAGTATTATCTATCAGTTCCCATATTGATCCATTGTATCTATAAATTTTAGGATAGTTTTCTAGATCACCTGTAGAAACCCATAAATCACCCGCTACCACTGGACTAGTTCCGTCTGCTTGGTATGTAGGCTGTGTTGCACTTAGTATAGGGCCACTTGGATCTGTAAGTGTCAAGTCATACCCACGTGAGTCATTGGTTATGTTCTGATATCCTTTCCAACCTGAGCCACTCTGGATCATGATGTCAACAGCTAATGCTGAATTGTAATACCAATATGTTCCATCACCTGGATTGCTGTAAGGAGCAGTTGTAGAGTATGTATATGTTAGTGCTCTAAACGGACTAGCAAGGTATACACTTCCTCCTGATATAATTTGTATATTATTGTCAGAAAGTAGACCTGCTGTTGTTATTGGAGTACCGGTAACATACGTAAGTTTAATAGTACCACCAGCTAGATGACTAATACTAATAGCACCACTGCTTTCAATTGCGGCAACAATATTTGGCAAGTTTGCAGAAAGTATGTCTGCTACCATTGAAGTTGCTGTGGTTCCAGTTAATGTTACTGTTGCTGATTGTGTTGATGCTGATCCTGGTACTGATACTTCCATAGTAAACGAATTACCAATGGTGTATGTCTCACTTCCGCCAGCCGCTGTACCTGTAATTTTTAATATGCCAGCTACAAATTTGCGATATAGTTTAAATGTACCGGTTGTTGTGCCTAATGTATCATATTTTACATAAACAGACCCTGCGACTAAGTCACCACCGCCTGCTACTGGACTTAGTCCATATATGGCGGCATTGTCGTCTGCATATAACGGAGCAGTTAGTAAGCTCCAAGTTTCTGTAGTCGTGCTGTATTGTTTAATACCCCAATTAGCACCAGTACCTGTCGCTGATGTTTTAAACCAGACTGATCCAGCTGGGCGTGGGTTTGTGTCTGTTACTCTCCATGCCGGAGCATTTCGATATGTATCAAACGCTACTGTTGGTCCAAGCACTGTTTTAAGATTACCGGAATCATATGCTGTCCATAGACCTAATCTAATGGAACAATCTGTTCCAGGAATACCGTTTGTTCCACCAATTTCAATTCTTAATTGGCCGTCTGCTGTTGCTCCATCACTTGTAGCTAGGCTATCAGCAAAAAGTTCAAGTTGTCCTGACGCATTTGCTCTAGCACTAACACCTGTAATAGATGCTGTATTAATATCACTGGCCGCAACTGTGACTGTACTACCTGTTAATGTAATATTTGAAGCGTTAATCCTCATTGTTTGACCAATGGCCAAGTTAGCCGGGTTAGCAATGCTACCTGTTATAGTCGGAACTCTGTCTTTCCAATCATCACTACCAACTAATGCCCAAGTATTGTCGTAACCTTTGTAGTATACTGGATTTGAAGAACTTGTAGTAACTACAGCATATTCACCAATTGATCCTACAGAACTAATTGGAACTGTACCACTTACTTGTGCAACGTTTGAAATAATTCTTGGAGTAGATTTAACAAAAGCGTTTCCGTCTGAACCAAATCTATAGATACCCCATTCAGTACCACTGGTGCTTATGTCTAACCAATATGTCGCATCAGCTGGTTCACCAGTTGGACGAATGCTTGTGCCTTCTAATTGTGCTAAGTCAACGTTGGCACGTTGTATGTACATTTGATTAGATACACCAAGTGCGCTGTAGGCTGCCAACATACCGTATTCGTTACGTTCATCACCATGTAGAGGATTATCAGCTGAATCCACTTCAAAAGCAATTGAACCAAATTTTGTTACTAGATCTCTTTGACTAGTAATATTAAACACTTTACCGGCGTTTGCCGCTGTTGTGTAAGGTGCAACTGTTCCTGCTGGAGTAAGTTTATCTTGTTTCGTAGCAACAAGTAAGTAAGCGATTGAACCTGCCGCTGTTGGAGTATACTGACTTTCATCAGTTACGGTTACTTGTACTCCGGGTGAAATAAGTGCCATGGTATTTTTCCTCTATATAGGTTACTTTAAACTATTTATGATTATTTTGTTTTTTTGGTGGTGTTAGCCTGCCCTTTTAAAGGTTCGCTAAATAACTGTATGCAACAGCGATCTTTATGTGTGGCCTGCGGAAAAAAACCCAGCGCAATTAACTATAAACGTGGGGGGAAGACCTACTATAGGTCTCGCTGTGACAGTTGCATTAGGAAGAAAATTAACAAGCCAATGCCTAAACCCAGTTGGATCAAAGCAGGGTACAAGAAAAAACCCGTATGTGAAAAGTGTGGCTTTAAGGCAAGGTACAAAGAACAGTTATTTGTCTATTATATAGACGGTAATCTAAATAACAATCATCATCTAAATTTAAAAACTATCTGTGCTAACTGCCAATATGAAATTGCTAAAGAAGGACTTGGTTGGACTCAAGGCGATCTAACTCCGGACTATTAACAGAAAGAAACTCCTCAACTTGATCATATAGATCATCAAGTGTGTGATCATTGGTCATAGTTGCATCAAACTTTTGACCTACCCAACTGTACTCGCTAGCATGTACCTCTAACTCTTCTAATTTGGACCTACTTATTGCCCAACTAAAGTTTTGTTTAGGCCCTTTGTTATATTGTACTGCCGAATTATACCACTCAGGTTCCGGCCCACGCTTAACCCTAAGTACTTCGCCACCCATTGTTTTAATTGCTTTGAGCTCATTGGGGAAACGGCAGTCTGTAATTACTATGTCGTCTTTGGTATTTGCTAGTTTGTGTTCTAAGCTGGCTATCCACATGTTGTTGTGGAATGTTTTGCGTACTACATCAGTTCCCCAATACTGTAATACCCATCTAGGAGTTAGATGTGGCATATTAAGTCGTTTGGCCCACCATTGGTCTACAGTTTCTCTCCACTCGCGGCTTTGTTTGCTACGACCTTCTAAGAGGTCTCTATCCCAATCAAATGCGGCCGCTACTGCGTCCTTTAATGAATCTGCGAATGATTCGCGTTTGTATCCATGAATGTTGACTAGGTAGTCGGCAATAGTATCTTTGCCACTGCCCATAAAACCACATATACCAATTATTGATGACATTTCGTTCCTTTCATTGAACTACTATTATAACTAGTATAGACTGCAAGGTCAAGTAAATTTTAACCAATAACCCACCACATTGGTTGCCCGCCGTCTATGTATAGTTTGATCTCTTCGTCGAGCTTATCTAGTAGTGCAAGGCCTTCTTGTTTAAGTGCTGTACCGTTTAATGTAGTACCGCCTTGTGGGCCTGCAATTGTAGCAAATTTCTCACGTGCCTGCCCAATACTGATTGATGTAAGAGCATAGGCATAGTCTTGTATCCACGGAAATGCTTGAGGATCATTTAGTAATATTTGATCTGGTTTGTAGTTGTATGTCCATAGCAATACACTTTCTTTTACTATGTCTGGACCTTGTATGCCACCCCATGGAATTTTTCGCACTATGGTTAATTTTTTAGTAACCTTATTCCATGTAAAATTCATAAACCCGCCAAACATCTTCATAGCTAACTCTTGATATCCAGTGAATAGTTCATATTGAGCTAGGCCGCCAATACGTCCAGCTACCAACATATAAGTGTTTAGGTATCCTGATGCGAATGGTTCAAATTGGCTAGCTGTTGTTCCTGTTACTGATCCAATTCCACGACGGAATATCTGTTTGACATCAATAATGTAGTTAGGTAGTATGTATTCTTGTGTCTCTGGGTAAACATCTAAGAACACGTAGCTCTCTTCAACGGCATTAGAACTGCGTTGCCTGTATCTGTTGAATGCCTGTTTGATACCCATCTCAAAATGTTCTTGATCAGCTTCAACATCAATCATTCCATAGCCTAATCTTAAACGTATGTAGTCAATGATGTCAGCTCTAACGGATGCTACAGAATCTAACTGTGCCTGTAGATTAGCGTCAAACGCTATGTGTCCGGCACCACTACCTGTAACATTAGAATACAGATTCTTTGGTTCAACTGTTAGGGTAGAAGTCAGGTTACCTGAGGTGTTTGATATAAATTCTGGTAATTCGTTGGGCATTAGTTTTATCCTGTTATTCTGTATTTATGCTGAACAACAGGATAAATTTAGATTACTTTAAGGAGTATAGTATCTGCGTTGATACGTCCGTTGAGTTTAGTATCGGTTGTCTTGATTGATTCTATAAACTTACGTAATTGTATTTTTCCTGCACCTTTAAAGTCTTTTAACTGTTGTTCGGGCTTACGTAGAGTTTTTTGTACACTGTGGGATTGATCAAATCCCACAATACTAGTACCTTTAACACCTAGTGTGCCAGCATGTGCATCAGCTACATATTTTCCTAACTTACGAGTTTTGGTATTATAAACCCATAGTGTTTCTGCTGTTAATATGTCTACAGGATTTACTGATACCAATTTACTTTTGCTATCTTCTTTGAGATATTTTAGTTTAGCAACAACTTTTTCTTTTGCTGGTGCTTTGCGTACTCTTGCCTGTTTTGTTGCTTTCTTGACTTGTGCATAAGCTTCTAGATCAGCAAACAATTTAGCATAAAACGCCTCAAACCGCTTGTAATCTGCCGCTTTATAGTGACTATAACCTTCTTTTAGTTGCTCATCTTGTCCTGCTTTAGCTTCTATTAGTTCTTGCCTGTGTACTTCAAAAAATGCACTAATCTTTTTAATTAAGGCTTGTGGACAGTTTTCTGTTTTAAGATATTCAAATGCTTTAGGATCAGACACAGTTTCACCATTCATTAATTGATCTTCAAACAGTTCAAAATGCAAGATGTGCTTGTTAGCGATCTCGTTCATACGATCTTGTATTGTAGGAACGTTTACTTTGGGCTTGCTATCACTGACAACTGTGTCAACAATACCAGTTGCCTGGGTTAACAGTCTAGCTAATTCTTTGTTTATATAATTTGTAACTGGTTTAACTTTTCCTGTAGTACCACCAAGGCTTTCCCAATAGTCATTGTATTGTTCGTGAACATCAGGCATGCCTAGTGTCAGCATACGACACACTCCACCTAGAGTGCTACCAAATTGACTGTCTGAATTTTTAGCTATGCTTTTGCTATGTTCAGACCATTGCTCGCTGGCATTTACCCAATTAATTACCCATTTTTTGTATTGAGCCGTTTTAGCCTCTATGCTGTAGTAATACATAGCATCGTGTAAGTGCTTAGAATATGCGGCGCCTGACATTGCTGTTGCATTGTCCCATTTAGGTTCCTTAGCAGTGGCCATGCTCATTGCCTTGGTTGCCTTTGCTTTTCTTTTTGCACCGTCAATCTGTATCGCCATTTAGATTATTCCTTGTTGTTTCAATTATTATATTAGTAAAGTTCCCGTCTGTCAACCATTTAATAAAGTGCCAAATGTAATCATTTGTTCATAATTTGTTATTTCTTCGTTAATCTTAGTTATCATCTCTAGATGTTTTTTTGTTTGTTTCTGTTTTCTACGGCATTCTACTTCTTCAATACTTAGTTCAGTGATCATTGAATCAAAATTTCCTACAATCTTTTTCATTTGATTCTGATGAATACCAGTACCTTCTGCTAGCTTAATTAAACTAGTACGGACTTCTTGCCAATCAACACTTGATTCTATCTTCATAATACTAATTATACATTCATTTGGGCAGGATGTCAATGACGATAAATACTAGATAATTAGGATTTTACAATGCCGCGTTTAAGTTTATATAAGCCTACTAAAGGTAACGACTACAAGTTTTTTGATAAGAGAATTTCGGAGATGTTCACTGTGGGCGGCGTTGATGTCAACGTTCACAAATATCTCGGGCCTCTTGATCAAGGATTTGTTAGTAATACTGAGCCTGGTGGAACAAGCCTTACTAGCATACAAGATCTATTGTTCCTAGAAAATCGCGATCGCAAGTATGATACCAGTATCTATACCATGCGTACCATTTACCGCATCAATGATAATGATTTTGATCTGACACAGTTTGGCCTTTTCCTAACAGGTGACACTATGTTTGCCGTGTTCCATTTAAGCGATATGGTACAGACTATTGGTAGAAAATTGATAGTAGGTGATGTCTTAGAACTTCCAAACCTTAAGGATCTGTATCCGTTAGACGATACATTGCCTGTTGCACTTAAAAGATATTATGTAGTTAATGACGCTACACGTGCCGCAGAAGGGTTTTCACCAAGTTGGTATCCACACCTATGGCGCGTTAAACTACAACCATTGGTAGACAGCCAAGAATACAAAGATATCATTGACAATATTGCGGCTGGTGACGGGACTGATAGTAGCATATCTGACGTGTTAAGTACATATGACAAATATCTTGACATCAATGATGCTATCGTTGAACGTGCAGAAGCTGATGTTCCTAAGAGTGGATATGACACTACTAATCTATACACTGCGCCAGTAACAGCATCAGGACTTCCGGGCGACCCAGATGGAGTACTTACAAGCTCGAATGCCAATGTTTCTAGCAATACCTATTCAAGTTCTAGCACAGTATCACCAAGTGCTAAAGTAGAAGGATATCTGACTAGTGATGCATTACCGCCAAATGGGGCTAGTGTGTCAGCTGGCATATCATTCCCTACAAGTCCAGTAATAGGTGAGTTCTTCCTTAGATTAGATTATGTTCCAAATAGATTATTCCGCTATGATAGCCGTCGTTGGGTTAAAATGGAAGACGGCGTTAGGACAAATCTTACTCCGGGTGCTAGCAACCAAACACAGCGTAGTGGATTTGTTAATAATACCGATGCTAACTATGCTAATGCATTAGCCTGGGATGCCATACGTATTCCAACAGGAGCATATACTCCTGCGGCAAATGCACAGACATTGTCATTTACTCTTAGTTCTAAACAAGTAGTTACTAAGACCCTGTATGTAAGTACATACGGTGTTAAAACAAAACTTAACAGCACTATTATAACTAATACCATTAGCAATACCAGTGGTAACATATCATTTACTGTATCTACTGCATTGAATACCGAGGATGTATTAGAATACACAATCTATGCTAACGTAACATATCAGCGGCAAGGGCTCAGTGACGCTCTTAGCCCCACAGCGGACAATTAATTATGGCGGCACTTCAACAGTTTTTTTATGATGCTCAGATTGAGCGATTCCTGGCACAGTTTATTAGGATGACTTCAGGATTCCAAGTGGAGTTTGGCAAAGACAGAGATGGCAACAAGACATTACAAAGAGTTCCTGTTTACTACGGAGATGGTAGTCGACAAGTAGCATCAATACTTAATAATATGAGTGAAAATGCTATGATGGCGGTTCCGGCGATGACTGTGTACATTAATAATGTGACCTATGACAGAGATCGGGTGCAAGAACCTAACTTTGTTGGTAAGATGAACATACGGCAAAGAAACTACAACGAAGAAACACAAGAATATGAGGCAAAGCAAGGCAATGCATTCTCAATTGAGAGATTGATGCCTGTGCCATACACATTAGAACTTAAACTAGATGTGTGGACTAGCAACACTAAACAAAAACTACAACTGTTAGAACAATTGATAGTGTTGTTTAATCCGGCATTAGAAATACAATCAACTGACAACTACATTGATTGGACTAGTTTAAGTGTGGTTTATCTTGAAAATCCAAATTGGACAAGTCGTACTGTGCCAATTGGTACTGAAAATCCCGTTGATGTTGCTACATTAACATTCAAACTACCAGTTTGGATTAGCCCTCCTGCAAAAATTAAAAAATTAGGGGTTATACAAAAGATTATTGCTAGCATACACGACAGTGATGGCAATCTTAGCGAAGATGTATACAATAGCACTAATTTAATGGGAGCGAGACAATACTTTACTCCATTGGATTACGGTGTGTTATTGATTGGTAATACCCTTACCTTATTAAAATACAGCGAGTTTGAAGACCCGCGTGATCCACGGACGGAATTAGTTCCAAAATATCCTGTTACCGAAACTCCGGTTAAGGTTGGTACTAGAGACGTATGGCGAGATCTTATTAACGTTTATGGTGTTCTTGAAAATGGGATTAGCCAAGTTCGATTATTAACCCAAGATGGTGTTGCTGAAGTAGTTGGTACTGTAAGTTTTCATCCTACTGATGACAGCCTGCTAATATTTAATGCCGACATTGACACATATCCGGCTAACACATTGGACCCAATTGACGCTATCATTGACCCACGCAAAGTTACAGTAGATGCTAGCATTACGGCCCCTGCCACTGGCACTAGATATCTATTATTGCATGGTGTTGGTAGTTTTGACAATCCATCCGGAACTGGGCCAAGTGCTTGGCGCGGCAGTGACGGGCAGGATTTAGTAGCCAATGCCAACGACATCGTGCAGTACAATGGCACACACTGGGTAGTAGTATTTGACAGCCCAGCGGCAGATAGTGTACAATATGTAAGTAATCTAAATACTGGAACTCAATATAAATGGAATCTCGATCAGTGGGTAAAAAGCTGGGAAGGCGAATATAAGGCAGGATTATTTACTTTAGTTCTTTAATTTACATTTTTCACCGTGCCACCTTTTAAAATTTCCTGCATCGATAGTTAATAAACAATATTTACATTGTAAATATTTTTTAGGTATTGGGTTTTTTAATATTTGTTCAGACAGCATTTTTTTTACTTCCATACTATGAGTTTTGCCATACATTGGGTTTTTTTCTTTTACTAATTTACCTTTCATTGCAATTGACATCTTTTTTAAGGTTTCATCAGATCTATTTTTTCCGTATGATGGATGATTAACTCCTATTCTATTAAGTTTGTTTTTTTCCCAACTATCTCTAAGTTTCTTTTTAGTTTCTTCTGAACGTTTTTTACCAATATGATTATTATTTCTTTGTAGTAATTGCCATTCTTTATTATTAAACGGATTAATTCTATTAAATTGTATTTTGAGTAATTCGTACTTTCTACCTGTTATTTTATATCTATGCTGATTTTTTGATTTAGCCATCATTCTATTCATAGCAAAAATCATTTTATTCTTTTCTAGCCCATTTACCATTTTAGTAAGTAGCCAATGGCATATAAAATGTTGTCTACCTGTTAATTTGATCATATTAGATTTGTCATTAGTTCCCCCGATACTCTTAGGTATTATATGATGATTTTCTGTATATTCATCATTAGGGGTTGTATTTGCTGAATTAATTATGTTATAATAAAGTTTAGTATATTTGTTATCAATAAATATCATTAAAAGGTCCTTATATTTTATTTATGCCTAAAGTACAAAAACGGTCTGTGGATTCTAGTCTTATAGAAGGTGTCGGAACTTTCATCTACTGTACATCTACCAAACGTTATCTATTCCTCTTACGCAACAGTAGCAAGTATTCGGGCTCTTGGGGAGTTCCTGGTGGCAAGGTTGAAATCAACGAGAACATCTTAGGAAGTCTACTCAGAGAGATTCAAGAAGAATTGGGCGGTACCATCGAAGACGCAAAAATTATTCCTATAGAAAAATTTACCAGCGACAATGGTAATTTTACATACCACACATTTATAGCACCCGTAGAAGATGAATTTACTCCCATATTGAACGAAGAACATCGTGGGTATTGTTGGGTAGCATTAGAGGATCATCCCAAACCGTTACACCCTGGAGTGTGGCGCACGATCAATTTTGAGTCTGTGGTTAGTAAGATTAAAACCTTAGAGTTGATACTTTAGTCAAAATAAAAGCCCACTAAGGGCTTTTATCTTTTATTAGTCTAACAATTATAGATCTGCTTCTAACACCATATCTCTATGGGAAATTTGTCTAAAATTAGCGTAGCCTCTCCAAGATGCATGTGTAGGATATCTACCATTTGGTGTTACTAGTGCGAAATCTACATCATCATATACTGCGAATAGTTGGCTATAGCTTTCTTCCCAATTATTTCCAGTTTGATCAACACCAATCGCATCATATCCGTTAGTACCAGCATATATGTTACTGTTGTATCCTGAGTCAAATTGTCCTTCACATCCTACTAGGTATATTTTCTTGTGTCCATCGAAACAAGCAAGATACGTAGCTGTTGCACCAGCGTCAGCATATAAATCATGCGGAGTTAGGTAAAACGCTCCCGGAAATTCTAAGGTAAGTGGGGCCTGGGCGTACACAATATTAGCAGTAGTAAATCCACTGTCAACACATTCTTGAGCCATTTCCATAGTAGTTACTACTAGGAAATCTGGAGTATGATCTCTGTAAAAAGCATTACACGCATAACTTTGCAATGTATCAGCTCCAAGCAATCCGTTGAATTTGTTAAGCGTATGAGAAACTGGAAACTTCTTCCTACTCTCACCGTTACCAAATACTACAGCACGATTTGAAACTTGATTATTAACAACATTATTTGGAACCGTTTCTTCAACTGAAGTCCATTCTCCATGTTCTAATCTACGTTCTTGGATAATATCTTCACCTTCATAGTTGGATCTATATTGTTTTGTATATAATTTAAGCATTTATTTTTTCTCTGTTAAGCGAATACTGAGACCTATTACTAGGCCTCAGTTTCTAATTTACATTAAACAATATAAGTTGTTTGCACTTTAATGTTAGCGTTTATGCCAGCACCAACTGGAACCATAATCAATCTAACAACGTTACTTGCAATGTTTGATACAAATGTACCTATCTCACCGTCCGGAGCAATAACAGCATACGAACTATGTGTTACTACAGCATCTTCTTGTGCTAACATTGTTTCTTGACTATGTACACTTGATGTAGCGCCATCTCTCATTTGGATGAAGTACTTAGCTGAGTGATATGCTGTGTCAGGGAAACTGTCAATTATTACCATGTTACCAGCTTGTGTAGTAATTGGTGTTTCGTCATACACAATAGTACCTGTTAGCTGTACCTTGTCGCCACTTTCATTACCAATGTTAATGTTACCACTTGAATCACCTAATACTGTAAGTTGTCCTTTAACAGTAAGATCTTGCTCAATTACAACACTACCTGCGGCGTTAACTGAAATTCTTACAGCACTACCAGTTACAATATTTGCAAAGTTGTTGTCACCTGCATTGAGCTGTACTGTACCAGCACCATTGGCTAGCGAATTAACTGTTGCTGTGGTTACAAATCTACGTGCATCAATCACATCACCAGCTGCCGGAGCTTCTGTAAATGTCATTGTAGTACCTGATACTGCGTAAGCCGTAGTTGGTATTTGCACGATACCGTTAATAGATACTATAGTTGCGGCTGTTGTTGATGCCACGTCTAAAGTAAATGCTACTGTTGCACCGTCACCGTTAAACTGGTCTGATGCTACAACAGTAAATTCAGTACCTGGTTGGACCCATTCACTGCCATCATAGTATTCAATACCAGATGCTGTAGTACTGTACCGTAACATACCAGCTACAGCGACGTTTGCTGTTGCACCTGGACGATTTGAGTTTGATCCAACTGGAAGAACAATAGCACCAGTACTGTCAAATTTCACTACTGCGCCGTCTTGTACTAAGGTATTACCGGTTGAACTAAACACTGCGGCATTCTTAGCAGTGTCTATTACCATTAGTGCATCATTACCTTGACCTTTAACTGTTACTGATGTTGCAACTTTAGTACTGTTAATAGTTGCACCAATACCAATGAATACTGATTTAGCCATTGCTACACCACCCGGAGTAACAATTGCTCCAGTGTCAGTAGCACTTGCTTCTGTTGCATTTGAAACTGTAGCAACACCACTTGCATTAAATGTACCTGTGTTCATTACTGCGGCACTAATGTTAGCACTTGAGTTAAGGAATCCACTTACGTTAGTTGCGGCCAGTGTAGTTGTTCCGGTTGCATTTAATGCACCTGTGTTCATTACTGCACTACTGATATTACCAGTTGTGTTAATTAAACCAGTTGAGTTAATAGCACCACCATTAACCACTGAAGCACTAAGATTGCCTGCTAAGTTTACAAAGCCACTTGCAGCCAATGTAGTAAATGAACCACTACTTGCTGTTGCATTACCAATTGGAGTTGCATTAATTGACGCAAACGATGCTAGTCCGCCGATTACATTACCAGTTGCAGTTAATGTATCTGCGTTAACTGTTCCGCCGTTCATTACTGATGCACTAAGATTACCTGCCAAGTTCACATAGCCAGTTGCTGTTATTGTACCTGCGTTAACTGCTCCGCCGTTAATAATTGCGGCACTTATGTTACCACTTGAATTAAGGAAGCCACTTATGTTAGTTGCGGCCAGTGTTGTAGTACCAGTTGCATTTAATGCACCTGCATTAACCACTGCACCACTGATATTACCAGTTGTGTTAATTAAGCCAGTTGAGTTAATTGCTCCGCCATTTAATACTGCGGCACTAAGGTTACCTGCTAAGTTCACAAAGCCACTTGCATTTACAGTAGTAAATGATGCCGCGGCCGCCGTTACATTACCAATCACGGTACCTTGGATACCACTACCTACATACAGTCTACCACCGATACCAGCACCACCAAGTACTTGTAATGCACCTTCGTCAGCGGCTGTTGCCGCGTCAGTCCCTTCAATTATCGTAGTACGGTTAAGATTCCAACTTGTTGTTGCGTGTGTGTATGTGATGTTAGCACCTACATTTCCGTAAGCAACGTTAATACCAGCACCATCTGCTGAAGCACTGGTGCCAGCACCATTGGCTACCGTAATTTGTAGATCTTCAACGTCTAATGTAGCAACGTTAAGTGTTGTATAGTCACCTTGTACTGTTAATCCACCAGTAACAACTACATCACCACCAACGTTCAAGTTTTTAGCAATACCTACACCACCTGCTGTAATTATAGCACCTGTTGTTGTGTTAAGACTTTGCCAGTCAGCCAACGATTTAAGTTGTAGACTAGCAACCACATTACCTGTAACACCAACACCACCTGCTGAAACTATAGCACCTGTTGCCGCACTTGTTGAAACTGTTGCATTAGCAACGTTTAAATTATTTAAAACTTGAGTTGTATCTTGTGTTATCAATCCAACTCTGTCTGCATCTACATTAATTACAATGTTACCACTTGCACCACTATCATTAACAGCTACAAAACTATCATCTGCTATAATTTGAGTAACATCTGATGACAATGCTGATTCTAAGTATGTTAGTGTTACTGCATCTTGTGCTGATGTTGGATCTGCAAGGTTAATAGCTGATGAGCCGTTAAAGTCAACGTCATCTGTTGCCGCAAGAACTAAATCACCTGAAGTAGTTCCAATCCAACCTGCGGCATTTGCTGTAATTTTTGCGCCTACTGTTAATGTATTAGATGCAAATCTTAAACCATCGTTATCAATCATTAAGCCGTCTGCACTAGTAGTTACAACTCTTCCTGTTGTTAATCCACTTGCTTTTACTGTTGCTACGCTTGCTTGGCTAGCTGATACGTTACCTGTTGTGTTAATTAATCCAGTTGAGTTAATTGCTCCGCCGTTAATAATTGCGGCACTTATGTTACCACTTGAATTAAGGAAGCCACTTATGTTAGTTGCGGCCAGTGTTGTAGTACCAGTTGCATTTAATGCACCAGTGTTAACCACTGCACCACTGATATTACCAGTTGTGTTAATTAAGCCAGTTGAGTTAATTGCTCCGCCATTTAATACTGCGGCACTAAGGTTACCACTTGAATTAAGGAAGCCACTTATGTTAGTTGCGGCCAGTGTTGTAGTACCAGTTGTATTTAATGCACCAGTGTTAACCACTGCACCACTGATATTACCAGTTGTGTTAATTAAGCCAGTTGAGTTAATTGCTCCGCCATTTAATACTGCGGCACTTATGTTACCACTTGAATTAAGGAAGCCACTTACATTGGTTGCCGCTAATGTTGTTGTTCCGGTTGTATTTAATGCACCAGTGTTAACCACTGCACCACTGATGTTACCAGTTGTATTAATAAAGCCAGTTGAGTTAAGTGCACCTGCGTTAACCACTGGAGAACTTATGTTACCAGCTAGGTTAGTATACCCTGCTACAGTTAAATCATTGGTAAGAGTAGCATTTTTTGCATCAACATCATATTGTGCTGTTACGTTACCAAGTAATAAATCACTGTATGATGATTCTGTAGCAATACTACCATATGTAGTACCAGTCTCTGTTGTTGCAATCATTTTGAATGCATCAGAGCTTTCGTCCCAATAAAACGCTTGGTTGACTAAACTACCACGTTCAAAAACAAAACCTAGATCATATCCGTTAGTACCCGAAAACGCATTGTTTAACACGAGCAACGGATCGTTAACGTATGTGTTTGTTGATGCTAGTGTTACATAACTGGTTGCACCAGTAACATATAAGTTACCAGTGATAACAAAATCACTAGTTACTACAATATTGCTACTGAATAATGCACCGGTTACGGAACCTGGTATAATTTTACTGTTTGCCCAGATACCTGAATCCAGTATCTGGTTATTTTTAATTCTGGTCACTGCCATTTTTAAATTCCTAAATTAGATGTTACGTTAATGTATTTGTACGAACAGCCAGATTCCGTGTTCCGGGCAGTTGCTCAAACAGTAAAATTAGGTTCCATATCCCCCACTGTTTGGTATTTGATTATTAGTAATATTTAGCCGGAATGGAGTAAAATAGTCCGTCTAAGATGGCTGTATTATAAGATACTATATGTTATTTTATGATGTAGTTTTTACTTAATCGAACGTTGGTGTTCGCGTAGTCTGCGGTAAATTGGATTAAAACATTATTTCCACTGATTGTAGCAGTAACGTTCCCTACCTGTTCAGCTGTTGTGATACTTGTTATTTGATTTGACACTGCGGCGGTGCCATTATGTGTTACTAATACTTCATACGCGGCAAATCTAGTATCATCTGTGGCTTGGATTGTATATTTTACTGTTCTGTACACTAGCTTGCTAAAGCTGTCTATGGTTGTTGCTACACCAGACGATGACACAGTTGTATTTGCATTTGTGGTTGCAAATGCACCTGCAACTTCTATCGAACCGTCGGCAACTGGTATTGCTATACTAGTTGTTCCTAACTGTAATTTATCAATACTAACTACACCACCAGAGACATGTCTGACTTCAATAACGTCGCCGGCGGCAGGTGCTTCTGCAAATGTTAGTGTTGTCCCGGACACAGTATATGCTGTAGTTGGTTGTTGCATAGTACCGTTAATACTAATAATTAAATCATTTACTGACCCTGCCGCAGAACTTAGCGTAAATTCAGTATCGGAACCATTCCCGTTGAGTATCTGTGAGGTAATGGTTGCAGTTCCACTATCCCATGCTGACCCATCATATACTTCTAAGCCTCCGGTATCAGTATTAAATCTTATATATCCTGCATTAAGTGTTGACGGTCTATCATCTGTGCCACCCAATGGCAGACCAATGGCATTGCCTGTAAACTGTACTGCACCCGCGCCATCTGATGCAATGATTATATTTGCGCCACTGTTTACTGACGATATTGTGGTATTATTGACCTGTAAGTTACCAATATTGGCAATTGAGCCGGAACTACTGCCTACACCAAATGTTCCTGTATATCTACCGCCTGATATATAAACTGATTTACCCGCAAAGTTAACTCCATTTGGTAAATTAGTTCCAATAAAATGTAGGACTCCTGACTGATAGTCAAAGAACCATTCGTCATTGTTGCCTGACCCAGTAGCAAATACTTGCACTCCGTTCGCCGCGGCATTACCAGCAAAACTTGAATAGTGTATGTAGACTTTTGCTTGATATGTTGACCCTAATTCAGGTGGTATCCAATCTGTCAGGCTAGCCTTCCAAGTTCTGTTTGCTGTTGATGTTAAGTCTGCTGAGCATTCAAATGGTAATGATGTTGTGTGAACTGTTACTGGAGCCGCGTTGGACCCGGGTAGCGTTCCTGGTATGCTTGACGCTTGTTGCCACACCTTGTCACCACGCAATAACAGCGGGCTTGGTATAGCTTCGTTAGGTGCTTTCTTGTTGTCGTTGGTGTCAGTTTTAGTAGCACCGTAACCTAGTTTCTTCCAAAGGTAATCAACTTTCTGGGTATCTGAAATTGCCATTAGCTAGCCACCCCCACGCTTAGTGCAGTGATGCTTTCACCACTTGCTAATGCAATACGAACTAGTACAACATTGCCTGTTGCGTTTGTTGCGTTTTCAGAACCTAGTGTCATTGTGTATCCGCCACTAAGTGATGTACTTGTTGCTATCCTATCACCCGATGTAAATGCACAACCGTTTGACCCATTACCACCGTCACCTGTGCTAGCACCCGGAACACCTGCTCCAGCATAGGTTGTTGCTGTGTCTAACCAACCATTTAATGTTGAGGCATCATCTATTCCTGTTCCTGGAGCCGCTATCCATACGCCTGTTACACCAGAAGAGCTTGTAATGTTTAAATCAAAGTTTGCCATTGTTGTTCTACGGAAAGCAAATGTAAAGTATTGTGTTCCTGTGTCGCCACTTCTATCTGGTCCTACTGGCAAGTATCCTGCTGAGTAATCTACAACATTGTGTGCTAATACCCCCAATCTAATAGTTGCTTCTTTGGTACCTTCAACGCCCGGATCAGCCGATTCAGCGTATAGGCTGTTAGTATAAAAGTTTGTTGCTCCGTTGTATGTTGGTGTGTTTGTTGTCTCGGCACTAAAGTCAAAGATACGTACGCCATCATCATCAAAGCCAGCGCCTAATGCATCAGCTACTGCGATAGCGATCTCACTGATACCGCTCTGTGCGGCTGTATGTACTTGTACTTTGGTTGCGTGAGTTGCTGTTGACCCAGTTCCGTTGGTGTTATAAGCAAGCACACCTATTTGTTCAACTGTTCTAACAGAACTTGATGTTATTGCTACTGTTATATTGCCTAAAGAGTATGCTGATCCTACTCCGGTTCCTGCTTTAGGTATTCCTCCACTAAGCATGGTAGTTGTACCATCAATATTAGTGTATGTATATGACTGTGTTGCTACTGCAGATCCTGTTGTGCTTTCTGCATTAGTACTAGATACCACTTCGAGTGGAGTTGTTGTGTTTCTATACGTTTGCCCAATAAAATTAGTTACTTCTAACCCATAAAATCTTAATGTTGGTGATCCTGAATTATAATAAGGAATCCCAGACACATACCGTTTTGTTCCAGCCGCAGTTTCAAGCAACAATCCAGTGTCTGACATCGTTGGTGCACTTGTTAAATCATCTTTAACAAACTCTACTAGATTTGTTTGCCCTGTTTCATTGTGCGTCAATCTAAAGCTGTTGATACCAGTAGGTATCTTGCTGGTAGCTGACGTTGCTCTTGCTGTAAATCCTGTAAATGTTCCGGGAGCGTATATTGAACTAGCAAATGACACGGTACTTCCAGCGGCATTTAATAAATTATAGTCACTTTCTGCTATTATCTGCAGATTTCCTGTTGTACCAACTTGACTGCCAGAGCTTAATGTTATGTTACCTTGATCTGTACCGTTAATTAGTGCTGACAAGTACCCACTGTCAGCGTTGTATGCATACGATGTTGTTGTAACCGTACGTATTTGTGATGCTGACGTTGTTGTTCTGCTAACCGAGTCGCCTGGGCTTAATGTTGTTCCACTTGTGTTATCTGTAGCGTCTGCCGCTAGTAGTGGGCTTGTTCCAATTGATGTGTCGAACGTTATTGTTTTTGTGCTTAATCCGTTTGGAGCGGCAATATTAGCGTCATAGACTTTTAAACTCAGTGATGCCTTTGTTGGGATTACTGCTGGGTTTGCTGTAGTGTGGCTAGTTAGATACAATTGAACCGGTAACGTTCCAGTTCCTGTTGATTTATTAAATGCATATGAATAATCATATCTATCACCCGATACTCCGCCTGTTGCAGAATCGCTTGCTACACTTGCATTCGCTGTACCATCACCAAAGTTAATGTTATATTCAACGTCAGCCATTGAGGTATTTGTTGTGGTGTTTTTTACGTAAAACGTTTCACCTTCAGTTACATATAAGGTTGATCCTGATAACGCTGACCCACCGGATGCCGCTCTATAAAGTTCTAATCCTGCAACTGGATTGGCAGTATAAATTATTATATAATCTGTTCTACTTGCACTTGCAGTGCTACCAGTCCCCGATCCACCGTTATTATACGCCGTTACTGCTACGGTAAATGGACTATTTGTGTTGTCAGTGTATGTATGGCTTGGCGTAGAGTCTGTGGTTGCCGTTGTTGGTGTTTCACCATCTCCCCAATCAATATCATACCTATTAGGATTACCATCGGTACTTAATGTTAATGTTACTGTTGTTCCTTCTCCACCTGCTGTTGGTGTTCCTGTAAATGATATTGATTTAACAAAGGTGTTGTTACGAACATTCTCCATCATTTCGTTCAAATCGTCGATGGCATCTGTAACTTTTGTTGCTGTTGTCCATCCGGTATAGGCCGCAGGACTAATTAGATTGCCATCAGACGATGTTCCTAATGTTATTACATTAGCAATTAGTGTTGACCCTGCTACTATGGCGTTATCAACGTACCCTTTCGATGCGGCGTCTTGGTCTGTTTGTGGGCTAGCAACGTGGTGAACTATATTATTTCCAAAACTTATAAACGAGCTAGGAGCGATAATAGTGTTATCTAAGGTACTGTCACCACTGACTGTTAATGCTGTTAGTGTGCCTAATGATGTTATGTTTGGTTGGGAAACTGTGGAAATAGTGCCAAGAAGTTTTTCTGCATTAACATAATTCCACGGGTGAGATACGTTACCAATATTAGAAAATCCTGCGCTATCAGTACGTAGATCACCACCAACTATTATTGTATGGCCAACTACATGTAGTTTTTGTTCTGGGGTGTCCGTCCCAATACCAAATCTATAATTACTAACGTCCCAATATGTTAAAGATTGGCCATTCGAGCTGATATATAGATCTGTGCCTTGACGATCTAAATTCGCTACTAAAGAATACCCGGGAACTCGACTAATTGCCATTTAATTTTCCAACCTTTCTACTATTTATCAAAAAGGTTATGAGGCGATTGTAGAATTTATTCCGTGGATAACAGTAATCTGAGCTGAATTGCTAGGATTGGAAGTAAATGATATGTCAGTACCTGATATGGCGTTTGCGGCAAATTCGTAGTTGGTTCCTGGAATTTGATAAACTGTACCTACATGCACTAAGATATTAGCCGCCCACAATTGTGGAGCCGCTGTGTTATAGTTAACTGCTAGAGGGCCGTAGTCTGAAACCGCACTGTCACCGGAAAAGCTGTCTTTGGTAATAAGTGATGTTCCACTGCCAACTGTTGATACTGACTGCCATGTGTTTGACGTATGTGAATAATACTCAATTTTATCTGAGGATGTGCTGTAACGTAATGATGTTTGATCTGTAGTTCCGTTTACATTAGATCTAAAGCTGGCGGATGTTGCCGGGAGACCTAAAGCATAGTTGCCGGATGAAAATACAGTATTTTTTGCAAAGCGTCCCATTTAGATTCCTATATAACTTACAGTCATTGAAATAGCGTTAGTAGCGTCAGTATTGGCTTTTATCATATCTCCAGCACTTAAAATTAACTTTTCACTGTCAACAACATAGGTATCACCTGTTTGTACTTGTATACCTGAATATACTCGATGGCTTAGTGTAGTTAGTGAGTTACCTGCTGGACATACATAGATATCAAATGTCCTTGCTGAACTGTCTGTATTACAAAGATACATGGCTGTGATAGCACTAGCCCCAACACTAATATATACATTAGCCGCATCGCCATTTGTTACTAAAGAATTTGTTATTGCCATTTTCTAATCCTATAAAATTATTGAAAACACTATGGCTTTCGATTTTGTTACTAATTCGTCGCTGGCTGTGTCGGAGTTTACTACAAACAATCCGCTACCTGCACTGCCTATTGCATCTGCGTAAATTTTTGTTTTGTTAGAGGTTGCTGTTGGTATATATGTAGTTTCATCAAATTGAACATGGAACCCATTAGTTTCTAAGTTGCCACCTAATTGTGGAGTTGTGTCGTCAACAACTGCTGTTAATCCACCACCGGCCGATGTTAGTATCGTGCTATAGCTACTGCCATCTACAGTAAGTTCCCACAAATCTGATGTTTCGTTCCATCGCAACGCCACGTTGGCTTGCAATCCCCTGTCAACCGACAGGCCTGATGTACCTGGTGACGCATTGCCACCAACACCCCATCCAGCTTCACCAACATTTAATGTGATGTCTTTATCTTGGACATCAGTATTTGTTACTGTGGTTGTGTCATACACCCCCGCAACGTGTAGGTTGCCGGTTACGTAGACATCTGCGGTATCTATAGTATAATCTGTATTAAGTTTTTTAACTGCGGCCATTTTAATTTATTCCAGTTTCTATTATTTATCTTCTAAGTAAGAACTCAAAAAAATAGCACCCGGAGGTGCTATTTTTAATATAACGCTGATTAGTCGTTTGTTGCTAGTTTAACACTAACGTTAGCAGTCGCTGAAGATATACTCCAAGGTACAACTGTACCATTTGCAAACTGTGTACCACTAATTCGTACACCAAGTGTCACGTTACGTGAAGTAATTTTTTCAACGTAATATGTAGCACCTGTGCTTTCGCTTACTGTGATTGTACAGTTGCCTTCTGCTGATGGTCCACCTGCCGCTAGTGCTGGCGCGCCACCTTCTAATAGAGCAACACTTGTACCTTCATCATTGGCTATTTTGTATCTAGTTGATCCTTTTTGCGAAACAATGTCACCTATTCTACCAGTGCCGCCGCCATTAACCCATGCATTAGCTTGGATAGTGTTAGCTGTAACGTTTGGAGTAACTAGTATTGGCAGTATATCACCAAGTATACCCACGTCACCAAATTGAACTGGTGAACTAATTGCCGCAGTGTTAGCAGTTGACATTGTGATATTACCTGTTGCTGTGTTAACACCAACAACACGTGTTGGACTACCAAATGACGCCGTAGTAAAGAATGCGTTAGCAACCATACCTGGATAAATGCCGTCTGTTACTCCACTCGCAAATTTAAATACTTTACCTGCAATTTGTGTAAACCCGTCTACAGTAACGTTAGCTGGTTTATTAAATGTTACTGTTGGTGCTGATGTATACCCAGTACCAGAAGTTGTAATTGTTGTTGATGCTACATTACCATTACCTGGAGCATTATCTGCTGACGCAACAAAGGTAACGCTTGCTTCTGCTGTGGTTCCACCAATAGGTGAAGCAGAAAAGGTTATAGTTGTACCTGAGGAATAGCTGTTAGCACCGTTAACTCTTAATGACGATACTGACTCACCACCTGGGGCTTCTGCTAAACCAAAAAATCTTTTACTTAAAGGACGTCCCATTTGTTTTATCTCCTTATTAAATGGCGTTCTAGGCCTACGCGGTGGGTACCGCATAAACTCTCTCGCGAGTGAACTAAAAGTATTTATCGTCTTTAAGATATTTTGTCCAAAAAAAAGCACCCCTAAAGGTGCTTTTTAATTTCTTTACTATACCAATAAATCGATCTATTGGAATGTTAAGTTTGAGATAGCTACTTCTTCTAAGTAATCAGCCGCATTACCAAGAGATGATGCTGTGTTTGATAATTCAACATAGCCATATCTTGTCATAAAGCCGACTACTGGTTCGAAAGTAGTCGGATCAAGCACAACGCCACTGCTCATTAATGGTACGTATGGGCAATAGAACGCGGCTGCATCAGCTTCTGATGAACCTTTGTAACCAACTAATACTGATGTACCGTCTGCCGCATAACCATCAACATAAATTCTCATAGCACTGTTTAATGTACCAACGAATTTAGTGTTTGTAGGTGCTTCAAATGTACCTTCTGTAGTACGAGCAAAAGCTGAAGTAGTAGCAGATTGTAGTACAGTTAAAGCCGCAGGAGATACAACAGCCCAGTTACCAGCGCCTCTACGTGTACGTTGAGCGATTAAGTTTGCCGCACGGTTGATTGTAACCGCTAATGCCGCATGCTCGTCACCTACGAATGTAGCTGTACCAGATACTGTTGCTTGGTTGTATGTATATGTTTGACCAGATAAACTTCTTAATGAAGCAAGAACTTCTTGATCAATTTCAACTGTAATTTCTTGAGCTAGTGCCGCCATGATTTCAGCTTCTACGTCTAGACCGTGCATTGCTTGAGCGTCTTGAGCCGCTTCAAAAGTCCAACGTGCTGATAACTTACGTGTTTTAGCTTCAACAGTTTGTTTAAGAATCTGAACATTGATTCTACGACCTGCTTGGCCTTCAAGTGCTGATGTTGTAGCACCTAATCCAGCAGTTCCATCTCCAGAGTAAGCAACGCCTACTTTGAATGGTGATAGAGCTTCATCACCAGCTGTTACGTCGTTTGCTGTACCTGTTGCATTGTTTGTATCAGCATATCGTACACGTAATGTATGGATCTGAGCAACTGGGCCAGTCATTGGTTGTACACCAACGATTTCGTTAGCGATAACTGTTGGCATTACTCGACGAATTACAGGAAGAATAACTCTATTTAATGTAGCAACGTTACTTGAACTAGTTGCGCCACTTGTAGCGTTTTCTTGCAAGTGTTTCTTTGTGTTTTCTAAAATTACTGCCATTGTGGTTCTACGTGAACCTTGTAAGCCTTCTAACAGGGCGTCCTTGGTTTCGTTCCAACGGCCTTCTAATAGTTGGGTTGTCATTTCTTTGTTTTCCTTTAAAAAAAATTAATACTATTTTAGCCCTGCTAAACGTCGAATCTCTACAACATTGTTGTGCGATTCATCGTTGGCTTTAGCAGATTTATCACCAGACATTTCTACACGAGCTTCAGCTAACACGGGCCTTTCAGCTTTTGGTTTGCTAGAGTTGTTTAGTACTGCTGGCAGATACTTTTCATATGCATTCTGAAGACGTTCAGTTTGCACACCTTCGAGCAAGCTAGACATTACATCAGCTTTCTCTTTGTTTAGAGGTTTCAATAATTCTTCAAGTTTTGCTTTGCGAGCTACACTTTCAGTTATCATTTTAACTTCACGATTCTTACTTTCAACTAGAGCTTCTTTTTCTTCGATTGCTTTTTGACTTTCAGCTATGATTGATTCTTTCTTTTCAATTATTGCTTGAAGTTTAGCAAGTTCAGTGTTCTCATTTAAATGAGTGACAGCAAACTCGTTTGCAAACGCTTCAAAGATACGACGGCCAAACATGTTCTCGCGAGCATTTTGGATGTCTTCTTTTAGTTGAGCTAATTCTGAGCCTAGATTGTCTGTTACTGATTCTTTAACAAGTTTAGCTGAACGTTTAACAAAAGCTGACTGTAGTTCTGCTAGTTTTGATTTAGCTTCTGCTACTAATTTTACTTTAGTTTCAACGACTGCTTTCTTGTCTTGGTCAAACTCTTTGATCTCTTCGGCTAAGGCATGGATAACAAATTTCTCTAACTTAGCAATAGCTTCGTTTTGAGTTTTGCGATCTGCTCTTAGTTCGTTGATTTCTTCTGCAAGTTTAGTAACTAGGAAGTTATTAAACTTACCTGCAGATTCAATCATGTGAGTTTTAAATTTCACGCGATCTTCTGCAAGAGCCTGTTTCTCTTCGGCAAACTCTTTGAGTTCAGCGGTGAGACTTTCAGTAACCATTTTGTCTAGAGCTTCAACCATTACATTTTTGTCATGATCGTAGCGGCCAGCAAACTCTTCACGCAATTCAGCACGAATAGTTTCTCTGGCTTCATTAATTTGTGATTCCCAAGCTTCATTTAAAGCAGTTTGAGTTTCTTCATTAATGATGCCACTATCTAACAATGGTTTGATAGCGTCTAACATTGTGATCTCCTATTTAATTTTCAAATCTTTGATAAGACTAGTTACAGCCTGTTTCAAATATTTTTGTACCCTTTGATCTGCACTAGCTTCACGTGCCATTTCGAATACCTTTTGCCCACCTTTCATATTCATCAGTCCTTCGTAAATCGCTGTTGGATATGCATTAGGGGCACTAGGTTGTGCAACTACATCGACAGTGACTATTTCGAAGTCACTTACTTTGCCGTCTCCCTCGCTCACGTTTCCGCTACCACGAGATGAAACACCAAGTTTTACTCCTGATTCCAACATGGTTTCTACTAACTGACCCATTGGAGTAGGAAGAATCTTTAATTTACCAAAGCCATTAGGTCCATCCATCCACATATCTGTGATCATATGTGACACACGGTCTAAATTAATTTTCAAATCATCTGGGTGATCTACTTCGCCTAAGACGCTATAGCCACCCTTGATTTGTTCATTTAATGTAGAAACGGCTGTTTCAATCTCAGTCACAGGATATACACGTTCATTGTGATTTTTAACGCCACCTTGAATGAATACTCCCTTCATGTAAAGACTCTTACCTTTGCCGTCAGCGTGAGCTTCGGATAAAATTTCCATCCTTGCCGCGTCAAATGTTAAGTGCTCTTTAAGATATAAAGCCATTATTGTTTCCTAATTATTTTCCTACTGGCGATTTTGTATCAGTGCCAGAAGCTTGTGTATTGTCTGCTGTTTCTTTTTTATCAAATGCTTTACCTGCTTTAGCACCTGGTTTGTTTAGTGGATCATTAACTAACTGACCTTTTGGTTTTGGAGCAGTAGCTGGTTTAGCACCATCTTGATCTACATTTCCACCTGCTGACATATCAACTGGTTTACCACCCATATCGTTTTTACCAGCAACTGGTGATTTAGTTTGTGCACCTTGTTCAGTTTTTGCAGGAGCTGGAACTTTTTCTACGTATTCACGTACAATTTCTTCGTCTTCTTCAACTACTTCTTCGTCTTCTTCAACTACTTCTTCTTCAGACTCTGTAGCTTCTGCCATTGGCATTTCTTCTTCACTTGGTACTTCCATTCCTACCATTTCTTCACCCGGTACTTCTTCACCTGGTACTTCTTCAGCTTCGCCGCCCATTAATGCGTCAAATTCTGCTTTAAGCTCGTCAAGTGCATCTTCAAGATCAACAACGCGGTCTTCAATTTCTTCTTCTGCTGGTGCTTCTTCAGCGTCAACATCCATGTCCATAGATACTTCATCGTCTTCTTCTTCGTCGTGTTCTTCTTCTGAAATGCCTTGTTCGTCAACGTTGATTTCGTCTACTAGATCGCTAACTTCATCAGTAGCAACTTCAGATAAATCTGCGTCGTCGATTAAATTTTCGTATATATCGCGTGATTTTTCAACAACGATAGTGTGAAATAATTCACGGGCTTCGTCATTCTGATCGTTGATAATGTGCTCAATTAGTTGTTCGTACTTGTTCATTCTGGTGAACTCCTTTTAAAAATAAAAATAGATCAAATATTGATTCGTGTATTCGTTATGTTATGTATTTAACGAATTGTTTGGATTTTGTGGTTAAATGCGTTGTTTTTGATTGTTTTTGGCGGATAATTACAGAGATGTCATGTCAGCAACTGGTGCTTTGTATTGGGTACGCACGGTTTCTAATTTCTGCTCATGTTCTAACTTACGTACATCATTCATTATACGTAATCGATTTAACTGTTTTAAGGTTAATTTGGTTTTGCGTAAGTCGCTGAGGTTAGATACGGTATTATCTTCTTTTTCCGTATTGTAACCTTGTGGTGTAGGTTCAAAAATTTCTAGTATATTCATAAGTGTATTTACCAAAATGCCTATAAACCTAACTCACCACCCGGTGCTTCTGGTCCAGATCCTGCTGTATCAACTCCGCCCAAGTCTCCAGGCTCCCCGTCGATTGGTTCAATTGGGGTTAGGTTGTCTAGATCAGATTGTAGTCCAGCGGTTGTTACTCCAACTGATCGCAGTCCTGCTTCTGGTGCCGTCGTTGCTTCACCAGATTCATTTTCTTCATTCCACCACTCTTCATTTTCTTGCATTTCTTCTTCACTTAGATCTAGATATCGTTTGAGCAAGAAGCGTTTTGAAAGATATGGTGTTTGTTCCAGTTGTGTAAATGCTTGTATGCGTACTGCATCAACTTCTGCTTGCCTATATTTGGCAAAGTTCTGCGGCTCATTGAAACGGAGTTCAAACACTGATCCATCAATGTTTACTCCTCTCCATCGCATGAACATTTTAAATTCTTGATCTAACTTGTCTACTATCAAACTTTGTAAACGTTTGCAATATTGATTAAATCTCCATTCCTGAATTAATGCTGTAGTACCACGACCGTCACTGTACCCACGTTCGCTGTCTTCAGCTCCTGTTGGTAGATATGAACTAGGAACTCTTAACCCACGTGCCAATTTATTGTTGAAATATCTTAGATCGTCAATCTCACCAAGATTTTGTCCACCTGGTAGTGTGGTAACGTCACTTCCTCTGCCGTCTGCTGTTACTGGGAAGAAGTAGTCTTCGTTTGTACTCAACGGATTGTATGTAGCATCCATCATGTTTTCACCTCCGCCAGTCTGAGTGGGAATGCGACGTTGGTGAATTTCATTTTTAATACGATCAACAAATGCCATGGCCATATGACTCGGCATATTACCCACATCAATTTTAAATACTCTACGTTCCGGAGCACGCTGTATTCTATAGATAAGGATCGCATCTTCTAACAGTTGTTTTTGTTTGAATATCTTAAATACTGATTCTAATGCGCTGTTACCAAACGGCCAATTAAGATCTAATCCTTCTGTTAGGCTTATATGTACTACGTGTTCTGCATTAATTGGTGCTTCATTTTGTGCATGGCTAAATCGACTTCCACCACTATAAGGCACATTTGGTTGTACATAGGCTCCACTTGGGCCGCCTACCTGTGGGTGGTTGATGTATGTGTCACTGGATGCAACTGACGTGGCTGTTAAATTCATGAAGTTAACATTAAGATCTTTGATCAGATATTGTTCTGGTTCTTTGCCTTCACTTTCGTTAACAATGACTTTAACTACCTTGTGCATCTCTGTCCAGTAAAGTTCGAATGTTTCCGGATCACGCAAGAATACTTGGTCACCATATTTTAAAACATTACGCACCAATTTGAATAATCTTTTATTCATTTGGTTAATACTGCACCATTGGTTTAGTTGATCTTTAAGGATTTTAATTTCGTTGTCTGTTGGTTTTTCTTTAAAGTATAGATCAAACCCAGTACCGTTTTCGATATTGGACTGTGTCATGAACTCGGCTAGTATGTCTAGGGCCGCATTGATTTCTGAGTCCTGATCCATCTGTTCGTATTGGTTGTATCGTTCGGTTCTGTTTGGATGGCCAATGTAAACTTCCGGAAGTTTACTAGCAAAATTACGAAATCCAGGATCAAGAGGACTATTACCTTTGTTACTATTGCCCAACGGACTCATTAGTCCACCAGATTCTGGATTTGCTTGTTTAAAATATTTTTTCCATGACATATTATAGCGTTCCTATTAATTCTTTATTTTTTAAATAAGCATCTCTTCTTGCCTGAGTCCATTGTGTACCTTTGATTCCTTTATTCCATGGTATATTACCTTTAAGAGTATTAGATATCTTTTGTCTTACTTCGTTAGCAACATGTTTTCCTAAATTAGCTTTACGTATATTTTCTGCATGTTCTTTAGTTTTAGGTTGTCTATATTTTTGTTTATGTTCTTCTGTTCTTACTTTGCCGCGATTGGCTTTACTAATTTTGTGTTTAGTTTCTTCAGAATGTTTCCATCCTGTTGCACAAGCCCATTGATTTAATTTTATATTATCTAATACGCCACCGTCAATCTTTCTACCATATTCTCTAATCAATTTATTTTCTAAATTAAATGCCTGTTCTTCGGTTAAGGCCGATTTAACAATTATGCGTCTTTCAATGGGAGGCACTACCGTATATAGATGTTTTTGTCTAATACGATACTTTGATCCCTTACCGATATAATAAGGGGTTCCTTGTTCAGTAACATACTGGTAAACATAAAATTCTGTTGTCATAACAGTATTTATCGTCCTAGTAACTGTTCTGTGCTATTTGTGATGTTAGGCTGTTGGTTGATTGCATGGCACGGAGTATTTCGGCTAGCACTCCTGTCTGTTGATTTATTGATGCGGTGATGCTACTGCTGTCTAGGCTTACGGGGATATTTCTACCGTCGGGTAACGGTACTACTGCTTCTGTGCCGTGTAGGACTTCAGAGTACCCACTTATAGGTCCTGTACTGATGCCGCCTATGGCCATGCCAGGGGACGAAATAGCCTCACCAATAGTTTTTGGTGGTGTAAACCCAGGCGGAAGTGGCACTGGACTTGGTTCTGGGCCTTTTCCTGTTATAAAGTTTAGGAATTGTGCCATTCCAGCATTTATCTTTTCGGTCGTTTGTGCATAAGTGCCTAACAACGGTAAAAGTTTGTCTTCAAGCAACACTGCCATCTCTTGCGCGGCCCTAGTTGCTCCGGTCATTCCTGTTGTCAATGGATCTTGGGTGTCTTTAAGTTTAGCTACGCTAGCTAATACCCCGTCAACTCCTTCTTCGCTCATCCTGATGGCTTGGTTATATACGTCAATACCTGCTTGTGATACCGCTTGCAAACTTGAATCGCCTGTTGCGTATGCACCAACGAATAACGCCTGATTTGCCCTAAATGAGCCAATCATAGCTTGTGCATATTGGGCATTGGCTTGGGCTACTGCCGTAGGATCAAACATGTTGTTTATAAATTTGTCGTATAGCAATCGGCCTTTATCGGCGGCCGCCCTGTTAGTTGCTTCGTATATCGCCGCTTCTTGATTTATTACTGACCCGTTATATATCACTCGATCTCTAAATGCTTTCTTCTCAGTTTCTGTCATCAATGCCATTGATGCGTCTATCTGGGCCGCTACTTCTGGACCCTTTTTGGCTATCTCATTTTGGAAGGCCGCAATCTGATTCTGTTCTTGTACCTGTTTAGTTTTGGCTTTAGCATCTTCACCGGTCAATGCCGATATTAATCTTAGATTTTCTGCATATTTCTGTGTTTCGACCGCTAACATGGCTGGATTAACTGATTGTGCTGTCCTGCGGATATTAGCCATTACCGTGGCTGTTATCTCTGCCTGTTCTTCAAAGCCATAACCTAAATTCTGTAGTTGCTCTCTTATCCGTCCGTTGTTCTGGTCAAATATTTTGCCGACCTCTCCGACCTTGCGGGCACCTTCAGCAACACCAACTCCGCTCATGGCCAAATCGGCGGACTGCTTGCTTATTACTTTAGAGAATTGTTCTAGGGTCAGTCCAGCGCCCACACTGGCTTCACGCATACCAGACATACCATCAGCAAATATTGCACCACTGGCATTGACTGTGTTAAAGGCTTTTTCTGTCTTGGCCAGTTCCTTAGCAAGGACTTCAACTGAGAATTTTAGGAATTTTGCACTGGCTTCGGCGCCAAGTTGCATTGCCTTGCCACCAACATATATCACACTACCTATTGCGGCACCCCAACCTTTTGTGCCAGCTAGGTCTTTACCTACACTAGTTAAGAAGCCACCAAGGCCACCAACTGCTCCAGTTACAGCATCTATAGCAGAATTTAATAAGATTGTTGATACTTCAGTGCCACTAGCGCCACTTTGCAATGATTTAGTTAAATCGGCAGTGAGTTTTGTTGCACCATTGGTAAGACTTTTTCCAAATGCAATGGATGCTTCTTTGGTCCGTTCATTGGCTGCCAGTTTAACTAGTTCTTCTCTTTGTTGGAGTAGTTTACTTTTTTTAGCGTTGTCTGCGGTGGTACTGCCTAAATCATCAATGGCATCGTCAAGCGATTCGATCGAGTTAACAATTTGTTTAAAGCTAGCACGACCTTTTTCAACATCTCTATTGAGATCTTTTAGAGCCTTTGTGAAGTCAACAGAACCTTTCTTGGCCGATATGCTAAGATTTTTAAGTTCGTTGGAGAGGGCAGGAAATCTATCAACTAACTGCTCAATCAGCTCCCGTGCCTTTTCTGCGTCTAAATCATCCATGGATCGTTTTTATTACCTTGTGTATTTGGTGCTATAAATAGTGTAAAGTACTAATCAATTATATATATTTATAGGATTTTCGACCATGGATCAAAACACTCCACAAGTTGCCTCAGCTAATCCGCTGTCCAAGCATTTTAGACAGCCCGCAATCTACTTCAAGTTGCCCAGTGGTGGCAAGTATTGGCCAGCAGATGCAATCACTATGCCAGCTACCGGTGAGATTGGTGTTATGCCAATGACTACCAAAGATGAGATAACATTAAAGACGCCAGATGCATTATTAAACGGTCAGGGCGTGGTCAACGTGATACAGAGTTGTTGTCCGGATGTCCATGATGCTTGGCAGATGCCTAGTATTGATGTTGACGCTACGTTAATTGCGATACGGATAGCCAGCTATGGTAACCAAATGGATTTTACTGCTCAATGTCCTCACTGTAAAGTTGAAGACAGTCATGCTATCGACCTCGGAGTAACAATGTCAAGGATTACTGCTCCTAGTTATGATGTTCCTTTAGCTGTTGATGGTTTGAAGATACACATACATCCGCAACCATATTTTAGCCTTAACAAAACTAACATGATCGCATTCGAGGAACAACAGATAGTCAGGAGTTTAAGTGGACTAGAAGAAGATCCTGTTGAATCCAAGAAACGTTTCGACGAACATCTTGCTAAAATTATTGAAATGAACATTAACTTATTAGCCAACAGCACCAAATCTATCACAATCAGCGATGGCACTGTGGTAACCAATTTGGAACACATTGCAGACTTTTACAACAATGCTGACACTAAGGTTATTAAAAAATTACAGCAGTACTTAACAGAACTAAACGAGCTTGCTAGCATGAAGCCGGTAGATGCTGTTTGTCCAAATGACGAGTGCGGTAAGGAATTTCCCATAAACATCACATTCGACTACGCAAGTTTTTTCGTATAAGGCTCTTAACTTTAGAACAAGCGGCAGTCGAAGAGCTGATTGACAGCTACGACAAAGAGATAAGGGCCTTAAAAGATGATGCGTTAAGGATGGCATGGTACATGCGTGGTGCCCTGAGCTATGACGAGGCTATGCAACTCGGGCTAACTGATAGAGAACTAATCAACAAGATTATCAAAGACAATATCGAAACAACAGAAAAAACCAAGATGCCATTCTTCTAAGATAATGACTAATATAAAAAAATTTAGAAATAAGATACTGGAGACCCCTAAAATACTCAGCACAGGTAATCCTAATAACAGCTTATCTTTAGCGTACGGAATATCTACAGTATTACCAGATGTTGAGTTTATATCTAGATCAACAGGGTTTGATTTAAATTTAACGCAGGAGGTTAATTTAAACAAATTTATTAGTAAGATTAAAGAATATAATATCTTTATAAATCTCAGCTACATAGATGTTGGCTATCAGGTCAATCTTTTAAATACAATATACAATGTTTGGAAATTTGGACATGTAATAAACATCGGCAGTGTACACGATTGTATAGAATCTAGATACGGGCATGATAAGAATATATTAAGATCTCGTAGTTTAGAATTAAACAACTATCGCATAAGAAGTTCTTATATATGTTTAGGTGAAATATCTCAAGACCACTTAACCCCAATAGATGTTGGTCAGGTAATTACTTGGATATTGTCATCAAAATTTAACATACCAATTATTGGGTACGAACCAGAGAAAGGCCCGTGGTAGCATATTCTCCATCAAACATACACCAAAAACCTAGGTTGCAGATCGAACCAACAACTAGGTGTGTGCTAGGATGTCCTGCATGCTCAAGAACTGTTTTTTCTAAAACGTTAAAAAGACCTTATCCTAAGTATGATCAAAATGTCGATGATTTATATCAATTCTTAGACTGTGAGAAAGGACACGAGATTAAAACATTAAGTTTGTGTGGAGATCACGGCGATAGTATATATTACCCAAATTTATTTGATATGATTGACCGCTTTAGGTATAAAGATCTTGAATTATACACAGCAGGTAGTCATCAGTCTAGAGTGTTTTGGGATAAATTAGCCAACAAGATGACTGATCAGGACGTTGTGTTTTTTAGCATAGACGGTCTTAAAGATACTAATCATTTATACAGAATAAACAGCGATTGGGATTCAATCATGCTAGGGTTAGATATTATGACAAACAGCCCGGCTCGTATAATATGGGATCTTAACGTGTTTAGCTTCAACGAACATGAACTTAGTAATATTAAAGATTTTGCTAATAGCAAAGGTGCTGAGTTTAGATGCAAAAAAACGCCAAGGCATGGCAGTGACTCATTAATTCCATCAGATACAACGTACATTGACACTTCTGCGATGTATAACAAATTGTTGTACAAAGACATATCAATTACCCCAAAATGTAGTGAAGAACATCAAATATCTGCAATGGGATATTATTGGCCTTGCGGGTATATACAATATCCATTTACATTATACAAAAGTAAAGTATGGAAAGAAAGAGACCAATGGCAAATTAAAGGACAAACTTTAGATCAAGTGTCGACCAAACTATTATCTTGGAAACAAGAAATTGCTAATAATCCGCAGGATGCAGAATCTATATGTAAAATGAAATGTAAAACCAACCAAGAATCAATCTACGTAGTTGATATTTAAATGTGGCTTTTCTGCCACATGCGACATAGTTATCCTCTTGACAAAACTCAAAAAAGGTGTTATATTATTATAGTAAGACTACCTAAATAATAGAGCAGGATTAATTCTACGCTTTATTTTATAGTCTTGCTATTTTTAAAACGGGGCAATTCCCCAGGAGGAAGTAAGATGGATGTATTAGCAACAGTAAAGAAATGGTCAGCTGGAATCGCTGATGTAGCAGTTTCACTAATGGCAATGTTTATTGCATTAGAAGTACTAGGCGCAGGCAAAGTACCATTTTTTCCAGACGTAGCTGTAATTGGCAACGTAACTGGCATTATCAAAACCTTAGGAGCTGAAGGCTTAGTAGGATTGGTAGCTGTATGGGTGTTATACTCAATTTGGAATAAGAAGTAAGAGAATATCCTTACACCATTTCCACAGAACAGTAACAAGAAAGCACTCTTAATTGGGTGCTTTTTTTTGACGGTGTTTTCTAAGACAACCTAACAGAACGTTAAGTCGTAGTTATCGCATAATAAAGATATTGCTTACTATTAAAAGATGTCTTTGACATCTAACTTCTCGCTAACACTCGAAGTTCTTTTCCTTTAATCTAATTACCTTATATTACTTTGATATACTGTATGTTCTTAACTGCTTTATCTAGATCTTTCAGCCATACTTCACCTACTGCAAGGCAAAGTATGAAAGACACTTTATCTGAGTCTTACGCACATACTAACTAAAAGAGATTGTTTACATAACACGGAGGCGGTCAGCCTGTACCCCCTACTCTTGCTTCATCTGGCGGATGCTTTGATAACCGTAGTTAGCCAATTATCAAAGTCACGTAGGTTGCTTTTTCTCAGAGCCTACATCTTTTGGTTTTTAAACCTATAGAATGCCGTGTCGTCCTGTGTGTAGTCTTCTCTACACGTTCCAAGTAGGCATAACCTACCATCTCCCCAGGACACAGAATACATCTGCATCATTGACTGCTATATTTTTTTTAAATCTTCTACTAGAATATTTTTTACGGAACCTATTCCAAGTCTAATATTAATGATCCCATTGTAGTTATCATCTCTCAATAGGACATCTTCTTTAAACTGAAAATACGCCTCCATATAGTTGGTCTCACCACGTGTTTTACACAAATATAGTATTTCACGAGTGAACTTTTCTTTTCCTAATTCTTCGACATCTCTAACCAACCTTTCGGATGATCCGTAATATGTTTTCCAGTCTGTTTCAACTGTTTCTCTACGTTTATTTTTCTTGCCTTTTAGAGGTGGTCTCTTTTTGATAGTCCAGAAAAATTTACGACCTACGTAATCGTGTCCGTTTTCTGTGTTTGTGATTCTGTATACGAACCCGTAGTTGTCACCGATGTCCTCAGACTCAAAGGCAGTACCGTTATAAGTCCAAGGATTATCGTATGATGACATTATCCTGCGTTTTTCTTATCTTGAATTTCTGCTCGACGTGCTTTTGCTAGTTTAGCTAGATCACCTAGTGCTTTACGTGCCCTAGTACCCGCCGATTTATTACCGCCTTCAAACTTGGCACTTTCAGCCACATATGAGTCTAATTGTGCTAAAATATCTGTATGAATTGACATATTTCTTGTTCCTTATTGAATGTTATACTGCTATTGTGAAACGTCTTGCTACTTCTTTTTTATACCTTGCTTTCTCTTTGTTGCGAGAACTTTTTTCTATCGCTTCTTCTAGTCTTGCCTTGCTCCATCCTTTGATTCGTGGCTTACCATTGCATGTTGCTTCTGGATTTGCTTTGCGTCTTCCTGGATGTATTCTTCCTGTCTGCGCCATATCAATACTCCTTTATTCAACTTACCTTCTACTTACCTTCTACTTACCTTAGTTTAAATGCACTAGACGCGATATTGATTTTAATTAGTTTCATAACCAACAGCATAATCATGATCAACTATATCTGAACTGCATTTATATTGGCATTCAGTCCAGCTGGTGTCTTTGTTATCTAAATGATTAAAAAAGGATTCCCAAATCGGATCATTTAATATTTCTTCTAACGTTCTTTGATTTAAATTTAACCGCGATTGATTTACGGTAAAGAAGTCATCTTCAAAACTTATGTGTTTGGCGTCGGATGTTAAACTACTGTAAGGTAACCCTTTCCAACTACATGGATATAGTATTCCATTTGCATTGACATACATTCCTTGTGTACCTATTAGGCACAAAGGTGTTATAGCTCGATTGTACTTATCCTGAATCTTATTAAAATGAATTTCTTTAGTTTTTATGTAGTCAGTGTTATCTAACGCCCTTGATGTAACAGGAATCATTATCCGTTCGTATCTATTAGTAGTACTAATAAACTCTGGCCTAGGCTCTAGAGGATCATTAGACCCCCCATAAGTTTCGTCATACTTGCTACCAAATTTGGTACTTTTAGTTAATTGCACAGCATCACATCCTAGTTTCCTTGCCTGTTCAACTATGTTATTAATTTTATCCTGATTGTATTTAAAAATAATTGTAGCCCAATTAACAAATGCATCAGACTGCTGAGCCATAATTTCTATGCCTGTCATAATACTGTCCCAATTGCTATTGATCCTGTAGATGTTGTTTGACTCTTCGTCAAACCCGTCTATACTAAAATTAACAGTGTCTCGACTGTTACTAATCTGAGCAAATTCTTTCCACCAGTTAACATCCTTGTAACTGCCATTGGTTATTGTAAACAGATGTATGTTGGGGTTAGTAGATTTGATGTACCTACATATTTCTAAGTATTCTTTGTTATATATTGGATCACCAAGATCACCACACATGGTGATACGTTTAACAGTGTTAGTAAGCAGGTTGGGGGACAGTATTTTTTGGAAGGTAGCTAATGTAATATCAGAATTTAATTTTAACTGCTCCTGATATTCTGTTCTAGGACAACGCGGACATTTTAAGGTACACTTGCTGGTGATGCCAAAATGCCAATGATATAGTTGCCATGGATATATTAAGTTCATGCGGTCATACTTATCTTAGTGATAAGATTCTTATGATCATTTAAGATCTGATCAAACACAGGTATAAGATCACTAGTCTGCATGTGAGGTATTTGATCATACAAGTCATTGACCTTGTCAGCCGGCACATTTCCACGATTGCGATTAAAATTGGTCTTGGTTAGTGCGGGGTGCATTATTGTAAATCCTATGTTCTTGTCTTTTAATTCGTATTTGATAGTACTCATAAATGCATCCAGCGCATGTTTAGATGTGCCATAAACTCCGTACCCTGGATAATATCCGTCAACAACTTGGCTCCCAAGAACAACAACCTTGCTCCATGGTTTAAATAATCTCTGTTGAACATACTTGTGGATTAGAATAATATTAGCGGTAAGGTTTACATTTATTGTGTTTATGAAATCAGTCGGCTTCATATTAACGAACGGAGCCCTTCCGTTGGTATCTACACCAGCACATAATATCAGATAATCGTATTCTCTAAGATCAACAGTGTCAATGTTAAAATTTGATAGATCTAACTCTTGACGTGTTGGTGCAGTAACACTATAGTTATTAGATTCTAAATGTTGTTTAAATTCCTGACCAATGCCCGAACTTCCGCCTGTTAAAAATACATTCATCATGACATCTCAACATCAGTGTCATACATAGTGAATCCGTTTTCTTTGATCACAGTCATAATGTTATTTACTCGTCCTGCTAGCTCGTCTCGGTGTGATACCAACCAAATTGACTTGTTATGTTCGCGTGCCATTTTCTTGAGGATACTCATGGCATTTTCAACACCCGACGCATCCATACCCGAATCCACTAATTCATCAATAAACAACAAGTTAATTGGTTGATACAGGCTTTCCCAAACATCACGGAATGCCCAGCTCAATGACAAGATCAATCTGTTACGCTCGCCTCTTGACAAGTTATCAAAGTCTAAATCTCTACCTAGTTCAGTGATCTCAACGGTTAGGTCATTCAGGAAGGTAACTGAGTGGGGGAGACCTATCCTATCAAGATACTGTCCTAGGCGAGCATTTAGATAACTCAAATTTTGATCAATAATTCGTTTACGCACAAAACTGTCTTTGTTGGTTAATAGTTTGTACAAGAAGTCTTGATGTTCTTGCATACGCTGATATCCATTGATAGCATCATAATTGATCTCTTCAGCAGTTGTGGCTTCCATCTCTGCTATTTGGTCAACATAAGGATCTTCTTCTTTTCCCTTGCTGACTAATTGTGTTTCTAAGTTGGCTACCGAACTTCGATGATGGATGGCATCTTCGTGATTAGAATAGAATGTTTTGGGTTTATCTCCCAACGTGCCTAGCTCAGCCAACGCAGTTTCTAATTCGTTGAGTTCACCTTGGTGTTTAGCATGTAATGTTTGTGCCTCAACTATGCTGTCTTCTTTGCCTTGTAAAACTTCTTCGTGTTTTCCGTCATGTAGTTCTTGCCCACATGCATAACACTTATGTTCTTTAAGCTGATCTATTTCTTTTTGTAGTTTTTGCAGATTACTGTCTTCTCTTTGCACATCTTTTGTAATACGTACAATTAAATTTGCTATTTCTGCAATTTCTTTTTCTTTTTTTGCATATTCTGCAAGTTCTTTGTGCTGTTCAATTTCAGCATCAATGTCAATCTTAAGCAGTTCATCTAATGCCGACAGTATCTCTTCCTGACTTTCTTGATGTTTCTTTTGCCACATGAGTTGTCTACGTTTTAGGCTTTCAACCTGCTCCTGCATTTTGCTGTTTGACTCTTGGATCGATTTGATCTTGTATTCTTCTTCCTTGATAGCATCACGAGTAACTTTTTGTTCTTCTTTAAGGGTCTCGGCTTTTTCGCTTAGTACTGTAATACCTAATAGTTGTTCGATGATGGCACGCTGGTCATTAGGTTTAAGTGAAAGGAACGGTTCCGTGTAAGTGTTTAAGGCCACAACATGTTTGAACATCTCGTGTTTCATGTTAAGCAGGCGTTCTATTTCTTTTTGTGTTTCTCTAGAGTCTCCTTGGGCATTATCATCTTTCTCTTCCTGCTCCTCACCACCTACGTAGAATTTTAATATGTTGGGCTTACGTCCACGCTCGATCTTGTATTCAATACCATTGTGTTCAAACTCTACAGTAACCAGCATGGCTTTAGCATTTGTCTTATTGACTAAGTTGTCTCGACGAATGTTAGTTAATGCTACGCCATAGAACGCATATGAAAGGGCGTTGATGATAGTGGTCTTACCAGTTCCATTACGGGCGCCACTATCATCGCCTCCAAGATCTATATTCTTGCCTAGTACTAAGGTGAGGTCATCGCGATCGAACGACACCGCTTGCGTTGAGTTACCAACACTCATAAAGTTTTTAACTGTGAGGTTCTTTATTTTAAACAATTATAAATCTCTGTAGATTGACAATAACAAATTGGGATCGTATGTGTCGCTTTGTATGCTAGTCAGCTGATTGGTAACGATAGTGTCAATCGATTCAAATGCCACGTTGCCTAACTGTATGTCATCACCGATGGTGACTTCTTTGACTGGTAGCAGTGATAGCTCACGCAGTTTGTAAGTGCTAACAAATGTTTCTTTGATAAACGTTGCTTCTTCATACGTAATGTCAATGTCTAGCTTAACTCGACAGTGCATTCCGGGTTGAAGCAATAATTCGGGTGTTTTAAGTACAGCACTCAAATCGTAAACTCTATATCTAGGTTGATCTGGCCAAGAATGATGCACTGGCTTTTCGCCCCAGGCAATAATAGTCATACCCCTGTCATCATCTCCAGCGTCTGCATAGTTGTGTGGGAAACAATTACCAACGTAGGTAATATTTTTGTTAGTCTGCCGTTTGTGGAAATGTCCTGAGAACATGTGCCCAACGCCCTTAAAGTGATCTCTGTTAATCTCTCCTACGTCTGGCATCTGTACCATGGCGTTCATGTAAAAGCTAGGAAGTTCAAAATGTCCAAACATGTACTCGGCATCAATCTTCTGTACCTTCTTGTGATCATCACCTACCAACCAAGGCACAAACGATACTCCACCTTCTTTGTAAAAGTCGTTAACTATTTCAACGTTTGGAATGTGGCGTGCCCATTGAGCTGATTGTATGTCACGTTTGTCTCTGTAGTACAAGTCATGGTTGCCAGGAATAAACATCACACGATCAAATGCCTGTCCTAATAGTTCCAAAGCTGTTAAACTATAGTTGAGTGTAACGATATTAATTGCGGCCCTGTTGTTGTGCCAGTCACCTAACATCAGACAAGTTTCACACCCTTCTTCTTTTGCTTTGGTAATAAACCACTTGACAAAGTTCAAACAATCCTCGTTATGAGTCGTTGAATTGGATTTTAAGCCAAAGTGAATGTCAGTGAGAATTGCCGCTTTCTTAAATAGATTTGCCATATATTATATTATAGATGATTTTTTGATCAATGTCTACCCGTATCCCATTGCTTTGGCAATATCTGTGTGAGTTTTTAGAAAATTTTGATTACGTAGTCGATCAAATCGACGCATCTCTTTGCAAAATTCTTTGCCGTCACCTGGTTTAATGTTTGATATTTTATCAATGATTCCTCTGACCTTTTCTTGATCATCTGAGCTGAAATTATAATTAGATAATTTATCAAGTACTAATTCTTTAGCTTGTGCAGTTAAGCTATCAACAGCCAGGTACGTTGGGGCAGTAACATAGTTTAAATAATAACTATCGACCTCAATTAAATTTGCCCAATCAATAATTTCTGGCAGATAAAAGACATTCTGTATATTCACAGTGATGGCAATATCGATTTTAAGACTTTTTATTTTTTTTCCTAGCTTAACGAATTTTCTTATATTATTTTCTACATCTGCCCATTTAGCACCAGATCTTTCAAGTTCGAATCGATCGTCAATATTGTCGATACTAATGGTGATTTCTAATTTCTTTAGTTGATCTGCATGATCTAAAATTTTAGGATACTGCGTACCATTAGTATTAAAATAAAATATAGTATCGTGACCAAGATCATTTTCTATTAGAAATTCGATGAAATCATTATTTTGTTTTAACAGAAAAGGTTCGCCACCTAAGAATTCAAAATTCTTAATTTTTGGTGCTAGTTGTTTAACTTGATCCCAAAAAGTTGTGCCAGATGCCCAAGAAGCTTCGTGTGAGATAGTATAGTGTTTAGATTTTTTTTGATCAACTCTTGGTAATTCACTCAGTAATTCGTTTGCAATAGACGAACTAAATGCACTACTACAAATCCGACATTTTAAGTTACATAAATTTCCCATATGGCCGCCAAGAAATGCTAACTGACCTTCTTGCTCCCAATTAATTAATCCATAGATATTTTCAAGTTTATGAGGAGTTAGCGTTCTCTTACTATCTAATTGTAGTTCTTCTCTTTGCCAACAAATCTGGCAGTTATTGGCTTTTTTGTTCTCTCTGAATTGCTGTCTCAGATCCTGCATCCATGTACTATCTAATATCTGTTCTATGGTATTTTCTTTGATATTATAATACTCTCCGTTGGGTTTAGTAATTTTTTGAGTAGAATCACAGCAAGCACCACAAGTTCCGTCAGGCCACACATGGATACCTGCCCAGGCATGAGCACACATTGAATTAGCTATGTTAAATACAGGCTTGTGTTCAGTAGTATCAGATTTTTTAAACTCGTAATCGGCAAATTGATAAGTTTGATGACTATCTACTACTAAAATAAAAAAGTCTGGAATATCTAAGTAAACTATTGTATCTTTGATATGCTGGATCAGATCCGAGGGTAACGGGGTGTAATTATAAAAAACAATTCGTTTAGGATTGTGAAAAATATCACGTTTTACTGAATTTAGGAAACGATAAAAACTAGAAGATTCTTGAGTTAACAAGTCTTCTAATACTATGCTGTCTAATACTTGATATTGGTCAAGCATATTCGCCTCCTTAAATAGATTAGCCTTACGTTGAATTTCTGCTTAATGTCACTCGTCACCGCTACCACCAGCGCCACCCCAATTGTTCAAACGGGTGTAACTAGGACTAAAGTTATTCATTTCTAATATGTCGTCACGGATATTTTGATTGCGTTTTTCGATGTTTAACACACGGGTAAACGAATTGGTAATAGCCGCTGTATAATAAGCAAACGGATTTTGACTTTTGCTCTCATCAAACTGTAGACCAATTTGGCTTAGCTGTAGCAAGGCTTGACTACGCATCTCATCATTGTAAGTGTAACCACGCCAGTTACTACGTGTAGCATAACGTTCGCACAGTTTAATAAACATGTGTGCTAGTTTGTTAGTCATTGCTCCGTGGTCTCTAGAGAACTTGCCTTTCGCTAATGTGCCTTTCCAATGACTTTTACCTACTAGATAAGGAACACCCTCTTCGTCAACACAATAATGAAAGAATGGCGGAAAGTTTACCTTAACATATTTGGTAATGCCTTTGGCTAACGTCGGGTCGTCATCATATTCGGTCGTAACTTCTTCATCCTCGGCTTCTTCTACTGCCTTAAGATCTGCTTTAGCCTGTTTAACATCATCAATTGGAATATGCTCAAACGTCATAACTCGAAAAACAATATCAGTTATTGGAATGTCTTTGGTAGGAGTTAACACCTCATCCATTTTCTTTTTAATGCCTTCTAAAGCATAAGCCTCAATTGTTGCTTTGGCTAAACGTTCTACACGCATTTTCCGTGCTTCTGCGATGTTTTTCTTAGTAATAGAGCTCACATTGCTGAGTATCATGTCATAACTGGTAACTTCAGGTGATGTGAAGACACAGTACGCAAGTTTGCTCTTGTGTATTTCTTTTAATATATCTTTATTGTTCAGATAGTTCACTTTTCTCATATAGCAAGGTTCCTTTTAAACTACTACTATTATAATGTCAATAAATACATAACACAAGAGGTATTTTATATTATGGCATTACCAGACTTTTCCAGCATAGGTAAATCCGCAACTGCGTTCGGTAGCGGCCAAGCTCCTAAAGAAGTATCTTCGGGTACTGCGTTTGATCTATTAGATCCCGCAAATGCTCGACGAGCGATCTCAGGACTGTTGCCTGGCGGCCTTAGTGGGCTGTCTAAATTAATTCCTAACATAGGATTCCTGGGTGGTGAAGGTGGCGGCGCTAGTGCGGCCGGTGAAGACGATTGGCGTGTTCGATTAAGTCTAGCTGACAGTGCTACCATATTTTATAAAGCCTCGTCTACTCAAAATTCAATAATGGCCCCGTTAGTTGAAACCAATGGAGTCATATGGCCGTACACTCCGACAATTACTGTAAGCCACGTGGCCAACTATTCAACTGCCGTGCTTACACATAGTAATTATTCCGCGCATTTCTACAACAACTCAGATGTGAGTGACATAACAGTGACTGGTGAGTTTACTGTACAAAGCGTTGACGAAGGCCAGTATCTAATGGCCGCGATATATTTCCTAAGATCAGCGACTAAAATGTTCTTTGGGCAAGGTGCTAATATTGGCAGTCCACCCCCGATCTTATTCTTAGATGGGTATGGTAGCCATTATTTCCCACACGTACCTTGTGTGGTTACTAACTTTACACACAATCTTTCCAATGACGTCGATTACATACAAGTACCGATAACACAAACCACACTGGAAGATGTAACTATACCAACAGCCGCCGACAATCCAAATGGTGGAGTTAACTTCCTTGACAATGATGGATTAGATAACGTGTCTCCGCTGTTGCGTAGCAATAAAGTTGGAGCAACACAATCACAGAAATACAACAGCATAACATCATCCACACGTGTGCCAACAGCTAGTACAGTGTCAGTAACATTGAGACCAGTGTACAGCAGAGCAAACTTACATAATAACTTTAATCTTAATGAGTTCTCCCAAGGATTGTTAGTCGGGAACAAGAAGAAAGGGTTTGGAGGATTCCTATAATGGCGGCGGCGAACTACAGCAAGACTAGTCCGTATGTAAACACTGAGACATTCTCATTCTTTTTAGATGTGGCAAACATACCCTCGATACCAAAAGATCCTAGTGATGTGCAGTATCGTATCGACAACATCTATAATCATAGACCCGATCTATTGGCATATGACTTATACGGTGACAGTTCTCTTTGGTGGGTTTTTTCTATTCGCAATCCTAACATACTACAAGATCCAATCTATGACTTCTTGCCAGGAGCAACTATATACATTCCAAAAAAGGATACTCTAACCACAGCGTTAGGGTTATAATCAATGGCATTCCCTACAGCTGACCAAGATTTAGAAAATAATATTTCACCTCTTCTACTAAGCACAAGCAAGAGCGAATTAACTCCTCCTGAGTTGACTAACGTCCAACGAGAAATAGGACCCGATTTTGGAGTAGAACCAGACATCAGTAATGCAGTTGAACCAGACTCTACAGACACGACTAAAACTAGCACAAATTTAGGAACGATTCCGTCAATTGACGTAACAGAGAATTATTCTAGAGAATTTCCTGATGCTGACATATCCAAACCAGTGCCCAATCCACTGCATGGGTACGCCAGCTATACCTACGGACTGAGCCTGGCTTTGATGACTGCCGACGAATACAATAAGATAGTCAAAGAAGGTGTCTACTCTCCAACCAGGGTACTAATAGCAAGCGCCGGAAGACACAATAACACACTAGGTCCTACTCAATTTATACGTGCACCACATTTTGCAGATGATTTCTATTTTGACGGTCTTGAATTAGAAACGGTGGTTGGGTTAAATGCGCAGTCTAGGAATTCTAATGCAGTGCATTACAAGTTTACGTTAATAGAACCATATGGATTTACCTTGTTGGACAGGATCATTACTCTAAGTAATGAGCTTGAGTGTGACAATTATCTAGACATGCCATACATGTTGCAGATTGATTTCTTTGGTATTGACGACACTGGTGCACTTACTGGTATGATACCTGATACTACAAAACGAGTGCCCATCAGGCTAAACAAGATGGATGTTAACATGACTGTAAAGGGAGCAGAATACAGGATAGAGGGAGTGCCGTACAATCATTCAGCATTTGATCTAAGCACAGTTACTACTCCTGCAAATTTTGAAGTTAAAGCTAAAACAATATCACAATTTTTTACCAGCAGTGTTGGCTCAGATAAAAATAAAACAGAAACCACAGAAAAAAGACCAATTCCGACGATTGATATCACAACAACAAACTCGGCTCTATTGAGTCTGCAGACCAAAATTGACCTTGGCTTGGTCACAAGTTATGGTACTGCGCTAAACAACTGGGCCAAAGCGGCATATGACGCAGGCAAAATTGGAGCCAACGACACATATATTTTTAATTTCCTTGATGATGAAATAGCCAACAGCCCCTTTACAACGGCCGCTCTATCAAGCCCAAAAGACACTGGTATGGCTGCAATTGATAGAACGAATTCAATATACAAATCATCAACCGGAGCAAACACCAATGATTACGATCCCAATACGAGGATATTCCAGGTAAATGCTGGTACTTACGTAGACAGGATTATAGCCTGGGTAATACGTAACAGTCAATGGATGACAGATCAGATGGTAATACCCGACGGTGAAACAGATATAGAAACATATCTTCAAAAGCAAACAGACAACAAGAACAAACCACTTTACTGGTTTAAGATCACTCCTTCTATTAGACTGCTTGAGTTTGATAAGATAAGGAAGATATGGGCCAGAGAGATAACATACAACATACAAAAGTACAAGGTAGAAAACGTTAAAGTTGACATGGCTCCCCAAGGCCAGGCAAAAACCCCAGTCAAGGCCTACAATTATATCTATACCGGAAAAAATGATGACATATTAGATGTGGACATAAAATTTAACGCCCTTTACTACAATGCACTCACGCTGTATAGAAATCTTCTAACCAGGACAACCCCGCCAGCCTCGCCCGTTGAATCGGTAGTTCAATCAAACCCCGACGGATATAACAAGATACGGCAACAAGATCCAAATGCTATAATGCCATTGGTTATGAAACCAGTTACAATAAACACAGGAACAACCTCTGGTAGTGGATCAACAACAGCAATGCAGGTAGCGATAGCAGATGTTGAAGCCAGTTTGATGACTATGAGTCAAGCTGACATGATGAATATAAAATTAGAGATAATAGGCGATCCTACCTTTATTAAACAGGATGAAATATTTTGGTCTCCAGAGATTGCGGCTGAGCTAGAAAATACAGACCCTAGATTAACCTATGATGGCAGTTTAAAAATGGACAACGGTGAAGTATATGTAAGTCTTATATTCCGCAGTCCGATTGATAGAGATGAGTCAACAGGGTTAATGAAATTTGACAGCAAGTATGAGAATAGCTTATTCTCTGGACTTTATCGTGTATTAACTGTAACTAATAAGTTTAGAAATGGACAGTTTACACAGACCCTTAATTTAGTTAGATTGGTTAGACAGCAGTCGTTGGACTATGCTCAGAACAAGGTATCAACCAGTGATGAAAGAAACAACGTTCCTGGCAAGCAAGCAATACAAGAACTATATAATCAAGGCCCAGACTTTACCCCCACAGATGCTACTGCATTAACACAATCTGTAGATGATACAGGGTCGGCACAACAGCAACAAGCAGGACGCAATAATATAGATCCTCCGTTAATAGGACCAGATCAACAGGCATTACGGGGAATAAATGAAACGGCTACTACCCAACCAATGACTGATCAGAACGAACCAGCAACATTTAACCCATTTAGGGGAGTGCCATCAGGAGCTGATGCTCCATCTCAACAAAACTCATTTGGACAATAATCAATGGCAATAGATTTTAGATCAGGCACTAAGGTAACTAGAAACTTACGGAGAGAGGATACAGCCGCCACTCGTGTTGACCCACATCCATATATTGGTATAGTTAAAAATAATTTAGATCCAACACGTAGTGGTCGAGTGCAAGTGTGGATACCAGATCTAGGTGGTGTTGAAAGCGAACCGTTAAATTGGCGCACAGTTAGTTATTCTAGTCCATTTATGGGGTACACAACAAATCCTGATCTAAGTGATGATCACGAATCTTTTACCAGTGTGGCCCATACCTACGGTATGTGGATGGTGCCACCAGACATTGGCGTCCATGTTATAGTATTATTCATTGCGGGAGACCCGTTGCGTGGCTATTGGATGGGTTGCGTAAATCCTAATCTTAGTCATCACATGTTGCCAGGACTAGCAGGCAGTACGAACGTGCGATTGGGCCCAAACAAGTTTACTAGTAATGTCAACGTACCAGTTGTAGAATTTAACGAAAATGTTACTGAAAATATAACTAATTCTGCATTCTATAATATAGCTAAACCTATACATATTCCTCAATATAATATATTGAAGCAACAGGGGTTAGACACTGACTCTATACGTGGATCTATATCCAGCAGTAGCCAGCGAGAAACTCCTAGTGCAGTATTTGGCATCAGCACTCCGGGTCGCCCAACAAATGACCCTGCTGAAGATCCAGACTATCTAACCAAGCTAAACAATAACACCCTGACCAGTGAATACCATAAAGTTAAAACACGCAAAGGTGGACATACCTTTGTTATGGATGATGGAACAAACTTGGGCGTAGACCAATTGGTAAGATTGAGAACAGCTAAGGGACATCAAATAATGTTCCACGACACTAACGAAATGATATATCTATCGCATGCTAACGGAAACACATGGATTGAGATGGACAAGGACGGTACGATCAGCATGTACAGCAAGGGCGGATTTAATGTACGCAGTGAAGGAACTATGAATTTCCATTCCGACAGCAACATCAATTTTGAGTCGGGCGGTGCTATCAGGATGCGAGCAGAGAACAAGCTACAGATAGAAACAGGAGAGACCACTTTACTACAGAACAAACTGTCAGTAACATCCACAGGAACTACAGCATTTAAATCCGGCGGACAATTTAAAATACAAGCTGATGCTAAGATATCAGTTAAAGCAGGTGGTGTATTAGCATTAGAAGGCTCGCAGATACTACAGAACAGTGGTGGAACAGAAACGGTCGATGCCGTGAGAGGCCTGAAAGAGTATAATCTGAGCGACACTACATTGAAGGGCGGTTTTTGGCAACCGACTCCACGATCACTTAACACTATTTGTACGTCAGCACCAACGCACGAACCTTACCCGAGAGGACAACAAGCAAGATTCTTCAACCCAGAAAATTCTAATTCAAGAATCACAGCACAACCAACATTCAAAGGTGCGTTTGATGCTACGAAAAATGTGGCCGGAACCGAAGTAGTCAACCCAGGTGGAACGTATGATATTAGAAACCAACCAGTGCCAACCGGTACGGTAGGTAATCTCAGCAAAGATGAACTAACGGCATACATGGCACAGATAGGCAAGAGTGAGAGCAGTGGTGATTATGCCGCAGTCAATGAATTAGGCTATGTGGGCAAGTATCAAATGGGCTACCAAGCTCTAATCGACGAGGGATACATCAAATCGTCAGTAACCAGCAACGCCGATCTAACTAATCCTAACTCATGGACAGGCAAGGACGGAATCACAGATCGAGCAACGTTCTTAGGCAACGAAACTATACAAGAAAGTGCCATGGTTGGATATACTAAGAAAAATTATACATCATTGTTAAACAATGGAACGATAGCACAAGACACTTCACCTGAAGAAGTTGGCGGCATATTAGCAGTTAGCCATTTATTAGGTGCTGGTGGTGCTAAAAAATGGAGAACGACCGGTGGTGGAGCAGATGCTAACGGAACAACTGGTAACACCTATTTCCAAAAAGGCAAATTTGCAGTAGCAACACTAGCACCGCAAGTGCAGGCTGTTCAAGCAGGATAAATATTACTATGGCTATCATGTACAGAGGATTTTCAACAGTAGGGCGCAATCGCAAATTCCGCCTCACGGATTTTGAGTTAATCAAACAGGATCTGATCAATCATTTCTACATCCGCAAAGGTGAGAAATTAATGAATCCTGATTTTGGCACAATCATCTGGAACGTGGTGCACGAACCCTTAACAGAAGATTTAAAAAGTGTCATAGTTACCGATATTAAAACAGTAGCCAGCTACGATCCTAGGCTAAGCATAGACAATGTAGTAGTAACAGAATATGCACAAGGCATACAAGTTGAACTAGAATTACGCTACGTATTAACAAATCAGATCAATGTAATGAATCTACAATTTGACAATCAAAATAATACCCTAACTGCCGTATAATTAACATAGCACTTTTTAATCCTAATAAATACATTATACAGGGAAAAATTATATGGCAATTACCACAAGACAAAGCAGTTTACTAGTCGCTGAAGATTGGACTAAACTATATCAGACCTTCCGCAATGCTGATTTCCAAAGCTATGACTATGAGACTCTAAGAAAGAGTATGGTGGACTATCTCCGCTTATACTATCCTGAAGACTTTAACGACTTCATTGAATCAAGTGAGTTTATCGCTCTGATTGACCTATTAAGTTTCTTAGGACAAAGTCTGGCATTTAGAGGAGATCTAAATGCACGTGAAAACTTTATTGACACCGCACAGCGCCGTGACTCAGTATTAAAACTAGCACGTCTAATCAGCTACAATCCCAAACGTAATATTCCAGCTAATGGCCTGCTTAAGATTGATTCAGTTAGTACTACAGAAACAGTTTATGACAGCAATGGTCTTAACCTATCAGGATTAGTGATCAATTGGGCAGACAGTGCAAACGATAATTGGCAAGAACAATTTAATGCAGTGATTAATAGTAGCCTTAACACAACACAGTCAATAGGCAAGCCAAGCAACAGTAAATTAATCAATAGCATACTAAATGAAGAATATCAGATTAATCTAGTACCAAACATAACAGCTACCTATGCGTTTAGTGCCGCCATTGAAGGGTCACAGACATCATTTGAAATGGTAAGCCCAACATCAGCAGGCCAATCTTATATCTATGAAGTCGCGCCAAGGCCAACTAGCAGTTTCAACATATTGTACAAGAATGACAATCTAGGTAATGGCAGTAACAATACCGGATTCTTCATGTACTTTAAACAAGGCGGACTAAAAAGTATAGACATCAACTTCCAAGAAAGTCTCCCTAATAGAGCATACAACGTAAACGTTGACAATATTAATAATTTAGATGTTTGGTTATACAAATTAGATTCAAATGGTAATATTGACACACTATGGACACCAGTACCTAGTGTTGGTGCTACAAATATCATTTATAACACTAGCACTAACAAGAACATCTATCAAGTAAACACACGTGCAGGCGATCAAATTGATTTGATATTTGGCGATGGAAGTTTTGCAACAATGCCACAAGGTAGATTTAGATTGTACTACAGGACCAGCAACGGATTAAGCTACAAAATATCACCCGACGAAATGCGTGGAATAGTTATACCTATAAATTATGTTAGTAAAGCAGGAAGGATAGAGACTGTTAATATCCGTGCTAGCTTACGATATACTGTAACCAATGCAACAGCACGTGAAACTGTTGAAGAGGTAAGACAAAAAGCACCACAACAATACTACACACAAGATCGCATGGTAACAGGCGAGGACTATAACATATTGCCTTACACGTTATTCAACAGCGTGTTGAAAGTTAAAGGGGTTAATAGGACATCGAGCGGTATCAGTAGATATCTAGACGTCATTGACAGCACTGGAAAATATTCTAGCACGAACATATTCTGCCAGGATGGTATATTGTACAAGGATGAGATCACTGACACATTTAGTTTTAGTTTTGTTACTACCAGTGACATCTACAAAGTAATTACTAATCAGATTATATCATTACTTAAGAAAAAAGATACATTACAGTTCTTCTATTCTAATTATGCACAAATTGGTGTGACAAACACGTATTGGAATAAGGCATTAGATGATGCAGGCATTACTGGATATTTTTATGATGCTACTGACAACATATTACAAGTTGGCCATTATGTTAGTGACAGTAAAAAATATGTTAAACAAGGCTCTATTGTAAAATTCTCCGCAGGCGCAGGCAAATATTTTGATGCACAAAACACAATTAAAACCGGAACGCCAAACAACGCCGGAGACAAGTATTATATCTATGCTGAAATCATTGAGGTCTTAGCAGATGGAACCAATGGTGGTGAAGGTAATTTAGCCAATGGCAGTGGCCCAATAACATTAAATCAGATTGTTCCAACAGGTGCAGAGGCTATCCGGGTATTTCCAGTATTTAATAATACATTAACTACTGCTGTGACTACCAGTATGGTTGACTATATACAAGCATTCAAAGACTTTGGTCTGCGCTACGATGTAACCACATCAGCCTGGACTATAATAACACCGGAAAATATGAACAACGGTGCGTTTAATCTGTCAGCCGCAGGCAATACTAGTTCAGCTGGTCTTGATTCTAGTTGGTTAATTAGATTCCAAACAGTGGGGCAAACATATTCAGTCTATTATAGAGGGCTCCAATACGTATTTGAAAGTGTCAGAGAAACTAATTTCTATTTTGACGAAGCCGTTAAAATATACGACCCACGAACAGGATTTACCATACGTGATCAGATCAATGTATTAAAAATGAATACAAACCCAGATGATTCTAACCCATTGGCATTAGAATACCAATGGCACATTTATGACAATGTTGTCGAAACAGATGGGTATTCTAATCCCAATAAAGTATTAGTTACATTCCCTGATTCAAACGATGATGGTGTTCCAGACAATCCAGAACTATTTGAAATACTGGTAAGTCCTACTACCTTAACAGCTCAGAAATATGTCTATTTCCAAAATACCTATGGCTACGATAATTTTGTTATACAAACGTCAGTGAGCAACAGTTTAGTAGTTAGTACATATAATTCTCTTGTTGCCCTTGAAACTGCAAAAACTCTTTATCAACATGGACAATTATTTTATATTCCAAGTACTGACAAGTTCTATCAATTAGCAATCAGTGGCGCAGTTTATACAGTGTCTGTGGTTACTGGATATACTGCTAAGGTAGGAAGACAAGACATATACTTCCAATATAGACACAGCAGTCCAAATAATAGACGTATTGATCCAAGCCCAAATAACATTGTTGACTTGTACATACTAACTAAATCTTACGCCACAGACTATCTTGCTTGGTTGCAGGATACAACTAACACAGTTGTCCAACCAACAGCGCCTACCCCAGAGGTCTTAGGAACAGACTATAGCAATCTAGAGAACTATAAGACAGTGTCGGATACAGTGATATATAATCCTGCTAAGTTTAAACCTATCTTTGGTGGCAAGGCAGAACCTGCACTGCAGGCAACGTTTAAAGTAGTCAAAAACTCTAGCGTGGTTGTCAGTGATAATAACGTGAAGACTAGTGTGATTGCGGCAATCAATACTTACTTTGATTTAAACAATTGGGACTTCGGAGAAACATTCTACTTCAGTGAACTAAGTGCGTACCTCCACAGCGTGTTGGCTCCGAACATAGCCAGTGTGACCATAGTTCCAAGCAGTGCAACCGAAACCTTTGGTAGTCTCTTACAGATCAATGCAGAGTACAATGAGATTATCGTAAGTGCGGCCACGGTAGATAATGTGCAAATTATTACAGCTATTACAGCCGCACAACTTAATCAAACCGTGACAGCGTAAATGAATACTATTCAAAAGATGAGAAAATAATGGCCGCAAGAAAAAGCATAAATTTACTTCCTGGTGTATTTAGAACTGATGTTAACGAAAAGTTTCTAAATGCTACAGTAGACCAGCTAGTTAGTGAACCATCACTAACAACTCTTTATGGCTATATTGGTCGTCAATTTTCTCCAACATATCAGAAAGGTGATAGTTATGTTACTGAAGGAACAACTAAACGTCAGGACTATCAGTTAGAACCGACTACAGTAATAAAAAATACTAAAGACGAAACAACATTCTTTGCTAGTTATTTAGATTTCCTTAATAAGGTTAACTACTACGGTGGATACACTAATAACCACAGTAGGTTATTTGCCAGCGAATACTACAGCTTTGACCCACAGATGTCATATGACAAGTTTGTAAATTTTGGACAATATTATTGGTTGCCTAATGGCCCATCCACAGTACAAGTAAACACAGGTGGAGTTGAACTAATCAAAGGTTATACAGTTTCTCGCAACGATAACCAAAATCAATATGACTTTACTTCTGAAGGAGTACAGAACAACACATTGATATTGGCACGAGGTGGCACATACACCTTTACAGTAAATCAGTCAGCTGGATTTTGGATTCAAACAGAACTAGGCATAGATGGATTAATTAATGTTACTCCAACAATTAGTAGTAGAGGGGTGTTGGGAGTAGAAAACAACGGAGCTAACGTTGGTACAGTAACATTTACAGTGCCACAATCAGATGCCCAAGATAGATTCCTAGCACAAAATACAGTAGCAACTGTTGACTATGCACTTCCGTTGGCATTTTCTAAAGTACAAAATAGATTACTAAGTTCTTTCTTAGAAGAATTTCCACAGTTTGCTGGACTTGCTGGTCAGTTAGACGGTAAGACTGTAGTATTTGTTTTACAGGACCAATTAACGAATGTAGAAGATGCGTGGACAGTAGCATACGAGAATAGTGGTGAATCAGTTGAATTTGATTTTGGGGACATAGTTCCTGAGGGAAGTAGATACGGCGTGTGGGAAGTACAACTAATTACTTCCGGTAGTGATCAGCTTATTAATATATACCCAACAACTAGTATACCATTTGATAATAAAGTGTACGTCAAGTCAGGCATAAACTATGTAAACAAAGAATTTTACAAAGAATATACCGCTTTCCTCGAACCAGTTCCAGTTATATCCAGTATCTTAGATACGCTATGGATCCAAGACGGTGAGAGAGCAGACATCTACACCAAGATTAAAATCGTAGAGTTTAATAATTTTACCATTGACGTTGACAATGATATTTTAAATGAGTCTACATATACCAGTCCCAATGGTATAGAATTTACCAGTGGATTAAAAATACAATTTGACAATGATGTTACTCCTGCCTCATACCAAGGAAAAACATACTATGTAGAAAATGTTGGAGAAGCAATTAGATTAGTCGACGAAACATTGTTAGTAACCCCTGAGTTGTACAACGACGAAGTAGCAACAAACTACCCGTTGCAACGTGTAATGCTGACAAAGTCGACAACAGGAATAATCCCCGGAGGTACAATAATTACAGTTGGCACTAGCTCAATTGAAGTTTACACCGATATAGCGATCGGGTCAACAAAGATAACTACCCTTGACTCAATAGCAAACATTGATAAGGGACAAGCAGTAAGTGGGCACAACAGCATAGCCTCAGGAACAACTGTTTACGAGGCTTTTCCGGATAAAGTATTTCCAGACTATATCACAATAAAAAGAGACGCATTAGATCTAAATGCATGGTCACGTAGTAATCGCTGGGTACACTCTGCAGTCATTGAAGCCACAGCAACTTACAATTCTGAGATATTAGTTCTCTCACAAGACTTGCGTGCTCAACGTCCTATAATACAATTTGAAGGTGACCTGCAACTATTCAACCATGGACGAATTGGTAAGCGGCATATTGATATTTTAGACACTGTAATCACAGACGCTTTTACAGAGCTAGAAGGTAAAACATTAACAACAGCATTTGGCATCACATTGTTTGATGGCATGCGTGTACTATTTGCTAACGACAATGATCCATTGGTAAAAAATAAAATATATGTTCTTAATTTAGTACAATATGAAGTTGACTCAGATGGTGCACCAGAAGGCACATTCCATATCAACTTAACTAAAGCAGACGATGGTGATGCGGAAGAGTGGGACTCAGTAGTAGTTGGTGCCGGTAGATACAAAGGCAGTGCCTGGTGGTATAACGGAACACAGTGGAATGAAAGTCAACAAAAAACAGCGGCACAACAAGATCCATTGTTTGATGTTTACGATAATAATAATAGAAGTTTGTCAAACACTGACTATTATCCACGCAGTAGTTTTGTTGGAACAAAATTATTTGGATATCAACGTGGAACAACAGGAACCAACGACAGTGTTTTAGGCTTTCCGTTAAGCTATAGGAGTTTTAATAGTCAAGGTGATATTCTTTTCTCTAACTATTTTAATACTGATAAGTTTGATTATGTGATTGACCAAGACGTTACAGAAAAAAGTACTAATATTGGATTCTTGCAGTCTATACAGTCTAATAGGACAACCACACCTAAAAATACTTGGCACACAGTCAACGAACCTAGCAAGCAATATCAGATATTCGCATTTGAATACGACGGAACAAATAATCTATTTGCACTAGACGTTACGCCAAAAAATCAAAATGTACATGGGTTCTCAGATACGATTCCTTATGTTAAAGTTTATCAGAATCAAAAACTACTAAAACAGACACAGTGGACTATATCAGCTACAAACAAGATAACGCTGAATACTACGTTGGTCCAAGGTGATACTATTAATGCATTAGTTTATAGTGATCAAATTAGTAAAGAAGCATACTATCAAGTTCCTTTAAACTTAGATCTAAATGCACAGAATACTGATATAACGTCATTGACGCTTGGACAAATTAGAAATCACGTTGTGGCATTAGGAACAAATAGCACGGCATTAGTAGGAGACATCCTTGGGCTATCAAATCTAAGAGACATAAGCATCACTGGCCAAGGTGGTAGTATATTACAACACAGTGCACCTATTCCTTATGCTGAACTATTCCTGATAGATGACAAAGCAAACTTTGTTGATGCAATTCAATATGCACAGAGAGAGTATGCAAAATTTAAGAACAAGTTTCTTGAGTTGGCGGTATCATCTCCAGGCATAGATTCGTCAGACCCTGTCGCTAGCGTTGACATCATACTTGCACAAATAAACATTAATAAGAATGTTTCATCACCATGGCATTACAGTGACATGATTCCATACGGAACATTGAAGAACGTTATAACATACAGTGTGTTTGATCCGTTTGTTCTTAGTTATGAAATTACAAATGTATTTTCGTCCACAACATTAACTAACCAAGCAGTGTTAGTATACCTAAATGGCACACAATTAATATTAGGCAAAGACTACTCATTTGATGCCACAAGGCCAGCAGTTACCTTTGATGTTAATTATGTGACATTTGCTGTTGGTGACGTAATAACCATGGTTGAATATGCAAATACTGATGGTTCTTACATACCAGAAACTCCGTCGAAACTTGGCACATATCCAAAGTTTATGCCAGAGATTATTACTGATGACACTTATAGAACTGCGATCACTGTGATACGTGGTCACGACGGTAGCATTACACCTGCATTTAGTGATTACAGAGATACCCTGCTTCTTGAATTAGAAAAACGTATCTACAACAACATTAAATTACCAGACAGCAATACATATCAAAATGAATTGCTTTCTGCAATGCCAGGCAAGTTCAGAGAATCTGGATATTCTTACTCAGAGGTGTGGAACGTTACATCAAAAGGGTTTATGACCTGGGTTGGCAGGAACAGAGTTGATTTCAGTACTAACAGTTCATTCCAAAGTAACGAACCGTTTACATGGAACTATTCAAGATTTGTTGATCGCATCGACGGCGAATACCTGCCAGGCAGTTGGCGTGCAGTTTATCAATACTTCTATGACACCATATATCCACATATCCGACCATGGGAAATGTTAGGTTTCTCAACAAAACCAAATTGGTGGGAAGACCGTTATGGCGCAGGACCATACACAGGCGGTAACAAACTGTTGTGGGATGATCTAGAAGCGGGTCGAATATACGGTGGCCCGCGGTCGTTGGTTGACATGGGATCGGGGGTTGGTATAGATACAAACTATGCTCGTCCAGGACTGTCACAGATTATTCCAGTAGATCAAAACGGATACTTATTAAGTCCAGAGAAAGTAGTGGCGTTAGCATCAAATTCTATAGATGCCGCAACATCTTGGGCAACCGGACAATTGGGGCCAGTTGAATGGGCGTGGAGAAGCAGTAGTGATTATCCATATGTCTTGCAACAAGCTATGGCATTACTTAAACCAGCAGTGTATTTTGGCAGATTCATTGACACGTATAATATTCGCTACAATACTAGCTTACGCCAATATCTGACATTTGTTAATAATCATCATGTTAGACAGGATGAGATAGTATACAATGGTTATATAGACCCATTATTACCAACAGTCATTAACAGGGGCGCCGGTTATCTAAATTGGATCGCTGACTATTTAAAAAATCTTGGCATAACACCGTCAGTAAAAATTAATACAATGCTAGAAAACTATAATGTTAAATTAGCATATAAGATGGCAGGATTCAGTGATAAGAAATATTTACAGGTTCTAGCAGAGCAAAGCTCACCAACAAGCACCAATGCTAGTATCATGATTCCAGATGAGAACTATGACGTCTTATTGAATAAGTCAACACCACTTAGCAAATTAACATACAGTGCTGTAATTGTTGAAAAATCAACAAATGGCTTTAGTGTGCGAGGCTATGATTTACACAAACCTTACTTCACTATCATTCCCAGTATTGCTAATAATAATGGATATGGCATTACGGTTCAAGACGAAACAGGATATGTCTTCAATGACTATCAGTCTGTAAAATTAACAGTACCATACGGTTATGAATTTAAGACCATACAGCAGGTAGTTGACTTCCTTATAAGTTATGAGAGACATCTCATAGCACAGGGCTTTACCTTCAATGATAGAGATGGTGATCTCGGTGAAACACGTAACTGGAAATTAAGTGTTAGAGAATTTTTATTCTGGGCACAGCAAGGATGGAAACCAGGTAGCATATTGGTATTAAGTCCAGTTACAAATAGTATAAAAGTAGTAACACAAGGTAACATAGTTGACGGCATCGAAGACAGTCAACACGGTAGTAAAATCGTAGATCAAAATTTTAATCTAGTAAAAAATACTGGATATCAGATTACACGTAGTTCTAATAACTTTAGTGTTACATTATCAGATGACAATGTATTGGCCCTGGTTGAATTGGCCCTGGTGCAGTATGAGCATGTGTTAGTCTTTGACAACACCACAGTGTTCAATGATGTGATATATCGTCCTGAGTTAGGCAACAGACAATTTAGATTAAAACTCATTGGGCAAAAGACAGACCTTTGGGATGGTAGCATGTATGCTCCAGGATTTGTTTACAACAACGAAACCGTACCAGAATGGCAAGTCGGGGTTGACTATCTTAAAGGCGACCTAATCGTATACAAAGAGCAATATTATGTAGCTTTAAAAAATGTTCCCGGCACGACAGAATTTAATTTTACTACCTGGAAACAGATACCTAAATCAGAAATAAAATCTGGATTGCTCAGTAACTTCTCAACTACTGCTGTTGAGTCTCAAAGTTACTATGACAGCTACGGCAAGATACGCGATAAAGATCAGATGGCATACAGTCACGGTCTAATTGGATATAAACCAAGACAGTATCTAGACGACCTAGGGTTAACTGAAACAACACAAATTGAATTTTATAAAGGTTATATAAAACAAAAAGGAACAAAGAATGCGATTGATGCATTAACTAAAGCAAACTTTAATACACTTTCTAGCAATATTAATTATTATGAAGAATGGGCGATTCGCACAGGCGAGTATGGCGCGATAACTTCTAATCCTTATGTTGAAATTGCTCTTGACGAAAAAGCAATATCAGTTAATCCAGCTACTATAAAATTTGTTGGAACTGATAATGCTAACGAAGGTAATGGATTAGACACATTTAATCAAGGCCAACTTTATAAATTCTTTGATCAGTCTGGCGCTAAATTCAATGGCAATATTGCCATCAATAGAGATAGCCACAGTAACTATGACAACGACATCTTAACTGCTGGATATGTTAACATTGATGACGTAGATACAACAATATATGACATAGCTGACTACTCTACGTTAGATAATTTAACTGATGGCATTGGAACAGGATATACAATATGGACTGCTAAAGACTTTACAGGAAAATGGAATGTCTATAGAGTGTCTGAAACAAACAATCAAGTAGTATTATTAACTAATGCCTTAGATGGTTATGTCACTTGGACGTCATCAGGACAGCACGGACTAGTTAAAGACGATATATTTTTAGTACGTGGGTTTGATGTTAATTTTGATGGTTTCTATCAAGTGTACAAGACACCCGACCTTAAGAGAGTTACAGCACAATATCTTGGTAACCCTGACAATCTAGACGATCTTAATACATCCAATGGCACTGGTATGTTGTTTGTGTTAGATAGCCTAAGATTTCAATACATGGAAGATTCTAGGGTATTTGGATTAACTGATCCTAAACAAGGGTGGCGTGTAGGTGATAAGATTTGGATTGATAATGACGGTGAAACCACAACGGCGCAAGGGCAACCTTATGATGTACCAAGTGGTGGCTGGAAGGTATACGAAAAAACTAAACCGTGGGATTATAAAGAGTCCCTATTAAAATCTAGTTCTGAATATGCAACTAATGGGTACGGCCAATCAGTTAAATTTAGTTATGACGGACTTTTAGCAACAGTAGGAAGTCCCTTTGCAAATACTGTTCCGTACTATAGTGGTGGTGCAGAAGTGACCACTGGTCGAGTTAATACATTTGATAAAAATTATGCAGGCAATCTTGTAGCAGGCACTAGTTTAGTGCCAGCCGCTGGTAATGCAATAGTGGTTACAAGTGAATTTGGGCACAGTATTGATCAGGCAGTTGAGAAGGTTGCCATTGGTGCACCTGGTAGCTATGGAAATATTGGTTTAGTATATCTCTACAATAGACCTGCAGGAACTACTTCATTCAATGAGCCACAGGTACTGTGGAGCAAGGATGTTACCACAACCGGAGATAGATTTGGGTCTAGCATATCACTAAGTGAATATGGTGAATGGCTATATGTAGGCGCCCCGGGAAACGACAGAGTATATGTATACGGATTAAACACTCACGTATCATCAGAACAAGATATTGTATCAATTAATAACCGTAACACCCTACGACTTGACGGTAATGTTGCTGCCTTCGTGGGAGACTATGTTACGTATCCATTAACTGGAGCAACAGCTAGAGTAATATCAGCTGGTAACACAATTATTGGAAGTAGCTGGGCATCAAATATTGTAGTTGACACCGCAGTTGGATTTGACATAGGAAATGTAGCGGCTAACATATCAATTAATTCTATCGACTCCTCACTGTATGCTGAAACACTTTATAGTGTATCAAATTTGAGTGTCATCGGAACATCATTTACACCATCAGTAGCTAATGCGGCTGATTCACTATTAGTCAGAAATTCAAACAGGACGTTTATTCCATATTTAGATTATACAGTGAGCGGAACTAGTATTAGCTTTAAAGAAAATTTAACTCAAGACACTTACGTGATTACGCAAGCACCTTACTATGTATTAGCTAACGTCATCCAGGGAGAGAGCGGTAGCGCATTTGGGTCCTCAATGGATTCAAGTCTTGACGGCGCACAACTAGGTGTTGGCGCACCCAATGCTAATGTTTTTGTAGCTGGTGAGTGGGTACAAGGCGCTGGTGCTGTTTATGTATATGACAGAGTTATTGAAGCATTTGCAAGTACAGGGACATTAACATACACAACAACAGGAACAATCGATTTAGTACACAAAGTGTCAATTGATGGAATTACTGTTGAGGATTACCTTCCACCCACCATTGGTGGTACCACCCTAACATTTATTAATCCGCCTGCTTTAGGACAAGTTGTTTATATTGAAACTAATCAGTTCAATCTATTAGAACAATTAATTGGAGTCGACAGTCTAACAGGTGGTACCGATGCAATACAAACAGGCGCGGCGTTTGGCACTGACTTAACTATTTGTTCTAACAACTGTGCAATCTATGTAGGTGCACCTTACTACGACAATGGCACAGCATATAATACAGGCGCGGTTTGGAAATTCCATAACAGGGGCAGGCTATACGGAACTAACACCGGTGAAGCGTTGAACCCGACATTTACCCCCGGTAACACAATTCGTTTAGACAACTACGAAATAACCCTTACTGGAACAACATTAGACTCGTTAGTTGATGACATCAATACTGCTGACATTCTTGGAGTTACTGCAACAAATGCCAATGGATATTTAAAATTAGATTCAGACTCAACAGTTGCTAAAAACTTATTAAGAATATTGTCAGGATCTAGCAATGGTGTTCTACAAGATGCTGAAATGAAAGTATTTGCATTTATGCAAATCATAGTAAGTCCGCATAATGCCCAAGGCGAATACTTTGGTAACAAAGTAGTATTGGCACAAAATGCTTATATGTTAGTAATTGGTAGTGAACGTGGCACTACTAAAGCAGACGCTACATTTGACGACAGCGAATTGACGTTAGATGATGACAGCACAATCTTTACAGATGACATTAACGGCAGTGGCAGTGTTTATGTTTATGAATTATATGATGACCCACGTAATGAAGTAGAAAATCCTGGTAGGTATGCATTTGCACAGCAACTTAATCTTCCAGACATAGACGGTAATGTTTTAACACCAACTGATAGATTAAATTCAGGTGATAGATTTGGGGCAGCCATAGATGTAATGGGCGGACAAATTGTAGTATCGGCACCGGGTGATGACACACAAGGAATTGACACTGGAAGTATCTATGTATTCTCAAACCCAGCAATGACACGAGGATGGAATCTTATAAGATACGAACAACCTAGAGTTGATGTTGACACAGTTAATAGGATGTTCTTATACAGTAAAGTATCCAACACCATCTTAACTAATTTAGAATTCATCGACCCTGCAAAAGGTAAGATATTAGGTGTTGCAGATCAAGAAATTTCCTTTAAAACTGAATACGATCCTGCTGTTTATAATCGCGGAGCAAAGGCAAACTCTGCCTTCCATTGGAGCGATTCACAAGTAAATCAAGTTTGGTGGAATTTAGGACAAGTTCGTTTTGTTGATTATGAACAAAGTAATTTAGAATATCGTAGTATTAATTGGGGAAGACTATTCCCTGGCAGTCTAGTAGAAATCTGTGAATGGGTAGAAAGCACAGTGTTGCCTAGCCAATATGTTGATGCTGGATATGACGGCATACCAAAATATGCGGATAACAGCAACTATGTTGAGGTGTCTAGGGTAAATCCAATATCAAACATTATTGAAAGCGTTTATTATTTCTGGGTCACTAACAAAACCAGCCTGACAGGTAATGACGAAACTAGAAATTTATCTATACAAACAATTGCAAACTATATAGCCAATCCTAAATCACAAGGAATTGCTTACTCAGCGATTATACAAAACAATGCAATCATAGTGTATAATGTTAGCGAATATCTATCAGCACAAAATACCATATTACATCTTGATCATGACCTGTTAAAGAATTCAAGTTTAATTCACAGTGAGTATGAATTAATACAACAAGGGAACCCAGTTGATCTAATCCCAAGTAAGATTGTTAACAAGATGATAGACAGTCTATCTGGAATTGATGCCAATGGCAGAACAGTACCAGACCCTACATTAAACCCAGCTGATAGGTACGGGATTGACATCCGACCAAGACAGACTATATTCAGTGATAGATTAAAAGCAATGGGTGATTTGGTCACTTATGTTAATTCTATATTGATCACTAAACCTATAGCACGTCAATATGATCTAACACAGATGCTTTCTGAAGAGGCAAAACCTAGTATCAAATTGGGCGAATATGATATTGCTATTCCAACAGAAGTAGAGTTGCCATATATTAATACATCCGATTTGTTAACTGGATATAAAGTATTAGTAGAGCAAGATACCACGCAGGATAACCTGTGGGTACTATATGAACTACAAGCTGATAACACTTGGGCATTGGCAAAAATACAAAGTTATAAAACTAGCCTTTATTGGTCATATGTTGATTGGTATGCCGCTGGGTATGATGCCAATGAGGTCATTGAGTATGTGGTTGATACTCTCCCGGATGCATTAAAATTATCTGCATCAATTGGTGATGAAGTTTTAGTTAAAGTTACAACAGCTACTGGTGGCGGATGGAATTTATTAACTGTTACCAATGACGGTACGTATGCAACGGTTGGCATACAAAACGGTACCATACAACTAAGTAAGTCTTTGGGTAATTTTAGTGATAACGGTATTGGCTTAGGTAATCAAGGATTTGAAGCAAACAGGTTTGACCAAAGCCCAAACATCGAAACAAGGTATATCATAAATGCACTGCGAGATGATATATTTGTTGGCGAGTTACAGGGAGAGTTTAATAAACTATTCTTTGTGATGATTAATTATCTATTCACTGAGCAACAATATGTGGATTGGGTATTTAAAACAAGTTTCATTAGCGTAACCCATTATTTGAGAGAGTTAGGTCAACCGGCCAATTATATCAAAGACAATTTAACCTACTATGAGAATTACATAGAAGAAGTAAAACCATACAGGACTAAAATACGCGAGTATCTAACAAACTATACTCGTAACGATTCGTTTGGCGGAGATCTAACTGACTTTGATCTTGCACCATATTATGATCAAGATCTAAAACAGTTCCGCAGTCCGAGTGGCGAGTATGTTGCAAAAGATAGTTCACTGTGGTCTACAGGATATCTAAATAACAATGGCGGATTGGTTAACATTGATTATCCAAATTGGTATAACAATAGAACTTTTGTTGTTGACAACATAATTATAACCAATGCAGGCAGTGGATATACTAGCATACCTACTGTAACTATATCAGGCGGCGGGTCTAACGTACAAGCAACAGCCACAGCAACAATCAATGGAGATACTGGTTCTGTAACTAGTATAACTGTGGTAACTGAAGGCAAGGATTATGTAACAACTCCGACAATTACAATCAACGGAACAACAGTTAGTAACGTTACTATCATAGGTGGCAATGCAAATATAATATCAAATACATACACTGTTAATTCGACCAATGGGTTATTTGTTGGGATGTCGGCCAACACTGCATTCACAGCCAACACTATAATAGAAAACATTGATCGTGCAAATCTTAAAATAGTTATGACGACAGCTAACACAAGTGTGTTCACTAACACAGCAATCAGCTTTGGGTTTACAACAACCACACAACAAGGCACTCCGGCAACTGCTTACGCTGTGTTAAAAAATAATAAAATAAGAACTTTTGATACCAAACTAAAATTTGATAGAATCTCTTATGGTACATCCGTACAACCTTGGCAAACTAATACATTCTTTGAATCCAACACTATCGTAAGTTACGGAAATGTTGGCTACCAAGTAATAGCAAATGTAACCACAAGTAACTCATTTGTTACTAGTGAGTATA
>Ga0208903_1000176_pt1 | contig 62841 bp, 60 predicted proteins | sample AntAceMetag02UKJ_FD_184769 | JGI IMG/M metagenome (GOLD analysis project Ga0208903, IMG submission 184769) | Saline lake microbial communities from Ace Lake, Antarctica - Antarctic Ace Lake Metagenome 02UKJ (SPAdes) (version 2) | ecosystem: Environmental > Aquatic > Non-marine Saline and...
ATGCGAGGCTGCACGCCCACTTCCTGAGCAATCGAGCGCGTGCTGCGACCCTGCGCAGCCAACAGAACAATCCGCGCGCGTTTCAGATCTCGCTGAATAATCAGCGGCGATCGGCAGCGGGCCTCAATCTTCTGGCGGTCGCCCCGCCGAAGCCGAACTTCTCGGGCTTCTAAAATCATGTGACCCTTGAATCACGAATCACCTTCCTTGGAAATCGGGTACTAGGCCTGTTTCAGGAAGCTCACCTTGGCCGTGCCATAGGTGCGTTCGTCGAGCAGGTCCCAGCCTGTGAAGGCGAGTGCCTCGTCGGCGGCCGTTTCGACAATCGCGATCGCGTACTCCGCCAGCCAGCCGCCCTTGGCGAGCTGGGTGAGGGCCGGCTCGGCGAGGCCCTTGTTGTAGGGCGGGTCGAGGAAGGCGATGGTGAAGGGCGCGCCGACGCCTGCCGGAATGGGGCCAAGGTCGGTGGCCGAGCGGCGCTGGATGCGGGTTGATCCGAACAGGTCCAGCGTTTCGCAATTGTCGCGTATCGTGCCACGCGCGCCGGCATCGCTTTCCACGAACACGCAGAAGTCCGCGCCGCGCGACATGGCTTCGAGGCCCAGCGCGCCGGATCCTGCGAACAGGTCGATCACGCGGGCGCCTTCAATCGGCGGCGCCCAGGCGGCATGCGAGATGAGGTTGAATACGGCTTCGCGCGTGCGACCGCCCGTGGGCCGGGTCGACTGGCCCTTCGGCGCTGCAATGGGGCGGCCCTTGAATTTGCCTGCAATGATCCGCATGGGGGAAGCACCTGCTCTTTACTTTCCCGGCGTGTAGGGCGATCTCAGGCTCATGACAATTACCCGCTCCCCGATGACACGTGCGCTGGAACTGGCGGCGCTGGCCGCCGAGGCAGGCGAAGTGCCGGTCGGCGCGGTGATCGTGGATCCGGCGACGGGCGAGATCGTCGCCGAGGGCGCGAACCAGCCGATTGCGGGCCATGACCCGACGGCGCATGCCGAAATCGTTGCCCTGCGCGCTGCTGCGGCGAAGCGTAGCAATTACCGCCTGACGGACCTCCACCTCTACGTGACACTGGAACCGTGCGCCATGTGCGCCGGGGCGATCAGCCTCGCCCGCATTGGCAAGCTCGTCTTTGCCGCCTGCGACCCGAAGGGCGGCGCAGTGATCCACGGCGTGCGCTATTTTGAACAGCCGACCTGCCACTGGCGCCCGGACGTCGAGCAGGACGAAGCATCGGGCGAGTCGGCGAGCGCCCTGCTGAGGGATTTTTTCCGGGCCCGCAGGGGGTGACAGCCATGTCCGATACGCATCATTGCCGGCAAACCGGGGCCCGGACCTGATGGACGGGCATGGATACGAGGTCCTGGTCAAGGACGCGCTGATTTTCCTGTTCGCCGCTGGTGTTGTCGTGCCGGTGTTCCGGTATCTCCGATTACCGTCTGTGGTCGGATTCATTCTGGCCGGGGTCGTGCTAGGCCCGTACGCGCTGGGATCGTTGGCACATGTCCAGCCGCTGCTGGAATATGTTTCGATTTCCGATCCCGAGGCCGCCGCGCCCTTTGCCGAACTCGGCATCTTGTTCCTCCTGTTCCTGCTCGGCCTGGAATTCTCGTTCGAGAAGCTCTGGTCGCTGCGGCGTGCCGTGTTCGGGGCAGGCGGACTCCAGTCCATGCTCAGCGCTGCGGCCATCGCCGGGGCGGTCTATTGGGCAGGCCTGCCTGCTGAAGCGGCGATCATTTGCGGACTGGCGTTGGCCCTGTCGTCGACGGCCATCGTCATGCAGATCCTGGTCGAGCAGAAACGCGTCACCCGGCCGATCGGACGAACGGCGATGAGCGTGCTCCTGTTCCAGGACATACTCGTCGCCCCCATCCTGATCTTCATCGGTTTCCTGGCCATGGCGGAGGGGGCCAGTGTCTCCGCTGTCCTGATCGAGGCGGTGGTGAACGGACTGATTGCGGTCGCGTTCATCATGCTGGTCGGGCGCTTCGCCCTGCGTCCGGTGTTTCGTCTCGCGGCGCAGATGGGCGGACGGGATTTCCTGATGGCGCTCACCTTGCTGACGGTTGTCGGCGCCGCGACGATCACCGCCTCGGCGGGCCTGTCGCTTGCGCTGGGGGCGTTCATGGCAGGGCTCCTGCTTGGCGAAACCGAATTCAAGCACCAGACGGAAGTCGATCTCGAGCCGTTCAAGGGCCTCCTGCTGGGCGTGTTCTTCATGACCGTCGGCATGGCGCTCGACCTGCCATCGCTGGTGACGCAACCGGGGCTGATCCTTGGCGGGCTTGCCGCCCTGCTCGTCACCAAGTTCCTGATCGCCTATCTCGCCTGCCGCCTGTTTGCCGGAGACAGGCTTGTCTCCCTGGAAACGGCCAGCCTGCTGGCGCCGGCGGGCGAATTCGCCTTCGTCGTGGTCGCCGCCGCCGGTGCGGCCGGGGTTCTGGATGCAGGCACATCGGGCAACATTGCCGCGATTGCCGGCCTGTCCATGCTGCTGATCCCGGTGCTCGGCCGGCTTGGCGGACTCGCGGTGTCGCGGCTTGAAAGCGACGAACCGGCGACGCACCTCGACACGGATTTCTCGGGCCTGAAGGGTCATGTGATCATTGCGGGCTTTGGCCGGGTGGGACAGACGGTTGCGCGTATCCTCCACGAGGAAGACACCGAGATCGTCGCACTGGAACGCAGCGCCGTGCGTCTGGCAAAAGCCAGGCAGCAGGGGTGGCAGGTCTTCCTGGGCGATGCCGCCCGGCCTGAAATCCTGCATAGCGCCGGTGCAGATGGGGCGCGCCTGTTTGTCGTGACCGTGGACGATGTGGCCGCCGCAGAAGCCATGGTGACCTCCTTCCACAAGCTGCACCCGGATGTGCCGATTGTCGTGCGCGCGCGCGACCATGAACATGCCACGCGACTGCGCCGCGCAGGCGCGAGCCAGGTCATCCCGGATGCGGTTGAATCCGGCCTGCAGATGGCGGGGCGGGCCCTGGCCGAATTTGGCTATGACGAGGAGACGGTTCGCAACCGCCTTGCGGCCGAGCGTACCGAGGAATACCGCCGGTCCTGAGGGCGCTCCCTTGCGTCAGGCTTGCTTCCCGCTAGGGCAGTTCATGCCTAGTCTGTCTCAAACAGGGAGACCGCCATGAGCGCCACAATCAAGATCGAGAACGAGATCGCCGTCATCACCATGGATGATGGCAAGGCCAATGCCATCAACCCGACCATGCTGGCCTCGCTGAACGCGGCGCTGGACCAGGCCGAGAAGGAGGCCAAGGCCGTCATCATCACCGGTCGGCCGGAACGCTTCTCTGCCGGGTTCGACCTGAAGCTGATGGGCGCCTCGACACCGGAAGACGTGACCAAACTGGTCAAGGGTGGCGGCGCGCTGGCCTTGCGCCTGTTTACCTTCCCCATGCCTGTCATTGCAGCGTGTACCGGGCACGGCATTGCCATGGGCTGCTTCATCCTGCTCGGCTGTGACAAGCGCTATGGCGCGACAGGCCCCTACAGGATCGGCGCCAACGAGACCCAGATCGGCATGGTCCTGCCGGTATTCGCGCTGGAGCTGTGCAAGGCGCGTCTCAACCCGCTCTACATGACAGAATCCGTGGTCATGGGCACGCTGTTCAGCCCGGAAGAGGCCGTGACGGTCGGCTATCTCGACAAGGCGGTCGCGCCAGACCAGGTGATGGCCGAAGCGATGGCCGAGGCCGAACGGCTGAAAGCGCTGCCAGGCAAGGCCCTTGCTGGCAACAAGCGCATCCTGCGCCAGCCGACCGTCGACGCCATTGCGCCGACCGTGGTGATCTAGGCCGCCTCAGCTGGCTTCGGCCAGCTGCTGCACAAGATCCCGCAGCCAGGCGAGGGCGGGATCTTCGGCATTTTCGCGACGCCAGTAGAGAACACTGCGCAGGCGCGGAAAGACAGGCGGCAGCGGCAAGACCGCAAGGCCTGAGCTTTCGGCCAAAGGCAGCGGTACGGTGGCGACCAGATGCGTCCGGCGCACGATCTCCAGCGCGGGCATATGGTGGGGCAGGCGCATGACGGGCGTGATCCGGTGACCCGCTGCCCGGGCAATTTCCTCGACATAGGACCGGCCTTCCCGTCGGCTGGAGACCACAACGTGGCGCAGCGCCACGAAGTCTTCCATAGTCAGAACCTGTCCTGCGCTTGGATGGTCGCGGGACGTGACGCACGCATAGGGCGTGGCGAGCAGTTCGACGCTTTCCAGATCCCGGCCGCGCAGGTCGGCGACGTCGATGGCGAGATCCAGCCTGCCTGACGCGAGTTCCGATGAAATGTGGCCACGTTGCACCTGGCTCCAGGCGATCCTTATGCCCGGTGCTTCGGTCTCAAGCCGCCTGGCCATGTCCGGCGCGAGGATGAAGGCGCCGGCATCGCGTGCAGAGATGTTGAAGACGCGCGTCGATCGGGAGGGTTCGAATGTGGAGCGTTGTTCCAGTCCGGCGCGCAACCGGTCCAGCGCGTCGCGCACGGCCGGCATCAGCGCATCGGCCATGGCCGTGGGTTTCACGCCGCGCCCCTCGCGCACGAACAGGGGATCCTCGAAATGCACACGCAGGCGGGCGAGGGCATTGCTGACCGCCGGCTGGGTGATGTGCAGGGACTCGCTCGCCCGGGTCAGGCTGCGCTCGGCATAGATCGCCTCGAGAACGGGCAGGAGATTGAGGTCGATCGTGCGCAGGTTCATGGCGGCTCTCACAACTATCATCAATGGTGATGATTATATTTCATATAATAAAGTTGCCGAATAGTCGATATTGTCCCATTCGGAACGGGCACACACGCCGTGGTCAGGAGCCCGAATGCCCTCTGAGACGATGCTGAAGATGAAATCCGCAGCGCGCGTGGCCGCGACGCTACAGCCAGCCTGCGGCCTTCATCAGCATGACCGCGCCGACAGCGGTGACGAGGTATTTCATCCCGCGCTTGAAGTTCACGTCGGTCATGCGCTCCAGCACCTTGCCGCCCAGCGTCGTGCCGAGCATGGACAAAGGCACCGCCGCGAGGATCAGCCAGGCCGGGGGCGGGGCCTGAAGGCCGGCCGCCGCCAGTATCGGCACGCTCCAGAATATGATCTTCACGAAATGCGCCAGCACCTGCGTCACCGCCTTGGTGGCGACGATGGCCTGGCGCGTCATGTCGGTGCGTACGAAGAACAGGTCCAGCAGCGGCCCGGCCACGCCAGCCACGGTGTTCAGCGCCTGCACGACGAATCCGGCGCCTTCGGCCTGGAACCGCTTCTGGATATCGAGATCGACGACCGATTTGGGCAACCAGACCAGCAATGTCGTCAGGCCCAGCATCAGGTAGACTGTCTGGCGGTCCGGGCGCCAGCTAAGCGCGAAGAGCAGTCCGACCGCTGCGATCGATCCCAGCGCATAGCGCCGGAAGATCGGCCACTCGATATGCTTGCGCCAGAGATAGGCGCGATAGCCGTTCGAGATCATCTGGATCGATCCATGGATGATCATGGCTGTGGCCACCGGCACGAGCGCTGCCAGCACGCCCATGAAGATGATGCCGCCGGCCATGCCGAAAATGCCGGAAATGAATGTCGTGACGAGAACGGTTGCAAGAATGATCAGGGCGCTCGTCAGGGTCATGTGCGGCGGCCTAGCGCACTTCGCACGACGGAACCAGACGCCGGCCTTGCCGCCAAGACAGTCGACGACCCAAGCTCCCGGATGATAAGACAATCCTCAACGAACTCAGAAACTGAAAGATAGGAAGAGAGAAACACCATGCCTGACACCCAACACGCCGCTTACGCCAGCGCCGACATGAACGACCTGCGTATGTCGGAAGGCGCTCGCCCGCTTTACGACCATGTCCGCAAGTTCATCAAGGAAACCGTCAATCCGATGAGCGAGGAATTCCACCGCCTCGGCGAGGGCAGGACCGACATCTGGTCCTATGCACCCGGCCAGCTGGAATGCCTCGAAAAGGCCAAGGACGAAGCCAAGAAGCAGGGCCTGTGGAACTTCTTTCTGCCCGACGATGAAACCGGTGCAGGCCTCAAGAACCTCGATTATGCCTATATCGCCGCCGAGCTTGGCAAAAACCCGATGGCCTCCGAAGCCATGAACTGTTCGGCGCCTGACACCGGCAACATGGAAGTCCTGGAGCGGGTCGGTACGCCGGCGCAGAAGGAAATGTGGCTGAAGCCCCTGCTTGAGGGCAAGATCCGTTCGGCCTTCGCCATGACCGAGCCCGGCTATGCGTCGTCCGACGCCAAGAACGTGTCGATGACGGCTGTCCTCGAGGGCGACGAGTGGGTTCTCAATGGTGAGAAATTCTACATCTCCGGTGCCGGCGATCCGCGCTGCAAGATCATGATCACCATGTGCAAGACCAGCCCGAATGCCGACCCGAACAAGCAGCAGAGCCAGATCCTGGTACCGCTGCCCCATCCCGGCGTCACCATTGTCGGCCCGATGCATGTGTTCGGAGATCCCGATGCACCGCATGGCCATATGCACCTTCGCTTCGAGAACGTCCGTGTGCCAAAGGAAAACATGCTGCTCGGCGAGGGCCGCGGTTTCGAGATCTCGCAACTCCGCCTCGGCCCTGGCCGCATCCACCACTGCATGCGCTCCATCGGCCAGGCCGAACGCGCCCTCGACCTGATGTGCGTTCGCGGCATGACGCGCGAAGCCTTCGGACGGCCGCTGGTCAAGCTTGGCGGCAATACCGAGATCATCTCGCGTGCCCGTATCGAGATCGAAGCCATGCGCATGATCGTGCTCAAGGCTGCCAAGGCCATGGACGTCCTCGGCAACAAGGAAGCCCGTGTCTGGATCTCGATGGCCAAGGCCATGGTGCCGGAACGCGTCTGCCAGATCATCGACCAGGCCATCCAGATGCACGGCGCCGCAGGTGTCTCGCAATGGACACCGCTTGCCCAGATGTACACCAGTCAGCGCACGCTGCGCCTTGCTGACGGGCCGGACGAAGTGCACCACATGGTCATCGGCCGCGCCGAACTCGCCAAGTATACCGGCGAGGAAGAAGATCCGGCTCTGGCCGCCGTCTGGCGCAAATAAGCCCGGCAAGGCATTGCAATCGAAGTCAGGGCGCGCGACGGAAACGTTGCGCGCCCTTTTTTTGTTGCAATGATTGCAGGAGCCAGACCTATGCGCCTAATCCCCCGTCTCATTCCGCGCCTGCACAATATCCTTGGTCTTTTGGTTGGCGGCCAGGTCCTCTTGTGGATCGTGTCCGGCCTCTTCTTCACGGTCTTTCCGATCGAGCAGATACGCGGCGAGCACCTGCGCGCCGAAGTACCGGCGACCCTCACGTTGCCAGCAGGTGGCCTCGCCCCGATTGACGGGCTGGTCGGCGCGGACGTGGCGACCGTCCGCCTGAAGCCCTTCCTCGGCGACGCGGTCTACGAGACCGAGACGGCTGCCGGCAAGGCCCTGTTCGACGCGGCCACCGGCGTGCCGCTCTCACCGCTCGACGAGGGCTGGGCCCGAAGCGTGGCCGAAGCCAGCTGGGCGGGCGATGGCGCGTTGACGTCGCTGACCTTGATCGACGCCGCCCCGCGCGAGGCTGGCCGGGGCCAAGGCCGCGCCATGTGGCGCGCCGACTTTGACGGGCATGATACCGCGACCTTCTGGATCGACCCGCAGGCCGGCGACATCACAGCGGTCCGCACGGGCCTCTGGCGAACCTATGACCTGCTCTGGGGCCTCCACATCATGGACTGGACGAACCGCGAGACGTTCACCAGCTGGTGGATGAAACTCGCCGCCTTCCTGTCGCTGCTGCTGACGCTGGCAGGCATCTGGCTGGTCGTGCTGCGCGTGCGCCGGGGCAAGATCCTGCGCTAGGGCAATTTCAGTGTTCCGAAATTCGCCTTGTGCGCCAAATCGGTGTAGGTTCAACCACATATCGGGAGGGGGAAACAATGTTGATCCGGATTTCAAAAGTTGCGCTCGTGGTCTTTGTCGGCCTGCAGGGCTTGTTCTACGGGCTGAACAATATCGTGAATTTCAAACAGGCGATGAGTTTCGTCTCCGGCGTCCTGCCGATGAAAGGCCATGCCGCTTACCCGCATGCGTTCGGGCCGCCGATCACATGGCCGCCGCTGATCGTGGCGACGCTCTGCATCATCATTATCGGTGAACTCCTGGTTGCCGGGCTGTCCTTCAAGGGGGCGTACGACATGGTGCGTTCGCGCAACGACCCGTCCGGCATGTTCAATGTGGCCAAGAAATACGCCATCCTCGGCTGCGCCATGGCGCTGGTTGTCTGGTTCGGCCTGTTCCTCGCCGTGGGCGGGGCCTATTTCCAGATGTGGCAGACCGATCTTGGCGCGGCGGCGATGACCGGCGCGTTCCAGTATGCGATGACTAGCGGACTCGTCCTTTTGTTCGTAAACGCTCCGGATACGCCGTCCGAGATCTAGCTAGAAGGGCACGTTCGGGTCGTCCTCGCCCGTACCGCCGATCGCCAGACCGGCAAAGTCGAACACGCGCGGATCGTGCAAATGGCTTGGCCGCACGGTGGCCAGCGCATGCGCCATGACCTGACGCACGCCGGGCTTCTTGCGCTCCCATTCGTCCAGCATCTGTTTCATCGCCACGCGCTGCAGCCCGTCTTGCGTGCCGCACAGGTTGCACGGGATAATCGGGAAGGCCATCGCCTCGGCGAACTTCGCAAGGTCGTCTTCCGCCGCCGTGATCAACGGGCGCAGCACGAAACAGTCGCCCTCGTCGTTCAGCAGTTTCGGCGGCATCGCGGCCATGCGCCCGCCATGCACGAAATTCATCATGAACGTCTCCAGCGCATCGTCGCGGTGATGGCCCAGCACGATGGCCTCGCAGCCTTCCTCGCGCGCGATGCGATAAAGGATGCCCCGGCGCAGGCGCGAGCAGAGGGAACAATAGGTGCGCCCCGCCTCGACCTTCTCGGTAACGATGGAATAGGTGTCTTCGGTCTCGATCCGGTATGTGACGCCGGTCGTGTCCAGCCAGTCCGGCAGCACGTGTTTCGGGAATCCGGGCTGGCCTTGGTCCAGGTTGCAGGCGATCAGGTCCACCGGCAGCGCGCCCTGCCATTGAAGGTCCATCAGCACCGCCAGCAGGCCGTAGCTGTCCTTGCCGCCCGACAGGCAGACCAGCCATTTCGGACGGGGCATCTCACCGGCATCCACCGCGCGCCGGTCGACCATCTGGAAATCGTCCACGGCCTTCAGCGCGCCGCGCACCAGCCGCTTGCGCAGCTTCTTGAAGCTCACTGATGACGGCGCATCGGCAAACAGGGGCGGGGCAAGGGGGGCGGTCGTGTCGGCCATGGCGGCCAGCTTTGCCACGGGAAGCGGGCGGGAATCAATCTCCCTGAGCCATGCCTCTCCCTTGCCACCCCCTCGTCTCCCACGCCATGCGGGCGCGCGTCCCCTCTCCCGGGGGGGGAAGGAGGGTATTGCGATGCCCAGCGTCTCGCTCCTCACGCCCCTGCCGGGCCTGCCCTGGTTCCTGCTGCCGCTCTGGCCGCTGGTCTTCTGGCGCATCCAGCGCCTCAAGGCATGGTTCCGCGCAAACGGCGGGCCGGGCTCGCAAATGCTATGGGCGTGATGTGGAACGGCCGTGTCGTGATTATCCAACTATCGGATGATATCTCCGGGCATCGACTGGGCTGTTTCCGGGCACCTGTGTCAGGAAAGCTCGGGCTGGCACTAACAGACACCTTGCATCCGTGTCCCCGCAGCAGGCCCAAGCGCCCTCACAGGCGCCGCAGGCGCAGGACGCAGGCTTCAGCCGAAGAAGGGGATGCGGAACCAGCGCTTGATTTTCCACCAGCGGCGCAGGCGCTTGTTGTTCGGGGCATCGTTCGCGCCGCGCGGCACGAGGACATCATTCATTTTCGGCTGGTAATTGCGGATCAGGTCTTCCTCGATACGCGCCCGGTCGCCGGCCTTGTCGATCACCAGGACATGGCGTTCGGTCGCGCCGCGCTTCCACCAGGCCTCCCACCAGCGTTCATGGCCGATCAGGCGCGAGCGGAAATTAGTCGCCTTGCCGATATAGAGCGGGAACAGGAAGAAAACGAAGCGCCGCTGGACGAAGATATAGATGCCGCCGCCCTCGGGCAGGCCCTTCTGCGTCAGCGTGATCTTGAAGCGGTAGGGCCGGCCGGATTCGCCGAACCAGCTATGCCAGCCAAACAATATCCACATGCGATTCGTCTCCGTCCCCAAGGGGGTAGGGTGAAACAGGGCTAGTTAATGCGCGATTAACGGTTTGCCGCATCTGGCCTCAGAGGCATTGTGGTTGCGTCGGAACCCTCGACCGCTCCGGAAGTTCTTACGACTATGGCGTACAAGAACCCCCTCACGCCCTCTACCTCTGTGCTGACCGCTCAACCGGCGGGCCTCAGTTCAGACCTTGAGGCTTTTATCCAGTCCGAGCGCTTCCCCTGCACCGGCGCAAAGAGTGCCCTCCGCCTCGACCTGGTGAGCCTCGTCGAAGGGGGCGATTTTCTGTCGGATGAATGCGACGCGCACATCCACGCGGCGCTCGGCCGGTTCGGTCGGGAACTCGACCCGGGGTCCATGCCGTTCAAGACCCTTGTTTGCGGCTTTCGCCGCGGTTCGGTCATGGACGAGAAGACGTTCGAGGCGGCCCTCTGGGCTCGGCTGCAGCGCCTGCACGAGATCGACCGTCAGCGCGGCGTGCCATGGGCGGCGAACGTCTCGCCTGATCCGGCGTCGCCCGATTTCGGTATCAGTATCAATGAGGTGGCCTATTTTGTGATCGGCCTGCATCCGGGTGCATCGCGCGCGGCGCGGCGGTTCTGCCGACCGGCCCTGGTTTTCAATTCCCATGACCAGTTCGAGCAATTGCGCGCCGATGGCCGGTACCAGGCCCTGCAAAAGGTCATCCGGCAAAAGGAACTTGACGCAAACGGATCAGTCAACCCCATGATCGGCACGCATGGGCAACGCAATCAGGCCGCACAATATAGCGGCCGCCAGGTGGGAGACGGCTGGACATGTCCATTTCAATTCAAGGCGCCGACATCGGCGTAATTCACACGATCGCCCCCAGGACAGGCGTCGCCTTCCGGCTTCGGAAGGGGCAGGCCCTGACCGTGATCGATCCCGAAGGCCAGCAAGTCTCGGACATGCTGGCCTATAATGCGGACGACACGCATGAGGTTATCTCTTCGGGCCGGTCCATCGACTATGCCAGCCGCCTTTTCCTGACGAGCGGGGACATCCTCTATTCCAATCGCAGCAACCCCATGCTGGTGATTGGCGAGGACCAGGTCGGTCGCCATGACTTCACGCTGACGCCCTGTTCGAAGGATACGTTCCGCATCATCTATGGCGATGAAACGCCCGATCATGGCTGCCAGGGAAATCTCGAAAGGGTCCTGGCGCCCTACGGGATCGGTCCGGACCAAATTCCCATTGCCTTCAATGTTTTCATGCATGTGGCAACAAACGGTGAGACTGGTGAAATCAAGGTCCTGCCGCCGCTCAGCAAGCCGGGCGATCTCACGCGGTTTCACGCCGAGATGGATCTCATCATGGCGCTGACCGCTTGCTCCGCAGGTCAGTCGAACAATTTCAGCTACAAACCCATCCATTATCGTATCGACTGATGCTCGACTGGACCCGCCTTGATCGCGACCCGCCGACAGCCTTCGCAAGGGCGAACTGGTTCTCTGACCTCCGGCTGACCCGCCATGGCTTGATCGTCAAGAAGACGGGCCGCCGGATAGGCCTCGCGGAAATCACGCCTTCGGAGTTCGTGAAATTCTGCCTTCATTTCGCTCTCGTCCTGATGAAAGGGCTGATCGTGCGGATGACGAGGCCGCGCGGCCTCTCGGTCTGGTTCGCGCCGGACCGGCCACGCCCCTGGTACATCCTCTGGTCGGCCATGACCCTTTCCGGCACCCACTTCGCCCGCACAACCGCCAACGCAGATGTTGCCTTCTATTTCGAGGATACGACCCGGGGCAGCCCCCCGCCGGCCGGGAACCTGGTCCGTCTCAATGCGGCCTGCAATGACATCTCGAAAAGCCGCGTCGCCGATGTCTTCGCCGATATCGCCGGATATCCCCTGCGCCTTGATCCCCGAACCCATCACGGACCGGCAGTGGAGAAGAGCGAAGCCAATGGCCTCCATGACGGCATGATCGTGACCTGTCCCTGCAATCCTGTAGCAGGAAAGGCCTACCAGCATCTCGTCGACTCGTCGGACGGCACAACCGCCTTTGATTATCGCACGACCATCATCGCTCGCGTGCCGCGCTTCGTACTGGTCAAGACCAAGCCCGCGGGCAATCGTTTCTCAATACACAATGATACGGTGTCCTTCCGTGAACTGCCGGACGTATTCTCGCCCGCCGAACTCGACACCATCACGCGCTTTGCCGAAACCATGGCGCTCGACTGGGCCGCGCTCGATATCCTGCGAGATAGCAGTTCTGGCCGTATCTACATCGTCGATGTCAACAAGACGGACACCGGCCCGGCGGTCGATCTCTCGTGGCGCGACCGCAGCCGCGTCATGCGCGCCATTTCCCTGCATTTTCTTGAGATGATCGCTGGCGCGGCCCGGCCAGGCGTGACAGCAACAGCGCCGCAGGCTGCGCGTAACGCGCGCGAGCCCAAAAGAACAGGATACGTCATTGAAACTCCGCGTAAGGTCTGATCTCGTCTACGATTTCCCGAAGGATACGCAGGCCATTTTTGCGATCCAGGTCGCCTGCTCGCCGGGCCAGGTCATCCTGTCGGAATCGCTTGCCCTCTCGCCCGACACGCCGGTCATCCAGGATAGAGCCGACAGTCATGGCGAACGGCGCTTCCGGGCCGCCCTCGAAGGCCAGGTCCGTGTCGTCTATGAGGCCACGATCGAGAACAGCACGCCCCGGATCCTGTCGCCAGGCAGCCGGCTGCAATCCTGGCTCGAACTGCCGCCGCCAGTGCTCGAATTCCTGCTGCCAAGCCGCTACTGTCCGTCGGACAAATTCATGTCCTTTGCCCATCGCGAGTTCGGCCATCTCGCGCCCGGAAGTACGCAGGTCCTGGCCGTACTCGACTGGGTCTGCAACCATGTCGACTATGTTCCGGGGGCCAGCCATGCCGGTACCACGGCCGAGAACACGTTTGTCGACCGCGCCGGTATCTGCCGCGACTTCACGCATCTCGGCATCAGCATATGCCGCGCTCTGAATGTGCCGTCCCGCGCCGTCAGCGCCTATGCCTGGCAACTTGATCCGCCGGACTTCCACGCCGTTTTCGAAGTCTATCTCGACGGCGCCTGGTGGCTGGTCGATGCAACCCGGCTCGTCCCGGTCGAAAATATTGTCCGCATCGCCATTGGCCGGGATGCGGCTGATATTGCTTTCCTTACCACGTCGGGCAGTTGCGAATGCCTCAGCCAGTCAGTGTCGGTCGAGCAGGTCAACGCTTGAATTACGGTCAGCCCGCCGGCATCGCCGCCTGAACGGGCCGGAAACTGGTGCGGTGCACGGGGCTGGGGCCAAGCCGGGCCAGGGCTTCGGCATGGGCGGCGGTCCCGTAACCCTTGTGGCGGGCAAAGCCGTAGCCGGGATGGCGGACGTCGAGGTCCTGCATCAGGGCGTCGCGAACGGTCTTGGCGAGGATCGAGGCAGCCGAAATGGCCGGCTCCGTCAGGTCGCCCTTGATGATGGCGCGGGCCTCGCAGGGCAGTGATTTCGGCAACGCATTGCCATCGATCAGGATCATGCCGAGGGCGCATTGGCGGGTCACGCCGTCCACGGCCCGGCGCATGGCAAGGAAAGTGGCTTCGCGGATGTTTAGCGAATCAATCTCCTCGACGCTGGCATGGGCAACACAGAAGGCCAGCGCCCGTTCGCGGATCAGGGGTGCCAGGGCATCGCGCCTGGCTTCGCTGAGGGCCTTGGAGTCGGTCAGCCCTGCTATCGATGCGGCAGGGTCGAGCACAACGGCGGCAGCTGTCACCGGGCCAGCCCACGGACCGCGTCCGGCCTCATCGACGCCGCAGGTAAAGAGAAGCCGCTGGTTCATCGCGCCAGTGCATCGCGAGTCGCCCTTGCTATCCACCCCTGCCTCAGCTTCATTGCAGTTTCTCCGAATCCCCGCCACCAGGACGTATCCCGCCATGCTTGAATTCCTTTCTTCTCCCGCCTTCTGGGGCAGTCTTGCGACCCTGACTTTCCTGGAAGTTGTCCTCGGCATCGACAACCTGCTCTTCATTTCCATCGCCACCGGGAAACTGCAGGGGGAACAAAAGGCGAAAGCCACCCGTATCGGCATATGGGGCGCAATGTTCCTGCGCATTGCAATGCTCGGGCTGATCTTCGTGATCATCAATCTCGACAAGAATGCCCTGTTCCAGATGCCGCACTGGCTGGCCGTCTTTGTGTCCGGCGGGGACGAGGCCCTGATGCATCACGTCGAGGACGTGACGGTAAAAGACCTGATCCTGCTGGCGGGCGGACTATTCCTGCTGTGGAAGGGTACACAGGAAATCCACTCTGCTGTTGAAGGCACGGGCCATATTGAGGCAGGCGCCAAGAGCGGCTTTACGGCGGTTGTCATCCAGCTGTTCGTCATCAACTTCGTCTTCTCGCTCGACAGCGTCATCACGGCCATCGGCATGACCAATGATATCATTGTCATGGTGACAGCTGTCGTCCTGTCGACCATTGTCATGGCCTTTGCGGCCGATCCGCTGGCGAAATTCATCGGCGAGCATCCGACAACCAAGATGCTGGCGCTCGCCTTCATCCTTCTGGTCGGTGTGGCGCTTGTGGCGGATGGCCTCGGATTCCACATTCCGCGCGGCTATCTCTATTTTGCCATCGCCTTCTCCCTCGGCGTCGAACTCTTGAACATTCGCGCCAAGGGCAGCAAGCGCAAGACAGGAGCTCATTGAATGTCCGGTCCTTATGCCATCCGCATCCACGAAACAGGCGGTCCCGATGTCCTGAAAAAGGAACCGCTGGACCTGAAGCCGCCGGGCCACGGCGAGGCGCTGGTGCGCCAGTCGGCTGTCGGCCTCAACTTCATCGACACCTATTTCCGCACTGGTCTCTATCCGGCGAAGTTCCCGTTCACGCCGGGCGGCGAGGGCGCAGGCGTGGTCGAAGCGGTGGGTGATGGCGTCACTCATCTCAAGCCCGGCGACCGCGTCGGCTATGTCGCATCGGGCACATATGCCACGCATGTGACCTTGCCGGCCGCGAACCTGCTGCCCTTGCCGGACGGCATCAGTGACGAGGATGCCGCCGCCGTGATGCTGAAGGGCCTGACGGCCTGGATGCTATTGTTCGAGATCCGCCCTATCAGGAAGGGCGACACGCTGCTCGTCTGGGCACCCGTCGGCGGTGTCGGCAGCCTGCTCGTGCCATGGGCAGTGAGTCTCGGCGCGCGGGTGATCGCAGTCACCTCATCGGACAAGAAGGCCGACATGGCCCGCGCCGCTGGGGCCAGTGATGTGATCGTCGGCTATGACAATGTCGCCGAGCAGGTGAAGGCCCTGACAGACGGCAAGGGCGTCGACGTGGCGCTCGACAGTGTCGGCAAGATCAGTTTCGATGCGTCCCTCAGCAGCCTGAAGCCGCGCGGCTGGATGATTTCATACGGTAACGCCTCCGGCGCCGCTGATCCCGTTCCGCCCGGCCGACTGGCGCAAGGCGGCTCGCTCGTGCTGACGCGTCCGACACTGTTCAACTTCATCGCAACGCCGGAGGCGCTCGCGCGCGGCGCGGGCCTCCTGTTCGGCGCGCTGAAGGATGGCACGCTGAAGGCTGATATCGGCCAGCGCTTCGCACTGGAAGATGTCGCCGACGCCCATCGCGCCCTTGAAAGCGGCAAGACGACCGGCGCCACGATCCTGGTTCCCTGAGACCCGTCATGGCGCTCAGGATTTCAAACCGGGACGCCCGTCGCCTCTGGCTCGATGCCCAGCTCCTGTCGGCGGCGCCGACAGGCCCGCTCGACCTCGCCGATATCATCCGCCGGCTCGGCTTCGTCCAGCTCGACACGATCCGTGTTGTCGCCCGAGCGCACGATCATATCCTGTGGAGCCGCAACCAGAATTTCCGCGAGCCGATGCTGGAAAAATGTCTCGCGCGCGACCGGCATGTCTTCGAGCATTTCACGCACGACGCTTCGCTCATTCCGATGGATTTCTATCCGATGTGGCGCCGCCAGTTCCGCCGCCTTGAGGAAAAGGTGCGCGGCTGGGAATGGCATCGCGGCATGCTGGATGAGAAGGGCCGTGCCGATATCTGTGCCCGCATCGCAGCCGAAGGCCCACTCAGCACCAAGGCGTTCGACACCAAGATCGCGGGCAAGCGCGAGATGTGGCGCCGCCCGCCGCACAAGCTGGCGCTCGATTACATGTGGTATGCAGGCGAACTCTCGACCTCGCACCGCGAGAATTTCACCAAATACTATGACCTTACGCATCGCGTGATCCCAGATCGGCTGCGCGAGACCGTACAAAGCGACGCGGCCCAAATTGACTGGCTGTGCCGCGAGGCGCTGGCGCGCCTGGCCTTTGGCACCGAGGGCGATGTGCAGCGCTTCTGGGCGGCGGCGGACCTGCCGGAAGTGAAAGCCTGGACGGCGGCCAATGCCGGCGAACTCGTGCCCGTCGAAATCGAATCGTCGAACGGAACGTGGAATGCGGCGCTCGCTCTGCCGGACATTGAAGGTCGCCTTGCCGCGACCCCCGCGCCGACCTCGCGCCTGCGGATACTCAACCCGTTCGACCCGGTGATCCGCGATCGCAGCCGCCTCGCGCGCCTGTTCGGCTTCGACTACCGGATCGAGATTTTCGTGCCCGCCGCCAAACGGCAATGGGGCTATTACGTCTATCCGTTGCTGGAGGGTGACCGGTTTGTCGGGCGGATCGAAGTGAAGTCAGACCGGGACAAGGGTGAACTCACTGTCGTCGCGCTGTGGCCCGAGCCCGGCGTGAAATGGACCAGCGCGCGTCAGGCGAAACTGGAGGCGGAACTCAGCCGCATGGCGCGGTTTGTCGGGGCCAGCGACGTGGTTTGGCGAACCGACTGACGCGTTCAGTCGTCAGGAGGCTGCGGGCCACAAATTTCGCAACTCCTTTCGCATGGAGTTCTTTACCTGGTCGATCTCGCCTTTCGACACACGCTTGCTCAGCACGGCAAACACGGCGGACACGGAAAGCTTCGGGTTGTTCAGCGGGTCGGTTTTGAATTCGCGCTGAACGCGTTCGTAGAACTGTTCCAGCTTGCGCTCGGGAACAGGCGTCGCCGACGGATCCCAGCCCTCATAATATATGCCACGGACAAGCAGCGGGAGCTGCGCTGCCAGATCGGCGGCTTCATCCACGCTGAGCCAGTCGCGGAGCGCATGCAAAGTCGCCCGCAACAAGCGATAGCTGCGATTCTTGTCGTCCCAATGTGCCTGCTCGGATATGTCGTTGAGCCAAATGTTGACGTCCTGGGTGGCATTGTCGAGGACGCTGATCCCTGTCTGAGACATCTGAAATTTCTCCCTTGTTGGTGTCAGCATCCCGCACGCGCCGCCCAGGCGCATTGACCCGCATCAAGTCGGATCACCTACTTTGGCAATGGACACAGGACATGCGATCGGCGGGACGCAGGGTAGTATTGGGCCGTCACTCTGGCTCGGACACCGGCAGGTCCAGGAGGAGCGCCGGGTCGATGTAGAAATCGCCGCCACGGTCAGCGCTCGCGGCATTGCGCCATTTGACGGCCCAATGCAGGTGCGGCCCGGTCGTGCGACCGCTATTGCCGGTCTTGGCGAGTACGTCCCCGCGCTTGACCACATCGCCGGCAGCGACATCGACGTCGGAGAGATGCATGAATACCGAGGTCAGTCCGTGGCCATGATCGAGGAAGACGGCGCCGCCTTCATAGTAGAGGTCGGGATCGGCGAGGATCACTGTGCCGCCGGCCGGGGCGACGACCGGCGTGCCAATGGGCGCGGCCATGTCATAGCCTTGGTGGACAGAGGTCGATTCGCACGGCTTTCCGGTGACTTTCGAGACGCCGATATATTTCCGCGTCGGGCCGAAGGGCGATGAGGCGGGCGCATCGGCTGGTTTGATGAAGCCGCCCAAGGCACCGGGGCCGGGATTCAGGCGGGCAAACGCCTCTTGCTTGATCTGCCAGCTTTTTGCCGCATGGGCTTTCTGTTCGGGCGAGCGGGCATCAACCTTGTCGCAATCGAAGCCCTTGATCGTGCGGAATTCATCATCGCGCGCGGCGATGGCGAGGTCGCCGAGGGCGCCGCTGGCTGCAGACCAGCCGATCACCGAGGGCGCGTTTGTGCGGATGCCAAACTGGGCCGTACCGGTGTCATCCACCACTTGCCTGACGCCAGCGACCGTCATCGTTTCGCCGGGCGCAGCATGGCAGATGACAAGGCCACCCTGTTTGAGGGCGCCGTCGCACGTCGGGGGCGAAGACGTTGCAGCTCGTTTTGCGGTCTCGTCGGGAGCGGATCCTTGTGCACACGCTCCTGAACACATCATGACCGCGAGCAGGAGTTCGCGCAGCATCATCCCTTTGCGGGGACCATCCGGGTGCCTGCAGCGGCAGCGTCCCAATAGGCTTCTTGCAGGTCGACGCTCCAATAGCGCAGGGCCTGAAGCGGAATCCTGCGTCCGGTCACGGCGCACACAACGAAATCGCCGGGCGCAAGCACCTGGACATCGGCATCTAGGTAGCGAAGCCGCGCTTCGCCCGCCTGTCGGTTTGATCGGGTCAACATCGTGCGACCATGCCCGATCTGCGCGGAAAAGAAAAGGTGCGGCGAACAGGAAGTTTCTGCTTTGTTCTGGAGAACAAACATGGTACATGCAAACCATGGACGGCAATAGGGGGCCTTGCCAAACTGACCCCCGTAGTGGACCTAAGGAGACGACTCATGGCCAAACCAGCGCTTCAACTTGTGGATAAGGAATCCGGTGTGGATAAGCAGAAGGCTCTTGAAACGGCTCTAGGTAATATTGAACGCGCGTTCGGCAAGGGATCGGTGATGCGCCTCGGTGATCGCAAGGTCATGGATATCGAGGCGGTTTCGACCGGTTCGCTGGGGCTCGACATCGCGCTGGGCATTGGCGGCATTCCGCGGGGCCGGATCATCGAGATCTACGGCCCGGAAAGTTCGGGCAAGACGACGCTTGCCCTGCACTGTGTGGCCGAAGCGCAGAAAAATGGCGGCGTATGCGCCTTCATCGATGCCGAGCACGCGCTCGACCCGGTCTATGCCGGCAAGCTGGGTGTGGGGCTGGACGACCTCCTGATCTCGCAGCCTGATACGGGTGAACAGGCGCTTGAGATTGCTGACACGCTCGTGCGCTCCGGTGCGGTGGAATTGCTGGTCATCGACTCGGTGGCTGCGCTCACCCCGCGCGCCGAGCTTGAGGGCGAGATGGGCGATTCCCTTCCCGGCCTGCAGGCCCGCCTGATGAGCCAGGCCCTGCGCAAGCTCACCGGCTCGATCTCGAAATCGAAATGTACCGTCATCTTCATCAACCAGATTCGCCACAAGATCGGCGTCATGTTCGGCAGCCCGGAAACCACGTCCGGCGGTAATGCGCTGAAATTCTATGCTTCGGTCCGTCTCGATATCCGCCGCATCGGCCAGATCAAGGAACGTGAAGAGGTTATCGGTAACCAGACGCGCGTCAAAGTGGTCAAGAACAAGGTGGCCCCGCCGTTCCGGCAGGTCGAGTTCGACATCATCTATGGTGAAGGCATTTCCAAGACGGGTGAGTTGATTGACCTTGGGGTCAAGGCTGAAGTCGTCGAGAAATCCGGTTCCTGGTATTCCTACAAGGGTGAGCGGATGGGCCAGGGGCGCGAGAAGACCCGCGCTTTCCTCAAGGAAAATCCCGCCATGGCCGACGAGATTGAGGATTCGATTCGCCGTAATGCAGGCCTCCTGGCCGATGAGCTCCTGACTGCCGGCATGGAGGCCGGGGCCGAGGACGATATCGAACCGGATGCCGCTGAAGGCTGATCGGCTCCGTTTTTCACCCCGAACGACCTGTAAATGGGTCGTTCGGGGCCCAGTTTGCAGTCAGGTCTGTCACCTGAACTTGTCCCTTTATGGCGCACACCGCTTGGCGTGCCGCAAAGGGACCTTTATATCGCCGGTTGGAACCGGCGCGGGCCTACCCTCGCCGCACATGAATAATTTTGGCTAGGACACTGCCCATGACCGGCGTCAACGATATCCGCGAAGCTTTCCTTTCCTTCTTCGAGAAGCAGGGACACACGCGGCGCGCCTCTGCGCCGCTCGTGCCGCAGAACGACCCGACCCTGCTGTTCGTCAATGCGGGCATGGTGCCATTCAAGAACATTTTCACCGGGGCCGAGACGCCATTCGCTCCGCGCGCCACCACGTCGCAAAAATGCGTCCGGGCCGGCGGCAAGCACAATGACCTCGACAATGTCGGCTATACGGCGCGCCACCACACATTCTTTGAAATGCTGGGCAATTTCTCGTTCGGCGATTATTTCAAGGAACAGGCGATCGTCTATGGCTGGGACCTGGTCACCAAACAGTTCGGTCTCGACCCGAAGCGCCTGCTGGTGACCGTCTATGCCGAGGACGATGAGGCCGCATTGCTCTGGAAGAAAGTTGCCGGCCTTTCCGACGACCGGATCATTCGCATCGCCACGTCGGACAATTTCTGGACCATGGGTGATACCGGCCCTTGTGGCCCGTGCTCGGAAATTTTCTACGATCATGGCGACAAGATTGCCGGCGGCCCTCCCGGCAGCCCGGACGAGGATGGCGACCGTTTCATCGAGATCTGGAACCTGGTCTTCATGCAGTTCGACCAGTCAGCTGACGGATCGCGCAAGCCCCTGCCCAAGCCGTCGATCGATACCGGCATGGGTCTCGAGCGCATCGCGGCTGTCATGCAGGGCGTCCACAACAACTACGAGATCGATCTTTTCGCAAACCTGATCAAGGCCGAGGAAGACCTCTATGGCGCGAAGGCCGCAGGCGACCATCTGGCCTCCTTCCGCGTGATCGCAGACCATTTGCGGACATCGGCCTTCCTGATCGCCGATGGCGTTCTGCCCTCGAACGAAGGGCGCGGTTATGTCCTGCGCCGGATCATGCGCCGCGCCATGCGCCACGGCCATTTGCTGGGTGCCCGCGAACCGATGATGCACCGCCTGACGCCAGCCCTGATCGGTGAAATGGGCAAGGCCTATCCGGAACTGGGCCGCGCGAAAGCCGCGATCGAATCCGCCCTTGAACAGGAAGAGTCCCGCTTCCAGCGCACGCTCGGGCGCGGCCTGTCGCTGCTCGACGAGGCGACAACCGGCTTGGGCAAAGGTGATGCGCTGTCCGGCGACACCGCCTTCCGGCTCTATGACACGTTCGGCTTCCCGCTCGACCTGACGCAGGATATTCTGCGGGCGCGCGGCATGTCGGTCGATACGGCCGGTTTCGACGCGGCGATGGACGTCCAGCGCGAAGGGTCGCGCAGCGCGGGCTTCTCGTCCGGCGATGCAGCGACCGATGACATCTGGTTCGCAGTGCGCGAAAAATCCGGCGCCACGAAATTCGGCGGTTATTCAGCCACCGAAGGCCAGGGCAAGCTGGTGGCCATCGCAGCGGGCGGTGCGCTGGTCGATACGCTCCAGCCGGGCGCTGCTGAACTCGTGTTCGATGCCACGCCTTTCTATGCCGAGAGCGGCGGCCAGGCCGGTGACCACGGCGAGATCATGTTCGATGGTGGCGCACGCTTCATCGTCCGTGACGTGCAGAAGCGTGCCGGCGATGTGAATGTCCATATCGGCGAACTCGTCAGCGGCTCGGCCAAGCTCGGTTCGACGGCGAAACTGCATGTCGACGCGGTGCGCCGACATGCCATCATGGCGAACCACTCAGCGACCCACCTTCTGCATGCGGCCCTGCGCAATGTGCTCGGCGAGCATGTCACGCAGAAGGGCTCTCTGGTTGAGGCCGACCGTTTGCGGTTCGACTTCTCGCACGGCGCACCGGTCACAGCGGCGGAGCTTGAAGCCATCGAGGATCAGGTCAATGCGGTGATCCGCCAGAATGCTGCGACCGACATCAAGGTGACCACGCCCGACAAGGCCATCGAGGCCGGGGCGCTGGCCCTGTTCGGCGAGAAATACGGAGACGAAGTCCGCGTCCTGTCGATGGGCAAGGGCGACGGCAAGGCCTATTCGGTCGAGCTGTGCGGCGGCATTCATGTCGAGCGGTCGGGCGACATCGCCGTGTTCGTGATCACGTCCGAAGGTGGCGTATCCGCTGGCGTCCGCCGAATCGAGGCGGCCACAGGCGCCGAGGCGCTGGCCTGGCTCAAGGGCCGCGCACGAATCGCCGAAGACCTCGCCGAGACCCTGAAAGTGCCCCTGAAGGATGTGCCGCGCAAGGTCACTGTCCTGACGGAGGAGCGGCGCGCGCTGGAGAAGGAACTCGCCGATGCCAAGCGTAAGCTGGCCATGGGCGGCGGTGGCGGCGCGCCGGCCGGGCCGGAAGTGGTCAATGGCGTGAACCTGATCGCGCGGGTCGCCGAAGGCGTCGGCGGCAAGGATCTGCGCGCGCTGGTCGACGAGGCAAAGGCGAAGATCGGTTCGGGCGTTGTTGCCTTCGTCGGCGTGGCCGATGGCAAGGCCGGCGTGGCGATTGGCGTCACGGCAGACCTGACGGCAAAATATTCGGCGGTGGACCTTGTGAAGGTTGCTGCCGCAGCGCTCGGCGGGCAGGGCGGCGGCGGGCGTCCGGACATGGCGCAGGCCGGCGGGCCCGATGCGAGCAAGGCGGACGAGGCGCTGGCGGCGGTTAGGGCTGCGCTGGCGGGATAGTCTGGAAATGGTCGGAGTGAGAGGATTTGAACCTCCGACCCCTGCCTCCCGAAGGCAGTGCTCTACCAGGCTGAGCCACACTCCGAATCCAAGAGCGGCGTATTTACGCCTGTCGCAGGATTTTTCAAGAGGGTCAGATCGCCTGTGCCAGCAGCGGCTCGGCGGTGCCGGGCTGCCATTGGGCGTGCTTGGTCATGATCGATTTGAACAGCGGGCTGGCGAGGTGGTTATCGAGCCAGGATTTCAGCGCGGGCAGGTTTTGCTCGGCGAACCAGGCGCGGTCGGTGGCGGCGAACTGGCGCACGAAGGGGAAAATCGCCATGTCGGCAAGCGTGCGGTGAGGGGCCAGCAAGTGGGTCCCTGAGGGGGTGATACGGCTGTCCCACGTCCGCAGTATGTCCAGACCGGTCGCGCGCTGGGCCAGCGGATCAACACCATCATAGCGGTTCGGGTATTTGTAGCGATCGAGAGCCTGTTTGAACGGGCCATCGCATTGGGCGGTCAGGGCGGCGGTTTCGTCGGCATCCGCACCGAGCCAGTTTTCCAGATCATTCAGGGCGAGCGCCCAGTACATGACATCAAGGCTTTCGTCGATCACAGTGCCGCCTGGCAGGACAAGAACCGGGACGGTGCCCTTCGGGCTGGCGGCGAGCATTTCGGCGGGCTTGTCCCGCAGGACGACTTCGCGGACGCGGATATCGGCGCCGCTGACCGCGAGGGCGAGCCGGGCACGCATGGCATAGGGACAGCGTCGGAACGTGTAGAGGACGGGCAGGGTCATGCCTCCTCGCTGCGCCGCGCCTCTGGGCCCATGTGTTGTTGCCCGCGCGCCCTGGCGAGGTCGATCTGCTTCTGGCGCTCGGCAAAGCGGGCGCGCTGGTCGTCACTCATCTCGCTGATGCAATGCGGGCAGGCGACTCCGGGCTCATAGGCGGCGTGCTGCATATCAGCCTCGGACAGCGGCCGCTTGCAGGCGTGGCACATGTCATACGAGCCGGGGGTCAGGTCGTGCCGGACCGAAACGCGCTCGTCGAAGACGAAGCATTCACCGTGCCATTTGGTGTCGGATTCGGGCACGGTTTCGAGATATTTCAGGATGCCGCCCTGGAGATGGAAGACGTCTTCTATGCCTTCGGATTTCACGAAACTGGTGGCCTTCTCGCAGCGAATGCCGCCGGTGCAGAACATGGCGACTTTCGGCTTGCGGCCTTCGGCTTCGAGCTTTGCCCGGAAGTCGCGGAACCAGTCCGGGAATTCGCGGAAGGTTTTCGTGTTCGGGTCGATCGCGCCCTCAAACGTGCCGATAGCGACTTCGTAATCGTTGCGCGTATCGATCAGCACGGTGTCCGGGTCTGATATCAGGGCGTTCCAGGCCTCGGGGGCGACATAGGTGCCGACCAGGGCGTTGGGGTCGGTGCCGGGCACGCCCATCGAGACAATCTCGCGCTTCAGGCGCACTTTCAGGCGCAGGAAGGGCATCTCATCCGCTTCGGCGAACTTGGCCTCCAGCGTCTCGCAGCCGGGCAGGGCGCGCAGGGCGGCAAGGGCGGTGTCGACGGCGTCTTCGGTGCCGGCGATGGTGCCGTTGACGCCTTCACTGGCGAGCAGGACAGTGCCCTTCACGCCAGCGGCGTTCAGCGTTTCGGCCAGCGCGGGCTGGCGGGATTCGAAGTCCGGCAGGGCGACGAACTTGTAGAAGGCGGCCACGGTACAGGTCATGGCCGCGCTTATGGCAGATCACGGCGCAGATTTGAATAAGGACCAGCACGTACGGCGCCTGAGGGGGCGCTTGGGGTGGAGTATGAGTGTTCTGCGAAGGGAGTGTGGGTCAGGTGTCGGGGATATTGATTCCGTAGTCCCGGCGAACGCCGGGACCTGGTGAGATTATTGCGGACAGGGTTGTCTGCGGTCCCGGCGTTGGGGTGTCTGTCAGCGCCCGTTGGAGCCTGTCGGAGACAGGCGCACGGAAAATGCCTGGATGCGGCCCGGTGAGGTCATCCGAGAGCTAGATCACCACGACTCGCCCATTCCACGCAACGCCCCAGAGCATTTGCGAGCCGGGGCCACCGTTTGCGTGGAACCAAGCCTTCAGGCGCTGGACGCGCCAGAAGATGAGCGGCCAGATTGGCAGCAGGTACCAGGGCAGGCCGGGCATGGGGATGAGGAGGGAGAAGATGGCAGCGCATTATACGCCAGATGTGGGAGGGGGTGGATAAGCCAGTTCAGAACCCGTTCCCGTCGCGACGCCGTGGCCCCCCACCCAGCCTCCCCTTTGCAGGGAGTGGAGTCCCCTTCATGTGCGCTGATCTTTCCATGCCGGGCTGCCTGTTCGTCCGCCTGCAAGGGGGAGGTCAGGTCGGGGTCAATCTACCCGCCTTGCTTCGCCGGCAAAATGGCTGAGACCCAACCATTGCTGCATGTGGGAGGAGATCGCCTGGTCGCCGTCCAGATTGACCCTGTCCTCGGCGACGGCTTTTCGCACCGTCGACAGTCCGAGCCAGATGGCAGTCATGGAGCGCAGGTCTGTCGTGACGAACAGGTCGACCTCGAAGCCGGGGTCGATATAGCAAAGATCGACACTGCCTGTCGGTTCGACGATCAGCCACCAGTTCTTCTGCGAGTCAGGCAGGTCGCTATAGATGAAGTTGATGACACTGCGGCTGTCGGGCAGGGGCGATGTGTTCAGGTTCCGCCGCATGTCCCACATCAGCAAAGCCGGATCGAGATTGTCGAGGCTGAGATCCGCCTCGATCCAGCGCTGCCCCCAGACGCCGACGGCATCGATCACCGCCGCCAGGTCGCGGCCGGATTCTGTCAGGTGATATTCGTTCAGGCCCGGCCCTGCTGAATCGGGCAGCATGCGGAGCATTCCAGCAGCTTCGAGTTCCTTCAGCCGCGCAGACAGAAGGGTTGGCGACATGCGCGGCACGCCGCGGCGCAGGTCGTTGAACCGTGTCGATCCCGCGATCAGTTCCCGCAGTACGAGCAGTGTCCATCGTTTCGAGAGGATTTCCGCCGCCATCGCGACAGGGCAGAATTGCCTGTAACTGCTGGTCATGGACGGGGTCTCCTCAGGTGGCGGGCGCGGCGCCGACTTTAGCGCCGAAAAGCCTGTCCGACTGGTACAGAAACTGGACTAGACGGAAACCGGGATCGGCCGTCAGTCTGTTTCAAGCCGGGGCGATAGGTGAATAGTTCCCAAAAACCCCGCCAATGAAAGGACTTATCATGACAGACACGCTTTTCTCCCGCCTTGGTGGCACCGAAGGTGTCACACGGATTGCCTCGAATCTCGTCGACAATCATCTTGCAAACCCCCTGATCGCGGCGCGCTTTGCGGGCAGCGATGTGGCGAGATTGAAGCAGATGGCGGCTGATTTCTTCTCGCTCGGTTCAGGCGGGCCGCAGGTCTATACCGGCAGGGATATGTTGAGCGTGCACAAGCACATGAACATATCCGACAATGAATACATGGCGTCGATCGATGACCTGATGAAAGCACTGACAGACTCTGGCGTTGGCGACCGGGAGAAATCAGACGTGCTGTATATATTCTACCAGTTGCGCCCGGATGTCGTCGGCGTCTAACGACCCGACGACACCGGGCAGGCACGCTCCGGTCCCAGGAGCGAACCCCAGGGAGACACACGAAAAGCAGACGTGCTAGATGGCACCATCGTTTTGGATCGAGCCAGGTGCATGACCCACATCCTCGCTATTTCCGGAAGCCTGCGGAAAGCCTCGTTCAATACCGGGCTGATGCGGGCGGCCGAACAGGTGGCGCCCGACGGAGTGAGCCTCACCGGCATGACGCTGCATGGCATTCCGCTTTATGACGGGGACGAGGAGGCTGCGCACGGGCTGCCGGACGCCGTGACCGCTTTCAGGGTGGCGATCACCAAGGCAGACGCTCTGCTGCTGGTCTCGCCGGAATATAACAATGGCATTCCGGGCGTGTTCAAGAATGGGGTCGACTGGGCCTCACGCGGCACCAACGTGTTTCGCGGCAAGCCTGTGGCGATCATCGGTGCGTCGCCCGGCGGGTTCGGTACGATCCTGGGTCAGAACCACTGGCTGCCGGTTGTCCGCACACTGGGCATGCGGCCCTGGTTCGACGGGCGGCTCATGGTATCGCGTGCGGGCGACCAGTTCGATGCCGACGGCAACCTGACGGACGAGTCGACGCGGGAGAGGCTTCGCGAATTCCTTGCCGGGTTTGCCGCGTTCGTCGGCCTATGAGCCCTTGCGGATGAGGACGGTCTGGAAGTGCTGGTAGCCGAGCTGCTTCTCGTCGGCTGTCTGGCGGTAGGCGCGGTATTCGCCGACGGGCGAGGCGGTGAAGCCGGCCTGGGTGAGCCGGTCTGCCACCGTGACGGCGCGCTGATAGGCCAGGTTGCGATTGTCGAACCGCTCGAGCGCGCCGGCTGTTGAGGCATAGCCAACGACTTCAACCGTCCTGGTGGACCAGTGCTCAAGCGCCCAGATGCTGTCGCCGAGCACGGACTTGCCAGCCGGGAAAATGACGTTCTCGCCATTGTCGAACGCGATGAGCGGCAATTCGGAAACGGGCCGGACAATGCGGATGGTCCAGTCAGGGAAGTTCAGCTTGAGGCCCTCTTCCATCGTGCGATAGGCCGAGATTGACAGGCCGTTATGCGGAGCGGCGATCAGGGTTGGCGTTCGCTTTTCGGCGTTGATGTCGGCGGCGGCCAGCTGGAACGGGACGGCGGCGCGCAGTTCGGTTTCCGACTGGCGGAGTGTGCCGAGCTTCTCGAGGCGGGAGATTTCGGCGCGCAGCGGGGCGGCGATGGAGGAGTCAGCCATGCGGAGGAAGGCTTCGGCTTTAAGCTTTTTGTCTTCATCGATCAGGACCTGGCCGAGATTGACTTCGACCGGGCGACCCAGCCGCTTGGTGAGATCGGCGACAAGGAGCGTTTCGGCGTCCGGCCCCCGGGTATGGGTGAGGACTGTGGCATCGACGCGGATATCCGCCTTTTTCGGAAAGGTCACCGACACGTCAGAAATGCGCGAGTCATGACCGGAGAACGGTTCGAGCAGGGCGGACTTGACCGTGTTGATAGCGGTCGTCTCATAGGCGATGTCGCGCAGGGCAAGGCCGAGCGGCACCGACAGTGCGGCAAATACCGTCACGATCATTGCGCCCTGCCAGAGCGTGCCGCGCCTTCCGTGTCCGGCGCCAAAACTGTAGAGGCGCGACAGCACGGTCACCGAGAGCGCAATCGCGAGCAGGTTGGTCATGAACAAGAAGAAGGAGCCGCCGGCGACCGGCATCGAGCCGACCGCGAGGCCGTACCCGGTGACTGCCAGAGGCGGCATCAGCGCGGTGGCGATGGCGACGCCGACAATCGTTTCGCCCTTGCGCTGGATGACGGCATAGCCGCCGGCGAGTCCGGAGAAGATGGCGACGAGGAGGTCGAAGAAATTGGGCCGTGTGCGGGCGATGATTTCGGGCGTGATCTCGGTCAGCGGTGAGAGCTTGACGATCAGAAAGGAGATCGTGATGGCGGCGACGACGCCGCAGGCCATCGAGAACATGGCGCGGCGCATGGCCAAGAGGTCAAGGATGCAGAGCGAGAAGCCCATCAGCATGATCGGCCCCATGAGGGGCGAGATCAGCATGGCGCCGATGATGACGGCAGGCGAGGAAAGCAGGAGGCCGAGCGTCGCGATGGCGCAGGACATGACCGCCATGAAGACATAGCGGCCGGACATCTGGCCTTCTTCGCGGACATGATCGACCACGTCCTGATGGTCAATCTTGCGGGCGAGCTGGCGCAGGAACAATTTGGCCCGCCGCTTGAGGACGTTCATCTGCCCGGTCGGTTCTGACTTGTCGAATGCCATGTGGCGGAGGTCTCGTGGTTTAGCGGCGGGGTGGCCAGCCAATACGGCAAATTCGATACGTAACCATTAGCATTATGCATTGAAAAATTGCGGGTTTACTGCGCCCGGAACAGTGCCTGTCCGCAGCGGCCTAGTCGGCAAGGATACGGGGCAGTTTGAACGTGACGGACTCACGGGCGGTTTCGACCGTGTCGAGCGTGACCTCAAACCGTGTGCGGCAGGCGTCGATGACGCCCTGGACAAGGTCTTCCGGGGCGCTGGCCCCGGCGGTGAGGCCGAGCGTGGTGACATTGTCGAACCATGACCAGTCGATATTGTCGGCGCTGGCGACGAGTTCGGCGCGTTCGGCCCCGGCGCGCAGGGCGACTTCGACAAGGCGGACGGAATTGGAGCTGGCACGGGCGCCGATGACGAGGACCAGCCCGGCGCCGGGCGCGAGCACCTTGACGGCGTCCTGACGGTTGGTCGTGGCGTAGCAGATGTCTTCCTTGTGGGGGCTCGCGATCTCCGGGAAGCGGGCCTGCAGGACGGCGACGATTTCGGCCGTATCGTCCACTGACAGGGTGGTTTGTGTCACGAAGGCGAGGTTTTTCGGGTCTTTCGGTACGAAGCGTTCCGCATCCGCGACGGTCTCGACCAGGGCGATTCCCCCGCTGGGGAGCTGGCCCATCGTGCCGATTACTTCCGGATGGCCTGCATGGCCGATGAGAACGATCTCGCGACCGTCGGTATGGTGGCGTTCGGCCTCGACATGGACCTTGGAGACGAGCGGGCAGGTCGCATCGACATAGATCATCTGGCGCGCGGCGGCTTCGGCTGGCACGGATTTCGGGACACCATGGGCGGAAAAGATGACTGGCCGGTCGGTCGGGCATTCGTCCAGTTCTTCAACGAAGACAGCACCCATGGCCTCGAGGCGGCTGACAACATGGGCATTGTGGACGATTTCGTGGCGGACATAGACCGGCGCGCCCCATTTCCCGATGGCTTCCTCGACAATTTGGATCGCCCGGTCGACCCCGGCGCAGAAACCGCGGGGCGCCGCGAGGCGAATGGTCAGGGCAGGCCTGTTGGTCATTTAATAATCTCCTGCCTCTGCGGCGTTGCGCCGAGACGCGCAGCCCTTTAACACATCTCCAGCTACAGATGGACAGGCCTTTTCATCAGGCCAAGAAGGACACGCCGACGCATGCGCATATTTGTTACCCTTCTCGCGGCGGCGATGCTCGTCGGATGCCAGTCGAAAATCGCCGAGACATTCGACACGCGCCAGAATGCCGGGCCGTGCCCGCCAATGGGGGCGATCTATGATGTGGCCCGCTATGTGAAGTTCGTGGACGGCGGCGACGAGACCTATCCGAATATCGCCTATACGGCTGAAATCAACGATGTGCGCATGTTCTGCCGTTATTCCGACGATGACCCGCTGGTGGCGCAGATGGAAGTGGATTTCGCCTTCGGCAAGGGCGATGCGGCCACGTCTGACACGCATGCCTATCCGTATTTCGTCGCCGTGACGCGCCGTAATGGCAAGGTGCTGGCCAAGGAATATTATTCGGTTGTGGCGGATTTCAAGGGCGGGAAATTGGCCGGCAGGACCGAATCGTTCAGCCGGATCGAAATCCCCCGGCTCGATGAATCCATCGCCGGATCGAATTTCGAGATCGTGGTCGGCTTCGACCTGACACCAGAACAGCTGGAATTCAACCGGGCGGGCAAGCGCTTCCGCCTCAACGCCGAACAGTAGCCATGACCAGCCTGATCAGAGACCTGACGGCTGCTGCTGGCGCCGCCTTCTCTGCCATGGGGCTGGAGGCGCGGTGGGGCGACGTACGCCGGTCCGACAAGCCGGAGCTGGCTGATTTCCAGTGCAATGGGGCGATGGGCGCGGCGAAGGCTGCCGGCCGGAACCCGCGCGAGATTGCCAGCGAGATTGCCGAAGCGCTGAAGGCCCATCCGCTGGTCCTGTCGGCGGACGTGGCGGGCCCCGGCTTCATCAATATCCGCGTCTCCGACGCCGTGCTGTCGGCCCGGGCGAGCGAGGTGCTGGCGAGTGATACGGCGGGCGCAGAGCGCGCGCCCGACCCGCAAGTGACCGTGATCGACTTTGGCGGGCCGAACGTGGCCAAGCCGATGCATGTCGGGCATTTGCGCTCGGCGGTGATCGGCGACACGCTACAGCGGCTGCTGAAATTCCTCGGCGATACGGTGGTTTCGGACACGCACCTTGGCGACTGGGGCCTGCAAATGGGCCACCTTGTCACCGAGCTGCAGGACGAGCAGCCGGACCTGATCTATTTCGACGAGACCTATACCGGGCGTTATCCGGAGGACCCGCCGGTCACGATCGGGGATCTCGGGCGGCTGTATCCGGCAGCCAGCAACAAGGCCAAGGACGACCCGGCGCGCAACCAGCGCTCGCAGAATGCCGTGGCCGAGCTGCAGGCCGGGCGGGCCGGCTATCGCGCGCTGCTGAAGCATTTCATCGAAGTGTCGGTGGCGGCGCTTAAGGTGGATTACGCGTTCCTGAATGTCTCGTTCGACCTGTGGAAGGGCGAGAGCGATGTCGACCACCTGATCCCCGGCCTGATCGAGCGGTTCCGCAAGGCGGGGCTGGCCGAGGAGAGCCAGGGCGCGCTGATCGTGCATGTGGCGCGTGAGAGCGACAAGAAGGAAATGCCGCCGGTGATGCTGCTGAATTCGCGAGGCGGCACCGGCTATCACACGACGGACCTTGCGACGATCGAGGACCGGATGATGCACATGCATCCGACGCCGGAGCGTATGCTCTATGTCGTCGACCAGCGCCAGGCGCTGCATTTCGAGCAGGTGTTCCGGGCCGCTGAACTGGTCGGCCTGATCGACGAGGGGCATCTGGAACATATCGGCTTTGGCACGGTGAACGGGCCGGACGGCAAGCCGTTCAAGACGCGCGAAGGCGGCGTGCTGCGGCTGGCGGACCTGAACACGATGGCGTTCGAGGAGGCCGAGCGCAAACTGGGCGCGGCGAACCTGCCGGATGACATGGGACCGGACGAGCGGGCGAATGTGGCGCGGCTGGTGGCGGTTGCGGCGCTGCGCTTTGCCGACCTGCAGAACACGCGCACGACGAATTACGTGTTCGATCTCGACCGGTTCACCAGTTTCGAGGGCAAGACGGGGCCGTACCTGATGTATGCCGCCGTGCGGATAAAGTCGCTGCTGCGGCGGGCCGAGGCGGACGGCAATGCGCCGGGCAGGATTGTCGTGGGCCACGACGCGGAACGTACGCTGGTTCTGGCGCTGGACGGGTTCGGCGCGGCGCTGCTGGGCGCGCGCGAGAAGCGGATGCCGCACATCTTGTGCGAGCACGTGTTCGGCCTGAGCCAGGCCTTGAGCGGCTTCTACGGTGCGCTGCCGATTGCGAACGAGAGCGATCCGGCGCTTCGAGCGAGCCGGCTGGCGCTGGCGACGGCTGTGCTGAAGCAGCTGGAAGCGGGACTCGGGATCCTCGGGATCGACGTGCCTGAGCGCATGTAGGGCATCATGCCCTTGTATGCCTATATCTTCTGTATCGACGGATCGACCGTGACACAGAGGAGACGATAATGGCTAAGGCACTCAAGGCGCAGCGCGCTGGACCGGGCGACGGCGTCCAGTGGGAACTTGCCTCGCAATGGGCGCAGGGCTGGCGTTTCCTGAAATGGTCAGCGACCGCCTTCATCGTGATCGCCTTCCTTGTCGTGATCGGTCAGGGATTCCTGTTCTACCGGATGTTCGACGATGTGCATCCTGTACTGGGTTATGCTTATGTGGTGATCTTGGCCCTCATTCTTGGCGTGATGGTGGGCCGGCCGATCCGGTCGTTCCTGGCCATGCCTGTCGCAGCCCGCCCCCCCTCCATCGTGATTGATCCGAAGGCGCCGGAATTGTCGGCGCTGGCTGCGCGGCTGAAATACGACCTGAAATACCTGGACATGCTGGCCGCCAATCCGCTGCTGAAAGACGAAAGCGAGGCCATTCGCGCGGGCGTCGCCAAGGGGCGTGGGCTGCTGGAGCGGGCCGCGCGAGGACCGCAGGAGGAGGCGCTGGCCGTGTCGGTGGAACTTGAATCGTTCGAACGCGACCATATTGAAGCCCTGCTGAAGCCGCTGGACGCGAAAGTGAATGCGCTGATCCATGCCGAAGCCGTCGGGGTGGGCGTCGCGACGGCGGTGTCGATGAACGGGACGGTCGATGCCTTCATCGTGCTCTGGCGCAATGCCAATCTCATAGCGCGGGTGTCGCGGATCTATTTCGGTCGGCCGCACCTGGGGGGTAGTTTGCGCATCCTGCGGGATGTGGCGGCCATCGTAGTCGTGTCGCGGGCGCTCGAAGATGTGACCGACATAACCGGCGACGTGATTGGCGGCCTGCTTGGCCGCATGGGCGGGCTGGTCGCCGGTCCGCTGATGGATGGCGGTATCAATGCGATGATGACGCTGAAGCTCGGCTACCTGGCGAAACGCCGTTGCCGCAGCTTCAAGGGTTGGTCGGCTGGACAGGCCAGGGCGATTTCGGAAGAAGCGTTGCAAGGCGTGAAACAGGAATCCGGCTCGGTCGTCGCAGACCTGCTGAAACGGTGTGGCGGCCTGACCTCGCATGCCGCACGGGCGACCGAAAAGGCCTTTGCCGGGTCGAAGAATGCATGGGGCCTGGTCCAGAGCTGGTTCGGAGGCAAGCCGGCTGGGGCCTGACGGGTCAGCGGGCCACGGCTGAGCTGAAGTGGCTGGAAGCCGGGCTCGGGATTCTGGGCTTAGATATGCTGGCGCGGATGAAGCCTTCTCCCGCTTCATCCTTCGACGTCTCGGGATGAGCTCTGAGAGAGGCTCACCCCGAGCGACACCGAAGGGCAAGCCAGGCGGGCGCTGCCATGCAGGTCAGGGGTGCACCAATTGGAGGCAGGCGTGCGGATTCTGGGGATTGAGGTGCCGGAACGGATGCTGGCTGCTTGCCGCGCCCTCGAATCCGTTCTAGTTCGTTGACAATTAAACTCTGTCCCGGGAGAGAGCAGTTCTTGAAGCTGCCGCCGAAGGCGCAACCGCCCCGGAAACGCTCAGGCAAACGGACCGGGCAGGGTCAACACGCTGGAAAGAGGCCCTTGAGGCCTCGCCGAAGGAGCAAGCCACGGCTCGTCCTTCGACTTCGCTCTAGGCATGAGCCGAGTCGATTGCAGAGCGGGCGGAATCTCTCAGGCGCCCAGGACAGCGGGGGCGACGGATATTTCGGCCCAGCGCCGATCCGTCACCTTTTGGATTGATGGCGCCATGGCAGATACCCCGACCGATGCGTTGAAGCGAACCCCGCTTTACGACCTGCATGTTGCGCGCGGGGCCAAGCTCGTCCCGTTCGCGGGCTATGAGATGCCGGTGCAGTATCCAATTGGCGTGATGGACGAGCATAAATGGACGCGGACCCATGCCGGCATTTTCGATGTCAGCCACATGGGCCCGTGCTTCCTGTCGCTGGAAGAAGGCATTGGCGGCGGCGATGAGGCGCATGCCAAGATCGCGGCATTGGTCGAGAGGCTGGTGCCGAGCGACATTGCCAGCTTGAAACAGGGGCAGGCGCGGCTGACCGTGCTGCTGAACGAAGACGGCGGCATCCTCGACGACCTGATCATCACGCGCCCGCTGGGCGATGAGGCGCAGGGCAGCCTGTATATCGTCGTCAATGGCGCGGTGAAGGAGCAGGACTGGGCGATTTTCGAAAAGGCGCTGGCGGGCAAGGCCGTGCTGACGCGCGCCGATGATCGTATCCTGTTCGCGCTGCAGGGTCCGGAAGCCGTGGACGTGTTGAGCGATTTCTTCCCCGGCTGCGAAGACCTGGCATTCATGCATCACATGCCGTTTGAACTGAACGGTACGCGCTGCATCGTGTCGCGCTGCGGTTATACCGGCGAGGACGGGTTCGAGGTGCTGGTGGCGCCCGAAGCGGGCTTGCCGCTGATCGCGGAAATGCTGACGGATGAACGGGTCGAGATGATCGGCCTTGGCGCGCGGGATTCGCTGCGCCTGGAAGCCGGGCTGTGCCTCTACGGGCATGACATGGATACAAGCCGCGACCCGGTCGAGGCCGGGCTGAGCTGGGTGATCCAGACGTCACGGCGCGAGGCGGGCAATTTCCCTGGTGCGGCGCGCATCCTGGCGGCGCTGAAAGATGGCCCGGCAGAGAAGCGCGTCGGCATTCGTCCGCTGGAGCGGGCCCCGGCGCGGGAGGGAACGCAAGTGCAAGTGGGTGGCAAGGCGGTGGGCGTGGTGACGTCCGGCGGCTTTGGCCCCAGCGTCGACCACCCGGTGGCGATGGGCTATGTCGCCGCCGCCCATGCGGCGCCAGGCACGAAAGTGGATCTGATGGTACGCGGCAAGGCACGGCCAGGCGAAGTGGTCGCGTTGCCGTTCGTTCCTCACAATTACAAACGCTAAACAGGGGGAGAGACCCATGGCGACCTATTACACAGAAGACCATGAGTGGGTCAGCGTCGACGGCGACAAGGGCAAGGTCGGTATCACGGCCTATGCCGCCGAGCAGCTGGGCGACGTCGTGTTCGTCGAGACACCGGACGTTGGCAAGACCGTGAAGAAGGGCGACGACATGGCCGTTGTCGAGAGCGTCAAGGCGGCGTCTGACGTCTACGCGCCGGTCAGCGGCGACGTGGTCGAGGCGAACGCTGCTCTCGCCGATGCACCGGAGACGGTGAACGAGAGCCCCGAAGGCGATGGCTGGTTCTGTTTCATCAAGCTGTCCAATGCGGGCGAGCTGGACGGCCTGATGGATGCCGCCGCCTACGCCGCGTTCTGCAAGGGACTGTAGCCAATCCGCTGCCTGAAGCAGCGCTCATCCTTAACGAAATCGAAGGATCAGAGCGCGGGCGGCACCGACATCTAGCCAGAACGCCGTCCTTCGACTTCGCTCAGGATGAGGTTCTTCGAGAGAAAGAGACGAATTAGATATGCGCTACCTTCCCCTGACCGATGACGACCGCAAAGTGATGCTGAACGTGATCGGCGCGAAAAGTGTTGATGACTTCTATATAGACGTGCCGAAAGAGGCCCGGCTCGGCGGCAAGATTGCCGGCCTGCCGGACCATCAGGGGGAGCTGGCCGTCGAGCGCCATCTCTCGAAGCTTGCAGCCAAGAACCGGTCTGCCTCGTCCGGCCCGTTCTTTGTCGGCTGCGGGGCCTACAAGCACCATATCCCGGCCAGCGTGGACATGGTCGTCCAGCGGTCTGAATTCCTGACGACCTACACGCCCTACCAGCCGGAAGTCGCGCAGGGCACGCTGCAGACCCTGTTCGAATTCCAGACGCAGGTGGCGGCGCTCACGGCGATGGATGTGGCGAATGCGTCCATGTATGACGGCTCGACCGCCTGTGCCGAAGCCGCCGTGATGGCCTGCCGCGTGACGCGCCGGAAAAAGGTGATCCTTTCCGGCGGCCTGCACCCGCATTATGCGGCAGCGACGAAACTGCTCTGCGAGGCGCAGGGACTGGACGTCGTGCACCTGGCGGTGGCGGTCGATGGCGAGATGGCGCTGGCCGATGCGGTGGATGATGAAACAGCCTGCGTGATCGGGCAGAGCCCGAACATTTTCGGCACGGTGACGAACATGTCCGGCGTCGCGGACGCTGCGCATGGCAAGGGCGCGCTGTTCGTGTCCGTGTTCACTGAGGCGGTAGCGCTCGGACTTGTGACGCCTCCGGGCGAAATGGGCGCGGACATTGCCGTGGGCGAAGGCCAGTCGATCGGCGTGCCGCTCGGCTTTGGCGGGCCCTATGTCGGCCTGTTTGCGTGCACGGAAAAACTGGTGCGCCAGATGCCGGGACGCCTGTGCGGCGAGACGGTGGACGCTGACGGCAAGCGCGGCTTCGTGCTGACGCTGTCGACTCGCGAGCAGCACATTCGCCGTGACAAGGCGACATCGAATATCTGTACCAATTCCGGGCTCTGTGCGCTGGCCTTCACCGCGCACATGACGCTGCTGGGCGACAAGGGATTGCGCGGCCTCGCGCTGCTGAACCACGAGGCGGCGTGCGACCTGGCCGACGCGCTGGAGGCGGTGCCGGGCGTGGAAATCCTGACGCCGCGCTTCTTCAATGAGTTTGCGTTCCGTACGCCAATGAACGCAGAAGCCGTGCTGGCCATGCTGGACGAGGCCGGTGTTGTCGGCGGCGTGCGTGCGAGCCGCCTGTTCCCGGACGAGCATATGGGTGATGTGATCGTCTGCGCGGCCACCGAATGCACGACGCCGGAAGATATTGAAGCCTATGCGGCTGCGATGAAGGAGATTGTCTGATGACCATGAACACGCAAGGCCGCCCGACGGCGCCGACATCGACTACCGTTTCTGCCATTGAGACCGTCTCCGGTTCGCGGGGCCTGTTGCAGGCTGAGGGGCTGATCTTCGAGATCGGGACAGCTGAGACGACCGGCGTTGACCTGCCCGCGCCGCAGAACCGGACGGGGCGCCTCGGCGGTGTGGCGCGAAAAGTGCCGACCGGCCTGCCGGGCCTGTCGGAGCCGGAAATGGTGCGCCATTACATGCGCCTGTCGCAGAGGAATTATGCAATCGACCTCGGCTTCTTCCCGCTGGGCAGCTGCACAATGAAGCACAATCCGCGCCTCAACGAGAAGATGGCGCGCCTGGCCGGATTTGGCGATATCCACCCGATGCAGCCGCAGGCGACGGTGCAGGGCGCGCTGGAACTGATCGACGAGCTGGCGACCTGGCTGAAGACGCTGACCAACATGCCCTTCGTGGCGATGAGCCCGAAGGCGGGCGCGCATGGCGAGCTGGCCGGCATGCTGGCGATCCGGCAGGCGCTGATCGCGCGCGGCGAGGGCGAGACGAGGAAGCGCGTGCTGGTGCCCGCCTCGGCGCATGGTACGAACCCGGCGACGGCGGTGCAGTGCGGCTTCATCGTCGACGAGATCAAGGCGAATGCGCGCGGGCGGGTCGACATGGACATGCTGCGCGAGAAGCTGAAGCATACGGATGACGTGGCCGGCATCATGCTGACCAATCCGAACACGTGCGGCCTGTTCGAGACCGACATCAAGGAGATTGCCGACCTGATCCATGCGGCTGGCGGCTATTTTTATTGTGACGGCGCGAACTTCAACGCCATCGTCGGTCGTGTGCGGCCGGGCGACCTGGGCGTCGATGCGATGCACATCAACCTGCACAAGACCTTCTCCACGCCGCATGGCGGCGGTGGGCCGGGCTCGGGCCCGACCGTGCTGTCGGCAGCGCTGGCGCCCTATGCGCCCGTGCCTTTCGTGGTGAAGAATGGTGATGGCGTGTTCAGCCTTGTGGAAGATGTTGACGGCGAGGCGAGCGAGAGCTTTGGCCGCATGGTCGCCTTCCATGGCCAGATGGGCATGTTCGTGCGGGCGCTGGCCTATATTCTCAGCCATGGCGCGGACGGATTGAAACAGGTGGCCGAGGACGCCGTGCTGAACGCGAACTATATCGCGGCGAAGCTGAAGCATGTGATGACGCCGGCTTTTGAAGGCTATTGCATGCATGAGGCGCTTTTCTCGGACGCGTTCACGGCCGACGGCATCGAGACGCTCGACATCGCCAAGGCGCTGATCGACGAGGGCTATCACCCGATGACCATGTACTTCCCGCTAGTGGTGCATGGCGCGATGCTGATCGAGCCGACCGAGACCGAGAGCAAGGCGACGCTCGACCAGTTCTGCGCCTCGCTCGAATCGATTGCCCGACGCGCGGCGCAGGGCGACGAGACGCTCAAAGGGGCGCCTTACCTTGCGCCGATGCGGCGGCTCGACGAGACGCGGGCGGCGCGCAAGCCGGTGCTGAAATGGACAGCGCCTGCAGCCGATACGGTCGCGGCCGAATAGGCGTCCATTCAGTTTGGTGCGGGCGTGCGGCGCGATGCGTCAAACATTTTTCCGCGCCATGTCCGGAACATGCGGACCATTGGCCTTTCGACATAGTTGTAGCTCAGCAGCGACAGCCAAATGGATGCGCCCAAGCAAACAAGCGTGTAGATGACATTGTCGAGCAGGCCGGGGTGACCAACCCTGAACACGGGGGCAAGCGGCTCGATCTCGCCCAGGGCGTGGAAGACGAGGCGTAGCGCGACGATGACGATCGTGTGTATGAGATACAGCGAATAGGAGGCATCGCCGATCCGCACGAACCACGCCTTCACGGCGCCAAGCGGAGGGCCGAGCGCGCGGATGGCCTGAGGGCGGACCTGTCCGCCGAGCCAGCCTGCCCAGAGGGTTGCCAGCATGGCAAGCGCGCCGACAGACACGGCCAGGATCGTTCCTCCCCGCCGCAGGGCGATCGGACTTGTATCGACGGTGCCATAGAGCTGGAACACAATGATGCAGACCGCGCACCCGATAGCTGCCGGAACCAGCCAGGCCATGCGGTCAGCCATCTCCAGCGTGACAATGCCGTAAATGAGCCCTGTGCAGGGTATGCCATACAGGAGGACGCGACCCCATTGCAGCGTATGCTCCGTTTCGACGCCCTGTATGCACAGGGCGGCGCACAGGCCGAGGGCGGAAAGGAGCGTGATGCTGCCAGGGCGCCATGCCAGGCCGGTTGTCACGATGAGCCCCGTCGCGGCACCGAGGATGAATTCCATGGTCATGGGGAAGAAGACGAGCGCCGACAGGTCGACGGGCCGAGGACCGGACAATCCGAACATGGACCCCGCAACGACGGCAATGCCCCATGCCAGCAACAGGGCGGGCCACCACTTCTTGCTGGCGAGCAGGAACAGCGAGAAGACCAGGTAGAAGTAGACCTCGTGAACGAGGGTCCAGCCGACGGCGAGGACCGGGTCGTCTGCCTGTGGCAGAAGGGCGAAGGATTTCAGGACGTAGGGCACGACCGGCTCGGCGTGTCCGAAGGCCGGCCAGCCTTCGCCATAACCGTCCAGTCGATGGGAGCCGACAATGTAGATCGTCGTGATGCCTGCGAAGAACCACCAGATCGGGTAGACCCGGGTCAGCCGGGCGAACAGGAAGTCTACGGCTGTGCGCATGCCGCGCGGCTGATTTGTTGTCACGAAGACCATGATGAAGCCGGAGATGACGAAGAACAGGTCCACGCCGGCGAACCCGTTCGTCACGATTCCTGAGAGCCATGACGGTTCTGAGGCGCCGTTGGCGGCTATACTGCGCAATTCCTGGGCACGCGTATGATAGAATACGACCAGCAGCGCCGCGAGGCCGCGCAGAATCTGGATGGACTGTAGTTTCATGGTGTCCTCATGCCCGGTTCCCGCAATTGACAGCAAGAAGTTTTACAATTGTAGCAATCGGGTAACGCTGTTGCCAGACTTTGAACACATCCTGATGATTTCATTGGCCGGAATACCCTAGACCCCCCATATCACCCAGCATGGCTGACGACGAAGCGAACCCGATGACCGAAACTGCCTCCCTGCCGCCCCAAAGGCCGGCTTACCCCCGCCGTTCCGGCTTTAATACCGCGTTCCGTCAGCTTCTCGCCCTGATCGGCCTGTTGATGATCGCCCTGTCGATTCCGATCGGCATCGTGACACCGCTGATTCCGATCGGCCTGCCATTCGGTATCCTGGGCGTTGTCCTGTTGGGCCGTAACTCTGTCTGGGGCCATCGCTGGATGGAAAGCGTGCTGAAGCGCCACACTGATGTCGAACGGTTTGCGCCGAACTGGCTGATGAAGCTGGTTTTTGCCCGCGAAAAGAACGTTTTGCCGCCGCGTAAGCGCTGAACACGCCGCCCCCCCTTGCCGCAAGCGCAAATCTAAGCACAAATAGCCTTGTAATCACTACAGCGAGCGGGGCTGATACAGATGAACCGAATTTCCCTGGCGGGCCTGTCGTGCCTTGCCCTGATACTGGCCGCATGCGGTGGCTCGGACAAGGCTGACAGCAAGGACAAGATCACGGTTCCCAAGGACCCGTTCCCCTCGACCTATGCGCCTTACCCGAACCCGTCTGTGTTTATTGCGAACGCCACGATCATTGATGGTACAGGCGCGCTGATCGAACAGGGCGGCCTTCTTATCGAGAACGGCAAAGTGTCGGCAATCGGCAAGGACCTGAGCGCGCCGGGCGATGCCAAGGTGATCGATGCCGCCGGACGCTGGGTGACGCCCGGCATCATCGACAATCACAGCCATCTCGGCGTCTATCCCTCGCCGGGCGTCAGCGCGCATGGCGATGGCAATGAAATTTCCGGGCCAGTGACCGCCGAGGTCTGGTCCGAGCACGGCATCTGGCCGCAGGACCCCGGTTTCACACGGGCGCTGGCGGGCGGGATTACTTCGCTGCAGGTGCTGCCGGGCAGCGCGAACCTGTTCGGCGGGCGCGGTGTGACGCTGAAGAATGTTCCCAGCCGCACCGTGCAGGGCATGAAGTTCCCCGGCGCGCCCTACACGCTGAAAATGGCCTGCGGCGAGAACCCGAAGCGGGTCTATGGCTATGGCAGCGGCAACTATCCCGGCGGTTCGCCCTATTCGCGCATGGGAAATGTCGCCGGTTATCGCGAGTCGTGGATCCGGGCCGCTGACTACAAGCGCAAATGGGAAAAGTACGAGAAAGAAGGCGGTGATGCGCCGATGCGCGACCTGGAGCTGGACACGCTGAAAGGCGTACTTGACGGCGACATCCTCGTTCACATGCACTGCTATCGCGCCGACGAGATGGCGCAAGTCATTGATATATCGAAGGAATTTGGCTACAAGGTGACCGCCTTCCACCACGCCGTCGAATCCTACAAGATTGCCGACAAGCTGGCGGAATATGGTGCCTGTTCGTCGATGTGGGCCGACTGGTGGGGCTTCAAGATGGAAGCCTATGACGGCATCAAGGAAAACATCCCGATGGTGCACAAGGCCGGTGCCTGCGCCATCGTGCATTCCGACAGCGATATCGGCATCCAGCGCCTCAACCAGGAAGCCGCCAAGGCCTGGGCCGACGGCAAGAAGATCGGCATCAACATTCCCGAGGAAGAGGCGTGGCAATGGTTGTCGCTGAACCCGGCCAAATCACTCGGCATTGACGGTAAGACCGGCAGCCTCGTGCCCGGCAAGATGGCCGATGTGGTCGTCTGGTCCGGCAATCCGTTCAGCGTCTACACCAAGGCCGACCAGGTCTTTGTCGATGGTGCCCTGATGTATGATCGCAGCGATGCGGCCAACCGGCCCGTGATGGATTTCGAACTCGGCCAGCCCGGTGAAGGAGACCTGAAATGAGCGTACGCCATATTGCCAGCCTGATCGCCGCGGCTGCGTGCCTTGCGCTGCCCGTGCTTGCCGCGCCGGTCGCCATTGTCGGCGGAAATGTCTGGACAGGAACAAGCCAAGGCACGATTCCGAGCGGGATTGTCGTGATCGACGAGGGGCGGGTTGTCTCGGTGAGCAAGGCAGGATCGCCCGTGCCGCTGGAGGCTACCGTCATCGATGCCACCGGAAAATGGGTCAGCCCGGGTTTTATTTCCGCCTTTTCGCGCACTGGCATCGTGGAAGTTGATGCTGAAGACGCGACCGATGACACGTCGGCAAGCGGCTCCGACTATTCCGTGGCGCTGGACGCGGCGGATGGATTCAATCCGGATTCGACCGCAGTAGCCGTCACGCGCGTCGAAGGGGTCACGCGGATTGTCGTGGCACCTGAGGCCAGTTCGAACCTGTTTGCCGGTCAGGGCTTTGTCGCTGACACAAGCGGCGGCGTCGATACCGAGATTTCGCGCAAGGCCTTTCTCCTGATATCGCTGGGAGACCACGGCGCCGCGCTGGCGGGTGGTTCGCGTCCGGCAGCCTGGGCGCAGTTCCGCGCCGCGCTGGACGATGCGGGTGCCTATCCGGCCCGTTACTTCACCGGCAATGACGGCACGGCGCTTGGCCGGGTGGATGCCGAGGCGCTGGGGCCGGCGGCACGGGGGGAGCAATTGATCCTGATCGAAGCGCACAAGGCCAGCGATCTCAACGCAATCATGGATTTTGCCGCAGCAAACCCGGGCCTGAAGATTGCCATTGTCGGGGCCGATGAGGGTTGGCGCGTGGCGCCGCGGCTGGCGAGATCCGGTATTCCCGTGATCGTCGATGCTTTTTCAAACCTGCCGGCCAGTTTCGAGCAACTCGGCGCTACGGCAGAAAACGCGTCTCGCATGATGGATGCCGGCGTGACAATCGCGATTTCGCATCTCGGTGATTCCAGTCACCAGGCCCGCCTGGCGATCCAGGTGGCCGGCAATGCGGTGGCCAATGGCATGTCGCACGATGATGCGATGAAAGCGCTGACGACGGCGCCGGCAGAGATATTCGGACTTCAGGGCCTCGGCGTGATCGGCCCGGGCGCCCGCGCAGATATCGTGGTCTGGGATGGCGATCCGCTGGAAATAACGTCCAATCCGGACGTTGTGATGATTGATGGGGACGTCCAGTCCCTGACAACGCGCCAGACCGAATTGCGCGATCGCTATCTGAAGCTCGACGAGAGCACCCGGCCGCTCGCGTACGTGAAACCCTGACAGGCAGCGCTGTTCAACTCCCATAAATCCTTGGCGGCCTAGGATGGTCGCCATACGTGCTTTTGCTCCTTTGCCGCATGGTCGCCGCAAATATGGACAAAAGTTCAGTCGGGATGGTTTTGTCGATGTGGCTTGCACTACTCATGGCGTTTTCGCTGGTGACCGGAACCGGTCCGATGGACTCGGCTTTGTCGGCGACCGAGGCTCCAAAAACGCTGCGCGCTGCCTTTACCGTGGAACTGGAGAGCGACCGGGCCAAGCGTGTCTATGCCTTTGACCCGCGCAAAGCGGGCGCTGAACGCTGGCAAGTGCTTGACTGGCAAGGTGAAGATGACGAATTGGAGGAAGTGGCTGCCAACTGGGCCGCCGAGGCCGCGCCTGACGGGCGGCTGTTCCCGGATGACCTGCGCGCGAGCCTGGGTCGCAGCGTCCAGGTCGATGATCGGGGGCATGCCTGGCAAATCTCATTCCGGCATACGCCGTCCAAGAATGATGGCGAATTCGACGTATGGGCGGCCGAACGGCTGCAGGCGACAGCCTGGCTGGATCCTGTCGGTGAGCGGTTCCTGCGGATCGACTATACGCTGCCTCAGCCGGTTGACGGGCCGGAAGGTGGCCGCCTGACGACGTATAACCAGAGTTATTTCCTGCGAACCGAGCCGCGCTGGGGCATGAGCTATGTGTCCGGGTTTTCAGTCGAGCTGGAGGCGCGGGCAGCGTTCCGGAAAATCGAACGGCGCTATTCAGCAACCATTGTGAATGCCGAGTTCTTCTTCGCCAGTGTCCAGGCGCAGAGGGATTTCGAGCGCGGCAAAGCAGCCAAACCCACATTGATGACTGGATTGGATGGCCCGGCGCGTTAGTCTTCAGGCCATGACGATTCACATGGTGAAACTGTGCGTGGGCGCCGATACGATCGAAGACCTCGCTGACTGGCAGACGCGGCTGTTGCAGCGCCTCGACCATCCCATCCATCACACCCGCATGGCGCCGAAGCGGGCGGAGGAAATGCTCGACGGCGGTTCAATCTATTGGGTGATCAAGCGGGCGATCCGGGTGCGCCAGCGGATCATTGATATCCGCGCGATCCAGGATGATGAAGGCCGCGCCATGTGCGAGCTGGTGTTTGACCCGAACCTGGTGCGAACCTATGCGCAGGCCAAGCGCCCGTTCCAGGGCTGGCGCTACTTGAAGCCGACCGATGCCCCGCGCGACCTGAAGACCGGTGAAGCGGCGCTGGATATTCCCCCCGACCTTGATGCCGCGCTGAAACAGGCCGGCGTCTGGTAGTCTCAAAGGACGAAGCGCGCGTGTTCGTTGGCATCAAGGAATTCGATCATCTCGTCGGTGGAGGCTTTCTCAAGTATCTTGAGCGCGTCTACTTTCATGCCAGGTGAATTGCTGGAGGTGAATTGCTGGAGCGCGGCGTTCACCTCGGCTGCGTAGAGCTCCACGCGGGCAAGCTCGCGCTGCGGCTGAAGGCCTTCCTCGACCGAGCGCGTGCCGACGGCGAGGATGGCGAAAATGATTGCGAAGGAACCCACGACCGTCTGGTCGATTGCTGGGATCGGCCATATGGCGATCATGAGGGCCAGCAAATTCGACAGGAACGCCAAGAGTACCAAGGCGAACATCGTATTGCCCAGAATCGCGATCTGCTTGCGGGGCAGCGACCAGAACGAGCCCTTAGACGACAGGATATAATTTGTATACTGGACCTGGCCGGGGAGGCGGGTCTCCTCACACGCCGAAAAGATTTCCTCCAGTACGCCGGCCTGGTCATCAGGCAGCTTGCGGGCCGCCGCCTTGGCTCAGGCCGGATCAATCCAGAAGGCTTGCTGGCCCGCCCGGTCGACGACCGTCTGGCCCATATGGCCGACAGCTTCTCGGCGCCTAAATTTTGTGTACTCGCTGCTGATTTGGCTGAGAAAGGACCGCTTGAATCGCTCGAAGGCGAGGTCGCGGGCCGCAACATATCTGGCTCGCCCCGCCTCGGACCCGGCCGCTGCGACAATGTCGGCGATATGCGCGGCAATGAATTGTGCCTGCCATTGACGCATGCGCTCGGTCATCAGGCGCATCTGCAGCCAGCGGCGCTTGCTCTTGTCGAACGCGAGACCGAGATTGCCGAAGATGATCGCCAGAACGCCGCAGACGGCCCCGATAATGGCGATGGCCTTGAAGAGATCGCGGGACACAGCCGTCGCACCAGACGCAGCGGTGATCAGCGGTTCAAGCGGGAAGGTCAGGAGCGATGCAACGGCGAAGCTGAGTGTCAGGCAGCCGATGGACCGGCTGCGCTTCTTGGCGGCATTGGCCAACCGGTCCACCCGCTGGAACCCGGCGCGCAGGTCCGGATGGTCCATGGCGAAGAAGACGCGCGGGTGTTTCTTCCGGGCGAGGTCGCGATCGTCGGCGCTGAGCAACAGCTCATCGTTGAATCTGAACATCCCGCTCACCCCTTCGTGGCCCCGCACACGGCGCGATCCGCCAGCAGTCTGGGACAATCCTGCTTTGGGCAATGCAGGAATGCAATGGTCGCCGTTCGCTTTCGATCCCGTTTGGAAAACCAAAAAATCAGTGTCATCGCGGGCACTTAAACCACCCGTCTTTCGAACTGAATCGGTTTTGGGAGTCCCATAGTCTACGAACTCTGATTCCCGTGTGGGAAAGGAGATTGATGCCGAAGACGTATTCTGTTGATTTGCGCCGCCGGGTGATCCGGTTTGTCGAGAGGGGCCATTCGCGCCGAGAGGCGGCGCGGGTCTTCGATCTGAGCCCGAGTTTCGTGATCATCCTGATGCGTCGCTACAAGACGACGGGCGATTTGCCGGGTCGCCCGCGTGGCGGGTCACGCCACGACCGCTTGTCGCGTCACCTGGACACGCTGGTCGCCTGGATCGAGGCACAGCCCAGACCTGAACCCAATTGAAATGGCCTTCTCCAAGCTCAAGGCCCACCTGCGGCGCATCGGAGCACGAACCATCGAAGACCGGCAAGACGCCATCGCCGCGGTTCTCGACCTCTTCTCTCAAAAAAAGTGCGCCAACTACTTCGACGCCGCTGGGTATGGATGCATTTGAAGGACGGCTGCTTTAGCTGGCTTTCCTGACGTATCCAAACAGCCGCTTTGTGGGGACCGAATGTTTTTCTCTCCTATAGCCGGGCGGACAGGGCGAAAGCGCAGTAGGTGGCTGCGGCGCTTGAGGAAGACGGCCTGACAGTCTGGTGGGACAAGGTGCTGAAGGCAGGCCAGACCTGTGATGAGGTGAGCAAAGGCATGCTGCGAAACGCCGATGTCGTCGTCGTCCTCTGGTCGACCGTATCGGTAAAGTCCAAATGGGTGCGCGCCGAGGCGACGTTTGGTGAGCGCTATTCGGCCGTGATTCTGGCGATGATCGAGACAGCTGACCGGCCGATCCTGTTCGAGCTGACGCAGAGGGCTGACCTGATCGGATGGGACGGTGACCGGAGTGAACAGAGATGGGCCGATTTTGTCACCGACCTTCGGCACGCCATCTCACGGAAAGCTACCCAGAAAGCCGAGGCGGGCGTGGGCCCGAAACCCGCTGCCGTGCTTGTTGCTCCGGCGCCCACTCCTGCCGCGCCTTTGGCCCGGCCGCTGGCCGATGACGGCACGATCGAGAACACGTTCTGGACGTCGATCCAGACATCGACCGATGCGGCCGATTTCGCCGCTTACCCGAAGCGCTATCCGTCGGGGCATTACGCCGATCTTGCCCGCAATCGGGTTGCCGCCCTGGGAGCGAAGGCAAAAGTGCCTGAGTCTGTCAGGATCCCTGCGCAAGCTGCGAAGCTCAAGCCATCTCTCGTGCTGATGATTGCCGGTGGCGTCGTCCTTCTGTTTGGCGCCGGATGGGGCGTGAGCAAATTGATGCCATCGCGTGGAGATTTGGCTGCGTCGGAAAGAGAGGCGCAGGCTGACGAATCGCCGGCGGACCAAAGCGGCCCAATTGAAGTGGTTGATGAGGGGACCGCTTTTCCGGTCGACACTGCAGGCGCGGCCGGCCTGGCGGAATCAGAGCTGGGCATGGTGGCGGTCGGGTCCGAACCCGAGGTGGCCGCGCCAGAGCCAGAGCCAGGGCCAGCCGGACCGCAGCGGGACTGCGACACCTGTCCAGTCGTCGCCGCCATTCCGGGCGGCGCGTTCGTGATGGGATCACCCGACTCAGAATCCGGACGGGTTGGCAATGAAGGGCCCCTGCATAGCGTGACAGTGGCACCCTTCGTGATGAGCCGTAGCGAGATCACCTTCGAGAACTGGGACGCCTGTCTCGCGGATGGCGGCTGCGGCGGCTATCGTCCGGGAGACACAGGCACACGCGGCGACATGCCGGTCATGTCGGTTTCCTGGAAGGATGCGCAGGCCTACGCAAACTGGCTGTCGGGCAAGGCCGGGCGGAAATATCGCCTGCCGACCGAGGCGGAGTGGGAATATTCCGCGCGCGGCGGAACGCAAACGGCCGATTGGTGGGGCGATAGTTTTGACCGGTCCAAGGTCTCGACCGGCGGTCCGCAGGCGAGCGCCAGCCTGCCGGAGAACGGGTTCGGCCTGGTCGGGACGCTCGGCAATGTCCGCGAATGGGTCGAGGATTGTTACGTCAACAATTTCAGTGCGGCACCGACGGACGGCCGCGCCGTACTGAACGGTAACTGCGACTTGCGCGTGATCCTTAGCGGAGCCTGGTCTGACAACGCGGCGACACACCGGGCGGCGAACCGAGCGCGGGTGTCGCGTGGCACGCGGGACCGGAAGATCGGGTTCCGGGTCGTCTCGTCCGATACGGCCCTCTAGCCAGTGGCGGGCGGGCCCGCTAAGCGAAAGCATGATCGATATTTTCCTGCAGTACTGGCCGCTCTTGCTGGGTCTCGCGGCGGCCGGGGCGGCTGCGGGCCTCGCAGCGGGCATGTTCGGCATCGGCGGCGGCGCGGTGATTGTGCCGGTCCTGTACTTCCTGTTCGATGGCATGGGCTATGGCGAGACGGCGATGCATGTGGCGGTGGCGACGTCACTGGCGACGATCATCCTGACATCGGCGCGCAGTGTGACGGCGCACAATAGCCATGGCGCGGTCGACTGGGACATCATCCGGTCATGGGCGCCCTGGATCGTGGTCGGCGCCTTGATCGGGATGGGCCTCAGCGGGTTCCTTTCCAAACAGGCACTGCTCGGTATTTTCGGGACGATGGCCTTTGTCCTGTCGGCGCAACTGTTCTTCGGGCGGCCAACCTGGCGATTGGCCGACGAGATGCCGGGCGGCGTTGTACGCGGTGGGCTGGGCATGGCGATCGGTGCGCTGTCGGCGCTGATGGGGATTGGCGGTGGCACGTTCGGGGTAAGCCTGATGACGCTGTATGGCCGCCCGATCCACCGGGCCGTGGCGACGGCTGCCGGCTGGGGCGTTGCGATTGGCCTGCCGTCGGCGATTGTGGCGATCTTCATTGGCTGGGGGCACCCGAACCTGCCTCCGTTTTCATTCGGCTATGTAAACCTTGCCGCCTTTGCGCTGATTTCCGTGTTCACGGTGACCATGGCCCCCGTCGGGGCGAAGCTGGCCCACAGCCTGGATGCGGTTTTGCTAAAGCGCTTGTTTGCTGTGCTTCTGGCGCTGGTGGCGGCGCGGATGTTGTGGAAGGCGCTGGGGCTCTAGGCGTCAGGCGAGGACGTTGACGATCCGCTCGATCGCCCAATAGGCGCCTGTGATGCCGATGGCGTAGGCCGCGACGATGCGGGCCGGTGCCAATGGCAGGCGAGCGAGACGTGTGGCGAGGACAACCAGCAGCAGGACCGCGCCGACAAAGGCGACCTGGCCAGCTTCGACGCCGAGATTGAACAGCAGCAAGGCCAGCACTTCGGCGCCCTTGGGCAGGCCGATTTCGGCAAGTGCGCCCGCAAATCCGAACCCGTGGACGAGGCCGAAGCCGAAGGCGATGAGCCAGGGCTTGCGCTGGCTGAGGGTCTCGCGGCCCCGGCTGCGATAGATGGTTTCTGCGCCGAGCAGCGCGATGCTCATGGCGATCACGATCTCGACCGGCGGGCCGGGCAGGGTGATGCCACCGAGGGCGGCGGCGGCGAGGGTGATGGAGTGGGCGAGAGTGAAGGCGGTGATCGTGGCAAGGAGCTGGCGGGGCCGGACCAGCAGGACCAGGCCGAGCACGAAGAGCAGATGGTCAAAACCGAACAGGATATGTTCCACGCCGATGCGGAAATAGGTCGCCGTGGGGGCGCCTGTGGGGGATGCGAGATCGAGCTGCAGCGCGCCGGGGCGAAGCACCGCGGAGAGATCGTCGCCGGTGAGGCGGTCAACGCGGACGAAGGCATCCGTGAGTGTGCGCTCCAACCCGGCGATTTCGATCTGGCCGGTGGAGAGATCGCAATGCATCTCCCAGCGCTGGACCAGGGTGGCGCCTGCAGCTTCGGCGCGTTCGCGTTCACGGTCGCACCCGTCGGGAAAGATGGGGTCTAGCTTCAGGCGGCGTCCGTCCAGGACGGGCTGCTTCCAGGTCACGGCGAACGTGCCTGGTTCTGTTTCTGTCACTTCCAGATAGGCAGGCCGGACTTCATGCGCGCTGGCCGGCAGGGCGATGCAAAACAGGGCCAGGAGCGCGAGGACGATCCGTCTCATTCGGCGCCTTCGATGCGGATCCTGTAGCGCTTGATGATGTTCGCGATAGCAGTCTCGTTGGCGGTGCGCAGGGCGTCGTCACGCCAGTCTGCCTCGACGCGTGAACGAACCTCTTCAAAGCGGCGCAGGCTGCCCTCGTCCTTCGCGACCAGGTGCACGAGATGCAGGCCGAGGGCGGACCTGACCGGGCCTTGCCATGCGTCGCTGGCGTCCAGTGCGAACAGCGCGGTCGCGAAGTCTGTCCCGAACAGGCGGACGGTTTCGCGAAACGGGAGATCGCCATAGGCGCGCTGGAGAATGAAGGGGTCGCCAAGCGTGCGCCAGTCGGGTGGTGAGGCGGCGTTGAGGGTGTTGAGGAGGGTGGTTGTGTCCGCATCCGTCCGGTCCGTGCTGAGGAATACGTGCTCGAACGTGACGCTCGGTGGTGCGGTGTAGGCGTCCGTGTGGGCGTCGTACCAGGCGCGGAGTGTTGTCTCGTCGGGTTCGGGCGTGTCAGCGAGATCGGAGACCATGAAGCTCATCTTCTGGGCGAGGCGGCGTTCGATGATCGTGTCGCCGGCATCAAGGCCGAGGCGGCGGGCCTCGCGAGACAGGGCTTCATCGCGGATCTTGTCCGAGACCATCGCCGCCATGTCCGCCTGCGAGGGCAGTACGCCCGATTCCGAAGCATACAAGGCGGCCATGCTCTGCATGTCTTCCTGGGTCACGGTAATGGTGGCGATCCGGGCAGCGACGTGCGACGTCCACGCCGCATGGCCCGCGAACACGAGCAATGCGACGATGATGAAATGGACGAGCGGCTCGCGTAGCAGCTGTCGCATCTAGGCCGGTGGAATGTACCAGATCGGCGACGTGTAGGCGCGTTCCTGGATCGTTGTGGGCAGGACGGGATTGGGCGGGGTGCCGTTGCGGTTGGCCTCCCATGTCGACCAGCGGCAGGTCGGATTTTCGAACACACGGACATAATAGGTGGCGCGCTGGCCGGTCACGAAGTCCGGATCGGTCCAAAGAGCTTTCAACTCGCCAGCCCCGCTGCCGTCGGTCGTAGTGCAGGTCGTGATGTCGACACTAGCCCCATTGTCCGGGCAGCGATGACTGGCATCTGGTGTGGCTCCGCCGGAACAGGCCGCGTCATAGACGGCTTCGCCGCCGCTCGTGACCTTGACGACCTGCACGCGCTGGAGCGGCGCCGAATTTGCATCGCGGATGGCCCAGGCGATGAAGCTTGGAGCCTCGCCCGCGCCGACAAGGTCGCCGCCCATGGCCACGCCGCCGGCATAGGCCTGCTTGGCGAGGTCGGTGGCGTTCAGCGTGTCAGCTGTGTAGCCGAAGCCGCCGAAGAAGCGGACCTTCATGCGCGGGCCGGTCGTGGCGAAGGTTTCCTTGCGGCGGAAGGCGTCGAAGATGGCGTCGCGGGTGTTTTCCTCGGCCCAGACGCCGGTGAGGCCCGACGCTGACCAGCGCGAGAACCAGTGCTTCGCGTTTTTTGTGGTCTGGTTGTCAGGTTGATCTGCCCAGTCTGTGATGCCGGGCATGGGCACCGAACCGCGCTGGAATGGCAGGCCGTCGACAATGCCGATTTTCGACCAGAAATCTTTCTCCGCATAGGCGCCACCGGCGACATGGCTGTCAGAGGCGGCCGTCATGCCGAAACGGAAGGGGTCGAAGCCCTGCTCCTCCTGGAATTTAAGTCCGTTCTGGTAGGCTTCGCGGACATAGGAGCCGTTGGTTTTCGAGACGATATTGCTGGCGAGCAATTCATCATAGATCTCGAAATTGGCCCACTCGTCATTGGGGGACAGGTCGGGGTGGGTTTCGGATGTGCCCTTGACTTGCGTGACCTCGACGAGCGGTTCGTTGCGATTGCGCTGGTCGGCATAGGCGGCATCGAGCGGATCGCCATTGTAGGTTTCGAGCCGGAACATCTGGCCGTCGGACACATTCGAATTGTGCGGAATGGCGATCGACTCGCGGCCATCGGCGCGCTGCGCGTCCATCCAGTCCCAGAGGTCTTCAGGGTTGGTGGAATCAAGGGTTGAAAAGGCGCGGTTGGGTGCTTCGCCGCGGAAGAAGACGTTGCGGTGCAGGTTGCCGCCGCCGAATCCGCCTTCACCGTCTTCGGTCGTAACCGACGTGAATTCGTAGGCCGAGAAGGTCGTGAACACACCAGGCTCATTATACTTTTCGGCAGCTGCTATGTTCTGCCCCCAGACCGAATTGATCAGCGGTTCGTCATACATCTCCTCGATCTTGTCGCCTGAGCGGACCGAGGCACCTACACCCTGGAAGGCGGCCTGGATCTTGGCGGGATTGGTCGAGAACATGTCCTTGGAGCGCGGCAGTTCGGAGAGCGGGGAGTCCTTGGAGTTCATCGCGGGAAGGATGCCGAGATATTCGGCATGGTCGGTGACGGTGTAGAAGTCGAGCGGGCCGCCTGCAATGGTCACGTCGAAACCGGACGGGTGCTTGATGGTCTCGCCTTTAGCGAAGCGATAGGCGTCATCTGCGGTGCGGCGGACGTTGAAGATGTAGGCGTCGAAACTGTTGCGTGTGTGGATGTGCATGTCGCCGAAATAGGCGTTGCGCTCTGCGCTGTAGCCGGGGGTTGCCCCGTCCGGGGCTGTGCTTTCCGGAGTCGCCGCAATGTCAGCGGGTGCCTCGTCAGACTTGTTGCCGCTGCACGCGACGAGCGCGAGCGCCGAGGTGACGAGCGTCAGTGTTTTCCACATTGTAAAATTCCTCCCGTTGGCACTCTAATGGCACCATGTGTGCCATATGTTCAGGGAATGTTGCAGAAGTCCAGATTTACGGCGGAGAATTTTTTAACCCTGCCAGAAGCGGCGCGTCAGCACGACGAAGACCGAAATGAACTCAAGCCGGCCAAGCAACATGGCGATGGCGCAGATCCATTTGGCGGCATCGGGCAGGGTCTGGAATGTGCCGGATGGCCCAATGATCGGGCCGAGGCCGGGGCCGACATTCGAGACGCTGGTCGCCGAGCCCGAAATGGCTGTCAAAGTGTCCAGCCCGCAAAGGGACAGTAGCGCGGCGGCGACCAAGAATGTCGCGAGGTAGAGGAACACGAAGACCATGACGGATTGCAGGGTTTCTTCATCGACCACTTTTCCGCCATAGCGGATGGGCGTCCTGCGGTGGGGCATCGTCATGCGGTGAGAATAAGCGACAATCGCCTTGGCGGAAATTTCGAGGCGAAACATCTTGAGACCGCAAGCGGCGGAACCCGCGCAGCCGCCAACAAAGGTCGCGACGAGGAAGATCGCCATGACTGGCTCACCCCATGTGTCGTAAGGTGCTGACGCGTACCCTGTGCCCGTCATCACCGAGATGATGTTGAACAGGGCGTCCTTGAACGCGTGTGCTGCCGTCTCGAAGATCCGTGGTTCGACGACGATCTCATGATAGGCCACGACGACAAGTGAGAGGACGAGTGCGATCAACAGGTAGAGACGCGGCTGGGGGTCTTTGATCATCGGCATGATCCGCCCCTGGAGGAGCATCATCGCCAGCAGGCTCTGCGGTAGTCCGGCAATGAGCATGAAGACGGTCGCGACATAAGGCGCATTGGTATCGTTGAAGTAGCCGAACGACAGATCGTGGGTGGAATATCCACCAGCTGATATCGTGGTCATGGAATGGGCGATGGCATCGAACCAGTTCATGCCAGCGAGAGAATAACAAAGGGCACACAGAATCGAGATCAACAGGTAGGTAAAGCCGAGATAGGCCGCAATGTCGGTGATACGCGGCAGGAACTTGCCCGATATGTCCGAGCTTTCGAGCTCGAACAGCTGCATCCCGCCGACCCGAAGCTGGGGCAGGATGGCGATGGCCGTGACGATAATGCCGATGCCCCCGAACCATTGCAGGATGGCACGCCAGAGCAGCAAGCCGCGCGGCATGTCGTCGAGGCCTGTGAGGACGGTCGCGCCTGTCGTGGTGAGGCCGGACACGCACTCGAAGAACGCGTCCGTAAGGCTCATGCCGGACGCGAGGAAAGGGATGGCTGCGACGGCCGGCAGGAAGACCCAGACAAGTACGGTGAGCAGGAAGGCCTCGCGCTGGCCTGTGCGCTGGTCACCGCCGCGCGCCAGGACCCAGAGACATGTGCCGAGGAACATGGAGCCGAATGCGGAAACGGCAAACACATGCGCTTCCGGACGCTTGTCGGCCAAATCCATCAACGCACACGGAATCATCGCCACGCCGAGCAGGATGGTCATGATGCCGATGGCAAGGATGATGGGACGTAGCTGCATTTTATGCGCGGAGGATACGCGTCAATTCCTGAGAAGGAGTCAATTTTCTGAAGGTTAACAAGTGGTTTCTGGCCGGGTGGACGGGGTGTGGCAAGGGTGTGGCAGGCGGTGGATAGCAATCAGGCAAGGATTGGGCCAGTGGTGCCTGTGTCGCGGTCATTATGATTGACCCAAGGGAAGCAAGAACCTAAACGCTGCGCTTCGTTTCATCTGCAACCAAATGCGATTTCGCCCATGTTCGACCATCCCTCCTACGATTCCCATGAAGGCGTGCACCTGTTCCAGGATGCGGCCAGCGGCCTGAAGGCTATAATCGCGATCCATTCCACGGCACGAGGCCCGGCGGCCGGTGGAACACGTATGTGGGATTTCGCATCCGGCGACGCGATGCTGAAGGACGTGCTGCGCCTCAGCCAGGGCATGAGCTACAAGAATGCCATGGCGGACCTGCCGCTGGGCGGTGGCAAGGCAGTGATCTGGGGCAATGCCAAGACCGACAAGTCTCCGGCCCTTTTCCGGGCCTTTGGCCGGGCTGTGGAAAGCCTGCAGGGACGTTATTACACGGCTGAGGATGTCGGGATCGACGTCGCCGACATGGCGATCGTCCGGCAGGAGACTGCCTATGTCGCCGGGCTCGACCAGGGCGAAGCGGCGAGTGGTGACCCGTCGCCGGTCACGGCGCGCGGCGTGTACCTCGGCATTGTCGAAACGGCGAAGCGTGCGCTCGGCAGTGGGGACCTGACCGGGCGGACGATTGCTGTGCAGGGTGTCGGTTCAGTCGGTGGCTATACCTGCGACCATCTCGCCAAGGCGGGGGTGAACCTGATCATCACCGATATCGACCAGGCGGCACTGAAGGCGGTGGCCGACCGGACTGGCGCGCGTATCGTTGCGCCGGACGAAATCTATGATGTCGAGGCGGATATTTTCTCGCCTTGCGCGCTGGGCGCCGTGATCAACGAAAAGACGCTGGACCGATTCAAGGTGAAAACGATTGCAGGCGGCGCAAACAACCAGCTCGTCATACCGGAAATGGGCGAGCTGCTGCGGCGCAAGGGCATCCTCTATGCGCCGGATTATGTGATCAATGGCGGCGGCATCATCAATGTGGCGGCCGAGATTTCTGGCAATTATTCCAGCGAATGGGTGGACGCCAAGCTGGCGCGCCTGGTCCAGACACTGGGCGAAGTTCTGGATGAATCACTGAACAGCGGCCAGCCGACCAATGTGGTCGCCGATCGGATCGCGCGGGCAAGGATCGCTGCCTCGCGCTAGGGGAATCTGCGTAGTTCGCCGAAACCGGGCCAGATGGTAGACTGTTCGTAAGTTGAACAAGTCCTATCACCTGGAGGTACATGTCCCATGTCAGTCGTCGCTGTGTTGCAGGGAACCGAAAAAGACGATCGTCAGAGCACGCTTGCGGCTCTCGAACTCGCGAGGCGCCTGAATACGCCGGTGACCGGCCTGTTTGCCTTGCCGGACCCGAACGCGGTGTTGATGGTCTCGGCCACGCCGGAAGCGGCAGGCCTGACGGCGAGTACGGCGCAAAGCATTGTCGAAATGCAGCTAGCGATGAAGCGCACGGCCGAGACGGCGTTTCATGACGTCACCAGCATGGGTGCACATGGACTGGACTGCGACTTCTTCCATGAGGTCAACACGGTGGAACGCGCCTGCGCCAACGCGGCAACGCTGGCGCAGGCCGTGGTGTTTCCCCGCTCGGCGGCCAAGAACGGCACGCCGCTATACTTGGCGTTCGAGCATGTCATGATGGATGCACGGCTGCCGGTTGTGCTGGCAGGCAGTGACGAATTCAGCGCGGGGCCGGTGATCATCGCCTGGGATGGCAGCAATGGCGCAGCGCGGGCTGTGCGTTTCCACCTTCCGCTTATCCGGGCTCTGGGCAATGTCATCATCGCGCAGGCACCGAAAGACCTCGAACGCGACGCGGCCCGCCCGGCGGCCAAACCGGGAACGCTGGAAAGCTGGCTGAAACGGCACGGTGTAACGGCAAAGACGGCAGAGATCGACGGCGATGTCGGCAGCGGCCTGCTGGCGCTGGCGAAGGGCAGCGGAGCGTGCATGATCGTCGCTGGCGCCTACGGACATTCGCGGCTCGGCGAGCGCCTGTTCGGTGGGACCACGCGGCGAATGCTGGGAGCAGCTCACGCGCCGGTGCTCGCGCTGGCCCGCTAATTTTTCGACACTTCAACCGACAGAGGAAATCAGCATGGCTCTCAGCCGCATCACACTCCAACTGGCGCGCAATCCCGGTCTTCCGGGTGGCGACCCAAGCGAAGGCTACACGATGGTAGCCCCTTTGACGGCAGACGGCCAACTGGATGTGGACGCCTGGCGCGCCGCGCGCAAGAAATGCCGCGTCGTACGCTTTTCCTCTGATGAATCAGAGCACGCAGATGGCTTGCTGACACATCGCGGCAATCGCTGGTTCTTCCATTATGACGAGGATGACGAAGGCGACGACGAGGCGGGCTACCGGCTCGGCGACCATGTCTTCAAGGAAGGCGAATACGTGACTGTCACCAGCCATGGTGAAACGCCCTTGACCTACAAGGTGACCGACGTCTCTCTCGTGTGAGCCATTACACGAGTGGGAGCAGGGCATGTGCGGACGGTTTTTCAGGCACGAGGTGACCTGGGCAGAATACCATGATGCCCTGGGGCTGGTTCCGCCGGAGGGGGTCGCGCCTCCGGAAGCGACGTATAATGCGGCCCCGACCACGATCCAGCCGGTAATCCGCCGCGCCGAGCATGCCGGTCATGTGGAAATGGCGCCGGCGCGGTGGGGCCTGATCGCGTCCTGGTGGACAAAGCCCCTGTCGGAAATGACATTCTCGACGTTCAACGCGCAGGCTGAGACAGCGGCCGAAAAGCCTGTTTTCCGTGGCGCGTTCCGGCACAAGCGCTGCCTTGTTCCCGTGTCCGGCTTCTATGAATGGACCGGGGCCAAAGGTGCCAAAATCCCGTTTGCAATCGGCTTGCGCAACCGGCGCTGGTTCTGCCTGGCTGGCCTGTGGGACTCTGCGCTGATCGACGGGTCCGAGATCCAGAGCTTCACCGTTCTCACGACGAAGCCGAATGACCTGATGGCCGGACTTCACAACCGGATGCCGGTGATCGTGTCACCGGAAGACTATGCATTGTGGCTGGATCCCGCTGCCGGTGACCCGACGGGCCTGTTCGAGCCGTTTCCAACGGATGCCATGCATGCCTGGCCCGTCGGGCAGGCGGTAGGGAATGTCCGGAACAATTCTCCAGCGCTGATCGCACAAGCCTGACGAGAGCTGCGTAAACCAAGTTTTTCCTAAAACAAGGTTTTATATCGCGCATGATAGAAAAGATAATGCTCCCCTTGATCCTGATGTTCGGCGCCCTGCTGTATTTCACGCGTGATGCCGGCATGGATTTCACCAAGGCGTCGAGCGAGCATCGCGCAGCGTTCGCGGACCGGCAAACGCGGGCCTGGGTCAGCAAGGCCGGACTGACCCCGGTGTTTCGGTCCGAACTTGTCCGCCTGGAATCGCGCGATAACAGCAATATCGTGATCGTCCATATCCGATTGGGAAACGACACGACATTGGTCCAGAAGCGACAGGAAACCTACGCACGTGCGTGCACTGCCTATATGAATAGCCGCCTGTCAGAATTCGCAATCACCCAAACAGTGCGCTTTGAATCCGACACCGGCGCCCTGAAAGCGAATTTCACTTTCAAACCGAGCAGATGCGCGAAATATGCGCCCGAGCCAGTATGAAAGAAGGCCAGGCGCGCAAAGCGGCCCGGCCTCGTTTCAAATATCGATTTAAAGTATTCTAGAATTCCCAGCGCAGTTGCGCGCCGAAGGTGCGCGGTTCATTGACGAAGCCTGTGAGGTTGTTGAAGTCGATGCCGCCTGTCAGGGCCTCTTCGTCGAGAATGTTGCGGGCAAATACGGACACATCATAACCAGTATCTGACTTGTAACCGACCTTCAGGCCGCCTTCCCAATATCCGTCCTGACCGAACTCAATACTGTCATACAGGAAGAAATTGGTGTCGCCCTTGTAGGCCCAGTCGGTATAGCCGTAGAGCTCGCCGGACTGGAGCGGAACGGCGTAACGGGCTGTCATGTTGGCGATCCATTCCGGCGCGTTCGGAAAGGAATTTCCGGAGATGTTGTAGCCGAGCGGCGTGGTGCCGTCAGTGTCGTATACCGCCGGGTCGAGCACGGTGCAGCCGCCGCCGCAGCCGGGCGCGATAATCGCGTCATCCTTGAACTCAGTCTTGTTATAGGACAGGCCTGCGGTCAGCAGGAAGTTCGGCACCGGCGCAGCCTCGATATCAGCTTCAAAGCCATAGCCCTCGCTCTTGTCGGCATTGAACAGGGAGACATCATTGTTCAGGCCCCCGACGATTGTCAGCTGCTGGCCATCGAGTTCGAACATATAGATGCTGGCATTGGTGCGAAGCCGATTGTTGAAGAATTCCGATTTCACACCAGCCTCGTAGGACAGGACAGTCTCGCTGTCGGCCTGCGAGGGCGCGCCGAAGCGTTGTTGTACCGTTGGGCCCCGGAAGCCTTTTGCAATGCGCGCATAAAGGTTGATGTCCTCGTCGAGTTTGTAATCGGCGGTGACATCCCAACTGACCTGTTCGTCGCCGAGTTGACGCTCGTCGCCGGTCGCGCGGAATTCCTTGTCGTCATCGGTCCAGCGTGCCCCGCCGGAAAGTGTGAGCTGATCGGTGAGGTCATAGCTCAATGATGCGAAAATGGCCTTGCTCTCGGTATCGAGTTCACGGTGGGCGCTGCTGGTCTCCGGCCGGCCAGGCGCCAGGGAGTTGAAGTTTTTCGAGGTGATCGAGACCTCTTCCTCGAAGAAGAAGACGCCAGCCTGTGCTCGCACAGCTCCGCCGTCGTCATAGGCGACGCGCAGTTCATTTGTGGTCTGATGAAGCGCGTCGACAGCGCCGCTGGTCTCGACGGGGAACGGGATGTTCCCGGGACCGAAATTGCCGGCGCCAAGGAAGGCCGCGCCATAGCCGCCGTCAATGTCGCCGCGGCTTTGGATTGTCGCCTGCTCGTTGCCGAAGACATAGGTGAGTGTCAGGGCGTCGGTGAGACCCTTCTCAATATGCAGGGTAACGCCATGGGTATCCTGGTCGAGGAAATTGTCACCATCGAAATAGACCGTGTCGCGGTCAAAGCCTGCGCCGAGACCTTCGGAGCCGGCATCGATAATATTGGCCCGGAAGAGGCGGGCGTCGCCCTCGTTGGAGCGAGCGTGCATGTTGAGCAGGGCGGAGAAGTCCGTACCGTCTGGTGTGAACAGGACTTGCGCGCGGCCGGCGAGTTCCTCGAAGCCCTCATAGCGGTCTTTCTCGCCGGTGAAGGCGTTGTCGACATAGGGATCGCGCTCCTGATAGAGGCCAGACAGGCGCACGGCGAGTTGGTCGGCAAATACGGGCAGATTGACAGCGCCCTCGAGCTCTTTGGTGTTGTAATTGCCGTAGGACCCGCGGGCATAGCCCTCAAATTCCTGGGTTGGCTTAGCCGAGTCGAACTTGATGATGCCGCCGGGCGTGTTGCGGCCGAACAGGGTGCCCTGTGGCCCGCGCAGGACTTCGATAGAGTCGAGATCGAAGACCGGGAAGCCCTTCAGGATCGGGCTCTCATAGGGCACGTCGTCATAGACGAGGCTGACAGGTTGCGAGGCATTGAGGTCGAAATCGGTATTGCCGATGCCGCGGATATAGAAGCGCGGGAAGGCGCGGCCGAACGAGCTTTCGGCGATGACGCTGGGCACACGGGCAGACAGGAACCGCACGTCGGCGCCGGAGGATTTCAGCACGTCGAGTTTCTCGCCGGCGACCGTGGTGATCGAGATCGGTACGTCCTGAAGGTTTTCCTCTATTTTCTGGGCCGTGACGGTGACGGCGGGAAGGCGGGATTCGGCATCAATCTCCTGGGTGTTCCCGGGAAGCGTGGTGACGACGAAAAAGCTCGAGCCCAGAAGGAGGGCGCGAAGAGCGGGTCTGTGTTGCATGGGGAAATCATCCTGATTTGCATGGGGAACAGCCCGTCTGATCGCGGGATCTTATGCGCGGGGATGTCTCACGATTTCGCAAAGTGGGATACGACAAGTGTCACGATTTTCACCGGATCGTGGATTTCGGTGACAAGATGTTGCTGCATCGCAACAAAACCGGGCGCCTCTCCTTCGCAGGGAATGAGGCGCCTGGGGAATGTGTTGCCTGAGGCGGTTCAATTCCAGGGATTGAAGCGGGGCGTCACTTTTGGAGCAGCTGGCGGCGATTCGTCGGTCGGCTCCTGCGCCTGTTGTGTTTCCATGGTTTCAGCTGGCGCTTCGAAAGCCTGTTCTTCCGGCTTGGCGGGCTCCGGCTCAGAGACGACTTCTTCGGTGGCGGCCGCGTTGGCTGCTGCGACCTCGCTGAATTGGAATGGCGCCTCGGATGCCTCGGCGACCGGACCAGGATCGGCTGGCGTGTCCGGGCCAGCATCAAATTCCGAAACGGGCATGTCGTCGGGCAGGTCGATTGTCCCGTCGATGACCAAATGGGCGCGCGCGGTTGACGGCGCGTGCGGTGCACGGACGGCGGGCTCAGGAGGCGCCAGTCCGGCACGGCTGGCCGACCCGAGGCCGAATCCCGCGGACATGCCAGACAGGCTGAAGCTGCGCGGCGCTGCTGGTTCAACCGGGGCTGCCTCTGTGGCGCGTGGCGCGGTTTCGTCATCCTGCTCCGGGGGCTCATCCGACGAGAATGCGGGCGTGTAAGGGAAAGGTTCTGCCGGGGCTTCGGCTTCGACGGGCGATTCATCCGTCGCGAACGCGGCTTCCGGCTCCGAGACGGCTTCCGGTTGTGGCGGTGGAGACGTCATGTAGCCGGACAGATTGCTCGCACGGGAGCCAAAATAACCGCTGCCAAAGGCATTCGAAGCAGGCTCAGCGGTAGGGGGAGCCGGTGCCGGTTCGCCTTCGGGCGCTGCGCTGGCGCTTTCTGTTTCAATTTCCGGGGCGTTTTCATCGACAGGCCACAATGGTTCTTCCGCTGCCTCGGGGCCGGCGGCCGACTCTGTCTCGACCTCGGGGTCGGCTTCGGGCGTAAATGCCCCGAAATTCACATAGGCGGCATCGTCCACTTCGGCCGCCGCTTCAGGTTCGCTGGCGTCTTCGGTCTCGTCCTGTTCGCCGTCGAAAGCGGAGTCTGAACTGGCATCCAGTTCGGTCTCTGGTTCCTGCTCGGTTTCAGGCGTTCCGCCATTCAGTTCGTCGGCCATGCTGGCAACGGCGCGGGCCATGTCGTTTTGTCCCTCGACCTCCGGATAGGCCTCGGGGAACGAATCGGTGTCGTCGCCCGGATCCTCGATCAGGTCGGCAGGGTCCAGCGCGACTTTGGGCTCCTTTTCCGGAGCGGCGTCTATGGTTTCGAGCCCCTTGAGAACGGAGTGGATCGCTTTTTCAGTGCCCCGGGCATGTCGGTGTGCTTCGCGATAGAGGTCAGCCACGAAACTGCCATAGGGACGTCCGGCGGCATCGGTGTCGTCGGAAAACTCTTCCGGCGTGCAGGATTCGATGATCTTGCCGAGTGCATCCGTCAGCAGAACGGCATGCGGTTCCGGCGTCAGGACGACCCTGTAACCCTCGGTATCATGGGTGATCGTGCCGTTTTCGCCCTCGGACCAGGCAACCCGCTGCTTGCGGGTCATTTCACTCAGCTTGTCGATCAACCGTTTTGTCGAAGGATGCAGCATGAAGTCTCGCCTTTCCCAATGTGTTCTGGGCCAGTCTACCCAATAACGGCTGAGAGGCGAACATTCAAACTTTGGTTCCGCCGATCCGCATGAAATGTGATTTATTCATGCAGATAACGGCGAACGCGTTGCGATCGAGGTCAGAGGTTACTTGTTCGCCGTGGCTGGCTGGGGGATAAATTTCATCTCCAGCAGGACGGCTTCTTCCTGGTATTCCGCAGACGCGTCATCAAGCCTGCCGTCAAAGTCGCCGCCGGCCCCAAAGGCACGGATGAAGCGCGGAGACTCCATATTGCTGGGGCAGATGACGAGTGAGTCGACCGGTCCGGGCTGCAGCGTGCAGCGGGCCCGCGCCTCCCGGCTCAGGTCCTTGAGCTTCATCTGGCCGACGGTGCCGCCATCGGGGCCCGTGACGGCCGGGTTGCGGGTCACGACCGACCCGACATTGCCGAGCGTCCAGTCCGGCTCGACCACGTAGACAAGGCGGCTTGGCTCATTGGACGTCGCAATCGTCTGGATGAGAAACACCGGGTAGGCCTGTTCTCCGGCAAAGGCGCGGTCCGTGAGGATTTCATGACCGGGAAAAGCGGCTTTCATGGCGTCCAGCGTGAACGGTGTCTCGCCTGTCAGGCGCATTGTGCCTTCCGGCCCGATCGTGGCCGGCAGGGGCGTACCGCCAAACTCCGCCTTGCGCACTTCACCCTTCACCCGTGCGACCTCCTTGAGGAAATCCTTTACCGGTTCGCCGTCCGCGACTGAGAGGTCGGTGCGCAAGCCGCGGACAACACCGTCCGGCGAGATGAGGATGTAGCTGGGTGTCCATGTGATCTTGAGCAGGTCGCGGATGCTGGCATCGGTGTCGAGGACCGTGGGGTAGCTGTGCCCCTCTTCGGCAAAA
>Ga0208903_1000178_pt1 | contig 62494 bp, 63 predicted proteins | sample AntAceMetag02UKJ_FD_184769 | JGI IMG/M metagenome (GOLD analysis project Ga0208903, IMG submission 184769) | Saline lake microbial communities from Ace Lake, Antarctica - Antarctic Ace Lake Metagenome 02UKJ (SPAdes) (version 2) | ecosystem: Environmental > Aquatic > Non-marine Saline and...
GCACAATACTTTGCCAGAATAAGAGGGTATATCTCTACGGTAAAGAAAAATCACCAAAATGTACTCCATAGTTTAGCTACCGCTTTTCAAAATGCTCCCTTCATTCCTGTTTTGGGTGAATAGTTACGTTTCAGGTAGATATTCTAACGCGGTTGAAGCAAGAAGACAAAACCATTTTCAAAAACTTTCGTTTATAGCTCTCCGATGTTCTCCTCGAAATCTAATAATAGGCAGCAGTTGAGCGATAGCGACCTGATAGATCGTTATCGTTTTTCGCACGATAACGCCTATATCGGAGAGCTTTTTCAGCGATATTCTCCCATGCTTTATGGCGTGTGTCTTAAGTACACCAAAGACGAGGAAAAGGCGAAGGATACGGTAATGGATGTGTTTGAAAAGGTGCTGATGGATTTGAAACGGCATCAGGTAGAAAATTTTAGAACATGGGTTTACAGCGTAGCCAAAAATCAGTGCTTGATGGATTTGCGAAAGGAAAAACGCTTGGATGTACGGCATGATGAATTTGCACATTTGAGCAAGGAAACTGTGGAATTTGACATTCCGAAGCATCTGAACGGTGAAAGTGATGAGGAAGTGGACAGAAAGCTAGATGCTGCTATTGATGAACTGAAGGACGGCCAACGCGAATGTATTCGCATGTTTTATTTTGAGAAGCAATCGTACGAAGACATTGAAGCCAAAACAGGTTACAACTATAAGGAAGTGAAGAGTTTTTTGCAAAACGGAAAGCGGAACCTAAAAATCAAACTCAGTTCAAACGATGAGTGAAATGATTTACATACAGGACGATTTCGGAAATCAAATTCCGTTGTTGGATGGCTATGGAAACCTATCCGTACATGTGATTATGCTCTACACCGAGGATAAACTGACTGAAGCGGACCGTAAAACGGTGAGTAATTTTGCCACCTCAGACGAAATAACGAAGGATGCTCTAGAGGGGTTTGCTCTTACATCTAATCCATCTAAAACGCGTCATATTCTAGGCGAATTAAACAACAATATTCAGAAAAGGACGGGCGCATCAGTTGTTGGCAAATTGCCCAAGCAACAACCAGGTTTTGATTATCGCAAGTTGGCTGCTGCAGTTGCTGTTCTGATAGTTGTTGGTGGTGCGACATTCTTTGGTTCACAATATCTTGGGAAGGATGAATTGGCTGACAATACTTCGGTTGAAACGACTAAGAACGAACCGCCTAAAAGGGAAACGGTGAGGGCGCTGGCTGTGGATTCTGTAGTTGAAGAGGAATTAACGAACAGCAATGATTTTGTTGAATCCGAATTTGTTTCCAGCGCTGATGAACGAACAATAATAGAAGAACCGAAGCCAGAATTACAGAAACAAGCTGAGATGCAAGCACCTGAAAAAGATGAAGTTGTAGAGAAACTACAATCTAAAGCCGATGACAATAAAAACCCCGCAGCTTCGAAGACCATTGCAAATCAGCAGGTTGAGTATGAAGACTTGGTTGTTGTGGCGGATGTAGAAGAAGGAGCGGAAGAAATTGCTGAGACTGATCAGTTAGCGGAAATCGGTGCGGTTTACACGGAACAAAAAGCGGCAGGAGCAGCTGATATTGCACAAGGAAAATTGAAGGAGGAAGCGGAAGCTGCTAACGAACGTGCTGATATGGTTCTTGCAGCATTTGAGGACAAAGCTCGCTCATCCAAAAGAAAGCAAGAAGAACAGGGCAACGAAATGCAAGCTGAAAGGCAAGTGCTTTCTGATAAATCGAGCTTGGCAAAATTCCCAGAAGGCGACATTGCGATGTACAAGTTTATTGATCGCAAGAAAATTTACACGGATGCTATGAAAGCGCTCAACTTGGATGGTGCGGTTACTATTAGTTTTGACATTGAACCGGACGGACGCATTTCCAACGCTAAGATTAAGACTGGTAAAAACGGGTTAATGAATGAGGATGCACTCCGTATTGTGCGCTCCATGCCTAGCTGGAAACCAGCAAAAGATGCCAATGGGGAAACTATCCGTTCTTCTAAGACGATTGTTGTGAAGTACGGGGAATAGTTGCCTTGCATCAAAGAGGCAAAACACTACTCAATAGTTCTTAAGTTCCATCTGAGACTGATTCGCTACAACAAACAGAGTAAGTTCTTGTTTTCTCCATAACGTCTGAGGGTGGTATTCATCTAAGCGTTACTTTAAAGCATTCATGGAAGGCATTCAATTCAATCCCAGTCAGGGGTTTATTTTTAGCAAACACAATCCGAAGGACATCCCTCCTTTCGATAGAGTGTTTAAGATTTTTAAGGAATTACTTACCCATACTTCTGGCGATATAGAAGAGGCATTTGAATGGCTTAACACGCTAGACAAGGAGTATGACATCTTTACTGATGAATACACATTAGCAAATTTTGAAGAGGACTTGAAGAAACGCGGTTACATCCGTGAAGAAATCGATTCGGAAGATGGAGATGCTGGAACTGGTGGTACAGGAAAAAAGCTACTAACAGCCAAGCTTGAAACAGCACTAAGAGAATATGCATTGGACCAAATATTTGGAAAACTGCGAAAGAGCGGGCTCGGCAATCACAGAACGAACAAAACGGGTCAGGGTGATGAAAAAGATGGCGATTTACGTTCTTTCAAATATGGAGACGACCGATCAGCCATTAACCTAACGGAAAGTCTGAAAAATGCTCAAATCAATAATGGAATTGATGACCTCCGAATCACTGAAGATGATTTAGTTGTAGAGGAGTCTAAGCACAAAGCTCAAATGAGCACGGTACTAATGATAGACATTAGCCACTCAATGATTCTTTATGGCGAAGACCGCATTACACCCGCTAAAAAGGTGGCAATGGCTTTAGTAGAACTCATCCACCGGAAGTATCCAAAAGACACGATAGATTTAATCGTTTTCGGAAATGAGGCTTGGCCAATTAAGGTGAAAGACTTACCCTATCTGAAGGTTGGACCTTATCATACAAATACCGTTGCGGGCTTGAATCTAGCTATGGATATTCTCAGACGTAAACGGAATACCAACAAGCAAATATTTATGATTACCGATGGTAAGCCAAGTTGTGTTGAAATGCCAGATGGAGAACTGTATTTCAATAGCAATGGGCTAGATGAAATGATTGTAAAGAAGTGTCTGAATAAAGCCGCACAAGCCCGAAAACTGAAGATTCCCATTACCACATTTATGATTGCCTCAGACCCCCATTTAAGAAGGTTTGTAGAGCTTTTTACTGCTCAGAATAATGGCAAAGCTTTTCTCACAGGGTTGAAAGGTTTGGGACAAATGATATTCGAAGATTACGAGAAGAACAGAATTAAAAAAATTTAAGATGATGAATGAAATCACCTTTGGAGAACTGAAGAAATCTGGTTACCAAGAGCGAAGTATAAGTGAAGAGCTAAAGGAAAATTTGATTGCAACTATCAAGCAAAACAAACCTGCGTTTAAAGGACTTTGGGGATATGACAATACAGTCGTTCCACAATTAAAGAAGGCCATTTTGGCTGGACATCATATCAACTTACTCGGTTTAAGAGGACAAGCCAAAACGCGTATTGCGCGAAACATGATTGAGCTGTTGGATGAATACATGCCCATTGTAAAGGGTTCTGAAATAAACGACAGCCCCTACTCGCCTATTTCCAAATTTGCCAAAGACACGTTAACAGAACTTGGCGACAAAACACCTATTGCTTGGATTCATCGGTCTGATAGGTTCTTTGAGAAATTAGCCACGCCAGATGTAAACGTATCTGACCTTATTGGAGATATTGACCCAATTAAAGCAGCCACACTTAAACTTCCGTATTCAGATGAGCGCGTGCTCCACTACGGCATGATTCCAAGAGCTAACCGCTGCATTTTTGTCCTTAACGAGCTTCCAGACCTCCAAGCAAGAATTCAGGTATCGCTGTTCAATATTTTGCAGGAAGGAGATATTCAAATCAGAGGTTTTCAGCTACGAATGCCGTTAGATATCCAATTCATATTTACCGCAAACCCAGAAGATTACACCAATCGTGGAAGCATTGTAACTCCGCTAAAGGATAGAATTGGGTCGCAGATTTTCACGCATTACCCAAAAAGCATTGAGTTGGCTAAGAAGATTACTTCTCAAGAAGCTAACGTATCAGAAACGGATAAAGCGAGTATTGCATTACCTGAACTTGCACAAGACCTGCTAGAGCAAGTGGCCTTTGAGGCACGAAACAGCGAATATGTAGATGCAAAAAGTGGTGTTAGTGCTAGGCTTACAATCAGCGCTATGGAAAACCTTTACGCTGCTGCAAACCTGCGTCTTATTGAATCCGGTGATAAAAAAACGACAATCCGCCTAGTCGATTTCATGTCCATAATTCCGTCTATTACGGGTAAGATTGAACTGGTTTATGAAGGTGAACAAGAAGGTGCGACTGAAGTAGCAAAGCTTCTTATTGATAAAGCTGTTACTACAGAATTTGAAAAGCGTTTTCCAGAAATCCCGAATCTTGAGAAAGATGGAGTCAAAACCCCATATACTGATGTTATTGAATGGTTTGATAACAACGATATGGTCGAATTGAACTACACGGATAACGATGCTGATTTTCGTTTAAGTCTAAACTCAATTGAGCCACTATCAAAATTAGTTGACGAGCATTTGGGTAGCGTAAACGAAACAGAAAAGCTGTTCTGTATGGAATTGGTTCTCTGGAGTTTAGCCGTTGGCAACAAATTGGATAGAACAGAAAGCGATAAGGCATTTTCATTCGATTCTTCTCAACTCGGAAGGTTGTTTTATGGTGATAACTAGACTGTAGTTAAACACACGCAAAACCATAAGTCAAACCTCGGTTTGACATTATGGTTTGGTGAATAAAACTCACTAGGGGCTAAAAACTGATAGCTTTTCGATATACTTGGCTTCAGAATGAAAAGCCATTTAACTATTGTCGTAAAAGGAAAAGTGCAGGGCGTTTACTTTAGAAGAGACACCCAAATAGAAGCACGCAAACTTGGCGTAACGGGAACCGTTTCCAACCTAGAAGATGGCTCTGTAATTATTCATGCTGAAGCAGAACAGGAAGAGCTAGATGCTTTTGTGGCTTGGTGCCACAGCGGCCCCGAGTTGGCAAACGTAACGGAAGTTGAAACCAGTAACAATCCTCCAGCGGGTTTTACAAGTTTTGAAGTACTTGCCGAGCCATCCGATTTCCTTTCCTGAAACCATGTTCAGCTCTCGATTAACCGAAAGATTAAGTAAGGCGAACCCAGCCATATTCTCGTTTTACGCAATACTTGCAGCGTTCTCCACTTACTTCTGCATGTATGCGTTTAGGAAACCTGTGGCAGCAACATCTTACGATGATATTTTGCTTTGGGGAATGGGTATCAAAACCGTCTTCATTATTAGTCAAACTATCGGTTACACCATTTCCAAGTTCTCTGGAATTAAAGTGATTTCCGAAATGAAAGGCAGCAAACGTGCTGCTACCATTCTCCTGTTGATTGGAATGGCGGAACTAATGCTCCTAGGATTCGCAATGGCTCCTGCATTTATAAAGCCTGCATTTATACTGATTAACGGCCTCGCCTTAGGACTTATTTGGGGATTGGTATTCAGTTTCTTAGAAGGCAGAACCAATACAGAGCTTTTAGGTGCTGGGCTAAGCGTAAGTTTTGTTGTTGCATCTGGCTGGACTAAATCTGCGGGCGTGTACTTCCTTAGTATAGGAATCCCTGAATTTTGGATGCCGTTTGTAACGGGTTTGGCTTTTGCTCTCCCTCTAATTGTTTCTGTTTGGTTATTGGGGCATATTCCGCCACCAAGTAAGGAGGATGAAGCTGCAAGAACCAAACGAGAACCGATGGATTCCAAGGCAAGAATCCGCTTCTTCAAAACGTTTAGTGTTGGAATCGTTCTTCTCGTACTCATCTACATGATGCTTACCGCTTTCCGAGATTTCAGAGACAACTTTATGGCTGACATCCTTAACGAACATATGGATGCGCTTTCGATTGACTTCGGCACCATAGAAACGTATGTGGCCCTGGCGCTATTGGCAATTATTGGCTCCACCATGCTGATAAAGAACCACCTAAGAGCGCTCATTATAAATCACGTGTTAATAATTGCTGGTTTTCTGTTGGTTGGATTGGCTACTTGGCTTTTTAAAGCAGAAATGATTTCGCCTAACGCCTGGATGGTTCTAACTGGAGTTGGTGGCTATATGGGATATATTCCCTTCAACTGCCTGTTGTTTGAACGGCTGATAGCGACATTCCGATACGTAAGTAATGCTGGGTTCCTCATTTATGTAGCCGATGCATTCGGATATACAGCAGCTATTGGAATCATGCTTTACAAAGATTCGTTTGTCCTTGGTAGTTCGTGGACCGAATTCTTTACCGATGCAAGTTGGATTATGATGTTTGTGGGAACAGCATTAACTATTGCTTCCCTGATCTACTTCATTCGGAAAGAAAGAAGTTGGACGCCCGTAATCTCAGAAAGCTGACCTATATTTTGTCATTCCGAGGAACGAGGAATCTATATGAGATGGGAGACCCTTCCTTCGTGGTGATTGCCTAGAAAGTGGCTTCCAACTTTAATCTTTCTCATTTTACTGTGCTCTGCACAGGCCGTACCACAGGGAAACAAGTGGTTATTGCAGTATCCGTTTGTCACCCTGAGGAACGAAGGGTCTCACAGAGTATTGAGTGGAAGCTAACTGGTGAAGGTTTAATAACGAGATTCCTCGTACCTCGGAATGACAGACGGGGTGCTTCGGTTTGATTTGCCAGTAACCATTGCCACTTGCTAGGCAATCACCTCTTTCGTCAGGGTGACAGGCGAGATAAACTAAACTCCGTGGTTTGCTTCGCTGAGGTACGAAGCGTCTCATTCATAACACCTAGAAAAGAGACCCTTTCTCCGTCAGGAAAACAAAAAAACCTACATCTTATTCGTTACTGGATTTCCAACGTTGAAAACGCCTGAATCTCCATAAACCTTATTCGGGTCTCGCTCTACGTCTGGCGGAAAAACGGCTCGTTTCTCCTTGTAGTACTCTTCCCGATAACTTCCTTCAGATGTACGGTTGTAGGTTATGTACAATGCGCGCCTTGGTCTTTGGCTTACGTTAGCATCAGACTTATGCGGAATGTAGGAATCAAACAAAACGATGTCACCCGGTTCTGTTTCCACATACTCCCAATTCAGCGTTTTGGCATATTCTGAATCAACGGTTGCATCTGGCGCTGTTGGTAACATGCCTTTATCGTGCATCCCAGGAGACATCTGCAAGCAACCATTTTCAGGATTAGCTGCATCAATACTCACCATTAACGTGATGTGGAATTTCTGTCCGAATGAAGTAAATGCGGGTGCATCCTGATGCGGAAGAAACCCGTTTCCTCCGGGTAGTTTAAAGTTTATCTTTTCCTTGAAAAGCATGGCTGGTTCGTCCATCAGTTCCGATAACACACCAATCAACTTCTCTCCGCGTAGTAAATCATCAAATCCCTCATGGAACTGGAGGAAGTTCTCCACTCTACACAATTGCCGGCCATTCGGGTCTGTAGCAGGCGTCTCGAAATACTTCATCCATTTACCAGCTGTTTCTGGGCGCGTTTCAAGGTCTTCTACCCACTCCACCAACTCTGCTTTTTGCTCTTCGGTAAAGTAATCCTTGACGATAATGTAACCGTTCTTCTTCCAGAAATCTTGCTGTGATGCGGTTAGATAGTTACTCATGCTTGTAGCTTATTACGTAAATGGTCTTTAGCCATCTTTTTATAGCGTTCTAGGTCTGGTAAAGGCTTGTTCTCCACTTTGGCCAACTCGTCCCAAGCGCGCACTCTAATAATGTCTTTGAAATAAGGATCAGCTTCAAACGTGGCTACTTCCTCCGCTGTCATTGGTCCACCCTGAAATTCTAGCGTTTTTGCGGAAGCCCCAGATAACTTGGCGTGATAACCTGGCTTTGCAGCACACAAATAGCGTTTTGCCTCTACATGGCTTTCAACCAATCGTGCAATCTTTTCTGAAAACCCAATGTCTCTTAAGTAGTCGGCTCCTACCTTATCATGCGCGATATGTCCTAGGCCATCCATATCATGCTCTTCTCCATATTCAGCACAGAAATGGCCAATATCATGGAATAAAGCCCCCAAAACAACTTCATGGTCATTCCCTTGCGCTTCAGCATATTCAGCCGCTTGACACATGTGCTCCAATTGAGTCACATTCTCACCAATATAATCGGCCTCACCACTACTGATAATCATCTCAAAAAGATGTTCAACAGCCTTGTCTATATTTTTAGTCATAGTTTAATCTAGTGCGATTCTATTGTCGTAAAATTACACGGATTGCAAATACTCGCAACTGCTAGAAGTCAGTCGTAGTTTAAGTTTGTATTAAGATGGTTGTTCCGCTAGTAATTGGAAAAGAACTCCCAAATAAGTTCACCCGTTTCAAAACCATATAACCCATTGGCAGGAACTTGGTGTCCCATCCCTTCCACTTCGTAATACCAAACAGCGTTGGCATTAACCGTATCTGAATGCACATAGGCTGTAGTAACGCCAGAAACTTCAATGGTGTCTGTCTGCGTGCAACCATTCAGGTCTGACCAGAAATCCATTACCGTATGAATGTGAGGCGCGCCTCCCCAGCCATTAACCGTGGTCATAGTCCCGTCAAATGGCACTACGTTATCACCCGTTCCTGATATCTGCAATACGGGGGCAGGACTGATTATACTCCTGTTCTCCCAGGTATATCCACTCATAGTTCCTACAATTGAAGCTGCTGCTTTAAATACCTGAGGCGCTTCTGCCACCAGCGTATAACTCATAAAACCACCATTAGAGATTCCAGTTGTAAATGTCCGGTTAGGATTGAGATTATATTCACTTTGAAGCGTTATAGCCAAGGCAGACAAAAAACCGATATCATCCGTGTTGCTAAGTTCCAACCTAGCGTTCCAATGCGGGGTGTTGCTATCATCCAACGAACCTTGTGGATAGCAGACAGCAAAGCCGTTGGCATCAGCAACGCGATTCAAATCCAATGCAGCATCAACATGCTTTGCATAACCAGTGTAGCCATGAAGCGCAAAAACCAATGGCGCATTTGGCGGAAGGTCATTAGGAATATGAACCAAATATTGTCGTTCCGTGCCGTTGTAATCAAACTCAATACAATCGCCACAAAACCATTGTTCCTTATTACAGGAAGCAAGGCTTAATCCAACTAAAAAAAAGGTTAAGAGCTTCATCATCAGCTATTTCAATTTAAAACCAAGGTTAAGGATTACTTGTTCTTGAATTCCCTAACGACTCAAAAGTAAGGAGCGCAAGCATCTTCCAACTCCTCAATCAGTAAAGGCTCCATGTACTTGTATTCGTCTTCAATATGAAGAACAATGATGCGTTGGTCGCGTGTAGCTGTGGAGAATCGTTTTTTCAGAATCTCCTTGTGTTTGTCTTCCATGCAAAAGATGATATCAGCCCAAAGCATCATAGGTTCGCTTACTTTAACGCGTGCTGAGGATGCCGTTCCGGCCGAACGAACCACGTGTTCTTGGCTTTCGCTGAACATGCTTTCTGCCGTTCGGCTGCGCCATTGATTTCTACTACAGACAAAAAGGATGTTCATATAAATGTTTAGTGAGCAAAATATTGGTGCTAGCGCCTATCGTTTTGGCATTCGTTTTAATAGTTGTCCCATTCAAGCTAGTTGAGAAAAGCCATGTTGGGTGCATTAAACGTGGAATGAATTAGACTGTTCAAATCTAGTGGATTTCAACGTGTTAATCCGACTAACAACTTTACATAAACACATACATTTGAACTACTAATTCGAAAATCAACACATTTTGAAAATAGGAGTCCCAAAAGAAACACAGGAGCGAGAAACTCGAGTAGCCATCACACCTACTATCGCGAAGCTACTCAAGTCGAAAGGATTTGAAATAATCGTGGAAAGTGGAGCTGGCGAAAGTTCATTCTTCTCAGATGGAGACTACACGCAAGCAGGTGCCGTAATTGGTGCCAAGAGCAATGCTTATGAATGTGATGTAATTGCGAAAATCAATCCGCCAAACGTAGATGAAGCCAAGCTGCTGAAGGCAGGTTCTACACTTATTTCGTTGCTGTTTGCAGCATCAAACCCAGAGCTAGTAAAAGCACTGGCTGAAGCAGGTGTGAATGCTTTCTCTATGGATGCCATTCCAAGAACTTCCTTGGCGCAAAGTATGGATGTGCTGAGTTCGCAGGCAAACCTTGCGGGCTACAAAGCAGTCTTACTTGGCGGTGCCGAAATGGGAAAGATATTCCCAATGCTGATGACATCTGCAGGAACCATCAAACCTTCTACTGTTGTCATTTTTGGTGCTGGAGTTGCTGGATTACAAGCCATTGCAACCGCCAAACGTTTGGGAGCCAATGTGTGGGTTTCGGATATCCGTCCAGAGACCAAAGAACAAGTACAATCGCTCGGTGGAAAGTTCATTGAGGTTGAAGGAGACGACACAGTTGATATGGCTGGTGGATATGTAACCAACGTTTCGCCTGAGTTCTTGAAGAAACAGCAGGAAGTTGTAACCAGCAAAGTTGCTGAGGCTGATTTGGTTATCACAACAGCATTAATTCCTGGTAGAAAAGCGCCTTTACTTATTACCGATGAGATGCTAGCCAAGATGAAACCCGGTGCCGTAATCGTAGACATGGCGGTTTCGCAAGGCGGAAATGTATCGGCTAGTAAACTCAACGAAACCGTTAGAGTAGGCGGTGTAACCATCCTCGGAGAAGGAAATCTCCCTGCTACTCTACCTATGAACGCAAGCGAGTTGTTTGCCAAAAACGTCTCGAACTTCTTGCTTCACCTTACTGCTGAAAATCAATTCAAATGGGATATGGAAGATGAGATTACCGCTGGTTCGCTCATTATCCGAGATGGAAAATTGGTTCATCTTTCTGTGCTGCCAAAAGAAGAAACAAAGGCTTGAACATGTTTATTAAATCCTCCGCAGAGCTGGCGCGCGTTTGCAACGCGTGCCAAATCGTCCGATACAACAAACCAACGCGTTACAAACGCGCCCGAGCTATCAACTTTACTAATCACTAAATAAAATGGAACAAATACTCGCATTTGTATACGAGAATATGGACATGGTCTATATCGTGATTCTCTCGATTATTCTCGGAATTGAAGTCATAGAAAGCGTACCAGCTGTATTGCACACGCCTTTAATGAGTGGAGCAAACGCCATTCACGGAGTGGTTGTGGTAGGCGCCATCATTGTAATGGGAACGGCAGAGCCAGATGACTACCTCGCATTGATACTCGGCTTTTTGGCCGTGATACTCGGAACGGTAAATGTTGTCGGTGGCTTTGTGGTTACCGACCGCATGTTGGACATGTTCAAGAAAAAACCAGCTAAAAAAGACTAAGAAATGGGAGAGTATATTTTAGAGATAGCGTATCTCATCGCATCGGTTTTGTACATCTTCGGTTTGAAGATGATGAGCGGACCAAAAACCGCTCGAAACGGAAACCTATGGGCAGCCGCAGGTATGTTCATTGCCATTGTGGCAACCATTACGCTGTACACTTACGACATTAAAAATGAAGCTGGCGACATAGAGAAAGGTGTACATCTTGGAAATAAGCTTTGGATTGGTGGCGGAATAGCCATCGGTACAATTCTCGGTTACATGATGGCCAAGAAAGTGCAAATGACCGATATGCCGCAAATGGTATCGTTGTTCAACGGAATGGGGGGCGCTTGTGCGGCCATTATCGGAATTATCGAATTCCCGCATTATGCACATGACTCAAGCTCATCTTTCCTTATTCTGCTTACGATTTACGCAGGATTGGTAATTGGTAGTACATCGTTTGCAGGTAGTATGGTGGCGTTCTTAAAACTGAACGGAAACCTAAAAAAGGACATCCGATTTCCGCTGTATAATGTAGTGAACACAGGTCTGATTATTGCCGCTATTGGCTTGACCATCTGCTTGGCGGGAGGTCATATTGGTACTGAAAATGTTGATATGTGGGTTTACATCCTTCTTGGTTTGAGTTTATCCTATGGTATTCTATTCGTTCTGCCAATTGGAGGTGCAGATATGCCAGTAGTTATCTCACTTCTGAACTCATTTACTGGTATGGCTGCTGCCTTTGCAGGTTTCCTATACGGCAACATGGCCATGCTTACAGGTGGTATTCTGGTTGGTTCTGCCGGAACCATTCTTACCGTTGTAATGTGTAAGGGAATGAACCGCTCACTAACCGCAGTAATATTTGGTGCTTTTGGTACAGGTGGAAAAGATGTTGTAGCTGGCGGAGGAGATGGCACGCAGAAATCGTACAAGCAAACCAATCCGTCTGACCTTGCCGTATTGCTTAACTACTCTTCAAAAGTGATTATCGTTCCCGGTTATGGATTGGCTGTAGCACAAGCGCAGCACGTGGTAAATGAGATGGAAAACATCCTTACTAGCCGTGGTGTAGAAGTGAAATACGCCATTCACCCTGTTGCTGGCCGTATGCCCGGACACATGAACGTGCTGCTTGCAGAAAGCAACGTGGAGTACGACAAACTGGTAGAAATGGAAGACATTAACGCGGAGTTTGCTACCTGCGATGTGGTGCTGGTGCTAGGTGCCAACGATGTGGTAAACCCTGCTGCCAAAGAAGATCCGGCCTCCCCTATTTACGGCATGCCTATTCTGAATGTGGAAGATGCCAAGCATACCGTAGTGAACAAGCGTTCTATGAATGTGGGTTACGCAGGTATTGACAACGACCTCTTTTACCGAGACAAAACCAGCATGCTCTTTGGAGATGCTAAGAAGGTGCTTACGGAGTTAGTTGGGGAGTTGAAGGCGCTTTAAATTCTTATTATGATGTTCAAAACATTTACGATTACAATCAGTGCTGTCATCTTAATTACCGGCAACTGCTTAGCTCAAGAAGAGTTTTATGACGGTAAATTCAACAAAATCGATGCTAAGAATGTGTTTTACTTCAAAAAAGCCATCAGCCACGAAGATGCCGGAATAGATACCTATGCAATCGGAAACGAAATTGTCATGGAGTTTTTAGATCCGAAAACTGGAGAATTCTTAGGGATTTTTGCAGACACCTCGAAAATAAACTTGGCTGAATTACATTATCTAAAAAATGATGATCGGATGAGAAAATTACTCTCAAAGTACTCAAGTCCAATAGCTATTCGCATTTATGAAGGCAAGGTGTTTATTAGTATGTCAAAGGAGGAAGCAGAAGAAAGCTGGGGAAAGCCTAATGATGTTAACAGAACAATTACAGAGAATTTAGTTTCAGAACAATGGGTCTATCCCAATGGACAGTATCTATATTTTGAGAATGACATACTTACCGCAATTCAGGATTAGTAGGGAATCAAATAACCTTAAAAAGCATCAGTCATAGCCTCTAATAAGAAACAGCATATTGTTCCAAGAACTTATCTTAAGCACTGGGAAGCCGCAGATAGGCGGAGTCACGTGTATGGAATAAACTTTGGAGAAAAATACAAGAAGTGTGTAAGGCCTTTTGGACTAGAGGACCAAGTTTTTAAGGAGTCGAAATATTATGACATTCCTTATTCTGAAAATCCTAAGCTGATTGAAACTGAATTACTTGCTAATAAAGTTGAACCGCTTTATGAAGAAATAATTTCCGTGGTTGGCACTAATAAGCCAATTACCGAGGAACTTCTCAAAATCATTACTGTTTGGATGTATTTTTCAGACATGAGGAAGCCGAGTCTAAGAGAGAGCTTTCAGAATACATCAGAATTAATGCTAACAAGCATTGTCCATCAAAGAAATGGATTCAGGACTAACGAACTTGACGAAAGGATAGAATCGCTTTCGATTCAAGCAGGAATAAAGTCTCAACTTGATTTATTGGCAAAGCCTAAAATGCTAAAGAATGTGATGGACATATTTCTTGAAGTTCTTTCGAAAAAACGATGGCGATTTCTAAGTGCAGCGGAAGGCTTCACTTTTTGGACAAGTGATAATCCTGGCTTTTCAGTTAACACTAATTCTCAAACCGCCTCTATCACACCATATTTCGATTTACTGGAGATGAATGAAAAATCTATTAATTATTACCCTCTCTCTCCTTACCTGTGTTTAGAAATTACTCCAAATGCAGAATCTGACAAAGATGATATGTTGGGTTCTTATGGCTATGGTCAGGCAACTCCCGAGACAATGAATTTCATCAACAAAGGTGTTATTCTAACTCGTAACCAGATTGTAATTGCCAATAACAGAAAGGAGCTCGAAGAATGTATTAAATGGGGCTAACCGAATAGATACTGAAACAAAATCATCATCTCCCCTTCCTTCCCTTCGATAAACACTCGGGCAGGCTGGGTTACAAACGGATACCACCAACACATACGAGCACGTAGAGACGCGATTTATCGCGTGTCCATCATTCATAGCGTATTAATCTGACAAAGAATTCAGACGCGATAAATCGCGTCTCTACAATTTTGTCTGAGGCGGACAGCATGACTGGGCTTCCATCATTTACGTTTAACCAAACACGTCCAAAGCTCATCCGTTTGTCACTCCGAGGCACGAGGAGTCTCGTTTGTATAAACATGATGTATTAACCCATTGCACTTCATGCTCCTTGAGACCCTTCCTTCCCTTCGATAAAAACTCAGGGCAAGCTGGTTGACAAACGGATACCACCAACACACACGAACACGTAGAGACGCGATTCATCGCGTCTCAATGATTCACAGCGTATTAATCTGACAAAGAATTCAGACGCGATAAATCGCGTCTCTACAATTTTGTCTGAGGCGGACAGCATGACTGGGCTTCCATCATTTACGTTTAACCAAACACGTCCAAAGCTCATCCGTTTGTCACTCCGAGGCACGAGGAGTCTCGTTTGTATAAACATGATGTATTAACCCATTGCACTTCATGCTCCTTGAGACCCTTCCTTCCCTTCGATAAAAACTCAGGGCAAGCTGGTTGACAAACGGATACCACCAACACACACGAACACGTAGAGACGCGATTCATCGCGTGTCCATCATTCATAGCCTATCAATCTCACAAAGAATTCAGACGCGATAAATCGCGTCTCTACAATTTTGCCTGAGGCGGACAGCATGACTGGGCTTTCATCATTTACGCTTAACCAAACACGCCCGAGCAACCATCAGACCTACTAGGTTTTAGAAACCTAGTAGGTCTGTACTTGTCTTTGAAGTGCTGACACAGTTCGCTGAACAGACTCGGTTCCATTACATCTTTTCCTCCCTGCCTTACGTCTTTTGCTCCGTCAACCATCTAATTGCCTCTTCCAATTACGTCTTTCGGTCATTTCCTTACGTCTTTTACTGGTTTCATTAGATAGTTGCGTCTCTGCAAGACGTACCGAAACCATTTCAAGACGTATTGAAACCATTTTCTTAGAAGGTAAAATGGCGACTTCAGATGCTGAATCCGCCTAAGACGGACAGTATGACTACACCCGCAAGACGGCTTTAATTCTTCACACACCTACAACTTACCCCCGGTCGATGAACGCCAGAATCTGCTCGAAAATGGGCTGTCCTGAGAAATTTACACTTTTGTTCATGGTCATTTTTGTCTTGCAAAAACAAAATAACCAAAGGAGGCGCAGACCACAATGGAATGCGCATCCTTAAATCTTTAGTCGGACACTACTGATTTAAAATTTAACATTATGGAAAGGCGATTTGTAAAAATTGGAATGAGCAAACAGAGTGTTTCCACCATCATACTAAAGGCAAGTGCCATAGTGAAAAAGATGACAGGTGATGCTAATTTCTCAACCTCCAACCCGGATTTGGTCACGTACGATACGGCCATAGTCGACCTTATTTCTCTTCAAACGCAGTTGCAAGGTGCCGGAGGAGGAACAGACCTAACAGCCGCACGAAATACGGCTTCAGAAAAGTTGCAGAATTTAACGCGCCAATTGGCTGCCTATGTAGATAACATAGCCGATGGTAATGGTGCTATTATTCTTAGCTCTGGTTTTGAGCTGCGCAACCTGTCTTCTCCTGTTGGTTTTCTGAGTCCACCCAGATTAAAGGTGGCTTCTGGCGAAGGACGCGAAGTGCAGGTTGGTGTGCTGCGCGCTTATCACACCGATGTAAAAGGAAGACAGGCACATTTACCGCATCTGAAAAGCGGCATCCGATAAAGATCCGAAATCGGAATGGAGGGAGTAAGAAAGTTCTTCCCGATCGCGCACGTTTACCAACCTTGAAAGCTGTACACAATATGAACTTCAGATTGCTGTTAAATTGGCTGCTGGTATAGGTGGGTTTAGTGCATCGCTGTTTCGCAGACCGCAGTACACTCAGAAGCTACATTCAGGCTTCACATACAACTCGCCCCTTCGGCTGTGCTCATGGAAGATTGCTCAGGTGGGCTTGCAACTCGGAGATTGGAACTCCCCTTGGTTGAGCGAAGTAGAAACCTGATATACACCAACTACAACCGTCATTGCGAAAGAAGAATGACTGAAGCAATCTGTAAACGACTACTTAGCCTACAATGGCGCTCCTACAGCAATATCGCAATTGTGCCCAGGCTGGCCATGTGCAGGATTCAATCCCTTTGCACCACTTTGTACTTGTGGTGCTGGTTTAGTGGCTAGGTTAGGTGTAAATGATGGTTGAGGTATAGTTTGAACGCCACCTGAACCATCTAATGGTGCACCAACAGCAATATCACAATCATGTCCTGGTTGGCCATGTGCAGGGTTTAACCCCGCAACTTTTTCTTTAACTGTAGGTGCCTCCGTAACTGAAAACTTTATTGGGGCTTCCGCAGAACCCGCATTTTCCTCTACAGCCGCACTAGGCGCTTCTGCCTCACTTTCTGCTTCCGTATCCGGAGTGCTTTCAGCACAACCGATTAACATAAAACTTACCAATCCTACACTCAACCAAGACTTTAACATATTCTTCTTTTTTTAGAAGCCGCAATATAGGAACCATTGCATTGCTGTTTCGTCTGTAACTCTTACAGCCTGCCCTTAGCCTTGTAGAATGAAAGGAACGGAAGAGCCTCTTTTCAATCATAGTGCTAGAGATTCCTCGCACACTCGGAATGACAAAACCCAACCCTATCTCATCTGTCATGCTGAGGTACGAAGCATCTCTCTTCCATCATTGCACTAGAGATTCCTCGTTCCTCGGAATGACAAGAACCCAAACTTATCTCGTCTGTCAACCGGACTCAGGAAGTATGTCCTTCCAACTGATTAACAAACAGAGCCTCTTCTATTCGTGAACCTCAGGACAATTCCTTGGAATTCGAAACTCAAATCACCTGAATAAAACTATCTTTCGGCTCATTCAATCCAAATCTGTAACTCTTCTACTTACAGCACTAGCTTAACGACCATCGAACTCTGGGAAACATACTCTTACCTCTTACCATATCTGGCAATACCCGCTGTAAGCGGTATTGTTGGCTGGGGCACCAACTGGTTGGCTATTCATATGACCTTCTACCCTGTCGAATATGTAGGTATTAAGCCATTTGGCTGGCAAGGAATTGTCCCTTCTAAAGCAGGTAAAATGGCCGAGAAATCGGTTGACCTGATGACAACCAAACTCATTGATGTTCAAGAACTTTTTGAGAAGATAGAACCAAAGCGAGTAGCGAAAGACCTTCAACCTGTGTTGGATAAAATGGGTCGTCAAATGATTGATGAGGTCATGAATCAGGAAGCTCGATTTATGTGGCTTGCAACTCCCAATCTCGTTAAAGAGACTATTTACCGCCAAGCAGTATCTCAAATGCCTGAGGTGGCAGAAGAAATGATGTTGGATATTAGAGACAACATCGAAGAATTCCTCGACCTCAAAGGATTAGTGGTCGAACATCTCACAGCAGACAAAACACTTACCAACGAAATCTTCCTGAAGTGTGGTGCAGAAGAATTCAAGTTCATTAAAACCTCTGGGCTTTACTTCGGATTCCTATTCGGAATCATCCAAGCCATTGTATGGTTCTTCAACGATTCTTGGTGGCTCTTGCCTATAGGCGGACTCATCGTTGGTTGGGCAACCAACTGGTTAGCACTCAAAATGATTTTTAATCCGAAGAAGGAAATCAACTTCTTGGGTATTAAAATTCACGGTCTATTCATCAAACGCCAGAGCCAAGTAGCAGCCGAATACTCCAAGATTGTATCGTCTAAAATCTTAACCGTAGAACGGATGTTTGAAAGGATATTCCGTGGCAAAGCATCGGATAAGATGGTCACTATACTCCACGGACATGTGAAGCGTGCCATTGATGAGCAAGTTGGATTATCAAGAAACATCTACCAAATATTTGCTGGCACCAAAAAGTACGACCAACTCAAAGACATGGCAGCCAACAGGTTTGTAGAGAGCCTCCCCCATTCCATTCATCGCACCTTCGAGTATGCTGAAGATGCTCTCGACCTAGAAACCACCATGCGCGAGAAAATGGCTAGCCTTCCTCCCGATGAATTTGAAGCTGTACTTCGCCCTGCATTCCAAGAAGACGAGTGGATTCTAATTCTAGTAGGTGCTGTTTTAGGCGGACTGGCCGGATTAGGTCAATTGGTTTTCCTATTCAGCTAGCCCCGTTTATAAACCGTTTTTAATAGCGTCACCCTGACTTGTTTCAGGGTCTGATTAGATGCTGAAACAAGCCTTTGCTCTGAGCATGCTATTCCTTTGAGAAGTAAGTAGTCGTTGCGGTATCCGTTTGTCACCCTGCCTGTCCTGAGTTTTTATCGAAGGAACTGAATGGTCTCACGAGGTATTGAGTAAGACGATTGTCATGTCAGCGTTTAATTCCGAGACTCCTCGCATACTCGGAGTGACAGACGGAGTGCTTCGGTTTGTTTTGCTGAGGCACGAAGGAAGCGTTTCAGGAATAAGTGGGAGCGACTGGCAGTAAAACGGGGAGTACCGCGCAGCGGGGATGGGGTCTTTTAGCATTTCTATCAATCTAGCGTCAAGATTGCAAATAATCATATGAATAATTAACCGCTACTTACTATTTTCCCCGCATGAATTCAGCAATCAAGATTTGTGTAGTCGGCCTAGGTCGCGCAGGTAACTTTCATCTTCATTCCATCAAACTACTTAATGAGTTTGAACTTGCATATGTAGTTGATACCAACGAAAAATTGGCGCAATCCGTAGCAGAAGAATACGGTTGCAAGTGGTCTACTCAGTTAGAAGATGTGTTAAAGGATGATGAGCTAGATGCTGTGGTAGTTGCTTCTCCAACCGATGCGCACTTCGATTACATTAGACTCGCTTTGCAGGCAGGAAAGCATGTATTCACAGAAAAACCTGTTGGGCATTCTGTAAATGAGATTCAAACGTGCTTTAAGCTGGCACGAGAGAACAACAAAGCTTTACATCTAGGTTTCCAACGCAGGGTTGATAAGAACTTTGTAGCCCTCAAAAACCGCCTTGCAGAGTTAGGAGATTACAGAATTGTTAAAGCCAGCTCTAGAGATAACCCGAAACCTTCGTATGAATACCTAAAAATCTCCGGAAACATCTTTCATGATATGCTCATTCATGATTTCGATATGCTCATGTTCTTATTCGGTGCATTAGCACCAGAATCTGTTCATGCCATTGGCCATACTTACGATACCACCATTGCCAGCTTTAACGATTACGATACTGTGCTTGTAAACATCAAGTTCCAAAACGGAATGGTGTGTTCTATAGATACAAGCAGAACCGCAGCTTATGGCTACGACCAACGTATTGAGGTGTTTGGAGAAAAGGGCATGATGACGGTGGAGAACGAAAGAAATACTGCGCTTAACGTATACACAAAAGAGGGTATGAGCCACGAGCCTTACAACCATTCCTTTCCCGAACGCTATAAAGACGCGTACTTAGAAGAACTGCGTCAGTTTTTAGAAGGAATAAACACGGGTTTACACACCAATGTGATGGAGACTGAATGTGTGCTTGCGCATCAATTAGCCGATGCTGCTTTGGAGTCTATTCAAACGAACCAAACCGTGAATTTCTCTCAGTTCTTAGCTAAACAGTAAACTACTTTTTCAATTCCCAAACGTTCAGGTTTCTGTATTGAAACCGAGTCCATTTCATTTGACGGAAAGCTAGCTTGCCAGCGCCTAATATTGGTCCATATTCAGCACCATCATCCGTCCAATCTATAATAGACCGTCCATCTACAAGCATTTGTATGTGGCCGTTATCCTTAATCAGCTTAACGCGATGTGTTTCCTGAGAATCATGGGCTATTCCTGCTTCGCCAGTTTGTACTTTATCGAATCCCTTGTTCTTCCTCAAGTGCGCATGAGGGCGATCTTTCTGAGTTGGCGTATTGGCGTAATACGAAATGTGATAGTTGTTGATGTCTCCCTTTGTGTATTGCTTGAAGATGCCGTTTCTTGACTTTATATGGTCACCCATAACATCTTCTTCTTTAGCTCCTTTAGCGGCAAAGAAGACAATACAAAGCCCTGCTTCAGCATGTAGGTTCCTTACCTCCCACTCTGCTATAAATGATGCTGGTAAATCACTTGGGCACCAATAAACATGATGGCTTTTTTCGTCTGCGGAGAACATCGTCATCCATCCTTCAGAAAACTGCGTTTCTCCTGCGCCTTCCATCACCCAATCTTTAAGCGCTATTTCGGATGAAAGTGAGTTCGAATAGATTAATTCTCCCTTAGTGGATTGTGCCTCTACAGCAAGCGCCATCGCCATTATTACAATGGGAAGTAAAACGAATACCGTTGTTCGTGAAATCATTGATTGACTAGTGCTTCACAACCTTTCTAGTTACTAAAACGTCATCACCAGCAAGTACTCTAAAGACATACACGCCTTGCAGAACTGCTTGACTCCCCGTTATTTTCCAATTACCAATAAGCGTGTTTTCTCCCTTCTCGATATGTATCACGTCATTAAAAATTTGTTTCCCGTTTATGTCGACCATTTCCACCGTGCCTTTCATCTTCAACTCAGAAGTCCAACTCATCAAATAATTCAACTCTTCAATAAACGGGTTTGGATACAGGCTAACCTCGTAATCCGTTGGTTCTGCCCCAGTAGGAAGGTTAAAAAGCACCTTGTATGAGATAGTTGTGTCTGGCGAGATATGCAGATTCGAATACTTCCCAATCGGTTGAATCGAACCATTTCCCCACTCAATGAATGCTTCATCTCTTGCAATCAATTCCATCCTTACAGATTGAGAAACATTCTTAAAGTTGTGCACATCAATGGCCAAGAAATCAGTCTTATTATTTACCCGCATGGCTGTATTCCTTGAGTCGGCTTTCCATTTTATCTGATTCAAAGGGAAGAAAAAGGGTGAGCCTGGATCGCCAGTAAGCAAACTATAGAGCGTACTCATATTCGGTTTGGCTAGGTCTAAGCCAAGATGCTCATTCAGGTAAGCGTCATTGAACTTATCTATCCTGTCTGTAAACCTCACTTCTTCCATAAACATACTTCTATTGTATGCGTAAGCTTCGCGCTGTTCTGCTAGATATGAGTCCATTTCTGAGAAATCATCGGTTGTCATCCATCGGTAGTAATCAGAATGCTGAGAAGGAATATCAACAGCTAAGGTTTTGCCAACTGCAGCTAGCTTGTCCATTGCTTCGGTCAGCTTGCCTCCGATTTTTTTAGCTGCCCAGCCTAAGGTTCCTTCAGTAGAAGTGTTTGGATACACACCATCAAGTTGGTCTTTTCGTAATTGAATCAGTTGCTCTAGAAACTGTTTGTACCGTGGTTCGTCTGTTACAACATATGCTTGCGCAACAACACTTAGAAGCGACTCGGTGTATCGAGGGAAATGAAAAGTTCCAGAAGCTCCAGTTTTAGCATCTGGGGTCCACCAATCGAACGAACCTCCGTGGGCTCCTGATGGCCATTCTAATGCTGCTGGAGGTATTCCTGCTGGTTTGCCATTCGCATCGCTTAATGTTGCTTCAACAATTCCATCTAATAGTTCGATTACCGTTGTTTGGTCTGGGCCTTCTACTCGATGCCAATTCAACAAGAGCGGCTGAAGTACTCTCATGTGGTAGTTGACCTGAAACCCCAAATCGGCATCAGAAGACACCACATCTGAAGTGAAATAGGTGCTTTTAAATTGCCTATGGCCTTGGCTGTTAATTCCTGTCCACGAATCAGTCAACAGGTTCTTTATCCGCTCAACTTTCTCATCCCAATTCCCTGATTCTTGCATGAGAATCATCATGGACAGCGTATCTGAAGAGTCTTCTGCGGAATGCTCTACATCAGACATAATGGAGGTATAACCACCTTCCATACGTTCTAAATTCCAAAGTCCATCGGTCAATTTGCGCATGCCTTCGTTTACATGCGGCACATCAAAACCAAGAAGTACAGGAATCCATCGCCTCCATACCTCGACATCATCACCCCAACCACCTCCAATCTGACCATCTGGCGCTTGACGTTCATTCAGCCAGAAATCAATAATATCCATCAACTTGACGAGAACTGCACGCATATTAGTTGCCCATTTCGGTGCTTTACTGCTTTCTAATAATTCATCTGGCCACAGTTCTGGGTTTCCATTATAAATGGCCAGTGTTGGATTGTCTGGGAAACGTGCATAGGCTAGAGAAAGCAATTCGTTTGCTTCTGAGAAGTAGTACAATCCTAGTCCAAGTTCAACAGCTGACCAAACAACCATCCGACCCTTGTACATAGCCCATATTGGGTACAACTCACTCGATTCTGGTATCTGTTTTGGATAATTTTCTTCTGGCAACTCAAAGTCTCCAGGTAAAATAGTACTAATATCTATGCTGCCAGATTGTAAAAAATCGAATACGCCTTGAGGAAAACATCGAACAGCAAAGAACCCTCCTAAGTACCCTTTTTCCTCTTCAATAGATGATGTGAGGTCATCATCGGTATTCCAAAACTTTTCTAACCCATTAACCCAACGGTCCGCAACTTCCACGAGGATGTTGACTTCTTCTTCAAACTCTGGAAATGAAGCTATTCGAACAAGTAAATCATACCTGTCTCTCTCGTTAGCTGCGTTTCCTGCCGCGTTAATAAGGTCTTGTACGCTTGTTTGAGGAGAGAAAGAAGAACAAACTCCAGCATAAGGCATCAACGGAAATAAGCCCAGTAGTTTAGTGCGATTAAGAAACTTCCTTCTATTCATTACAGTGAGTAATAATCTAACCCTTGTATTTAAAAATAACGCATCACTAAACTCTTAGGGAAAGACAGTTCATTTAGTGCCGCTCAAGATTATTTATTCTGGTTTTGTCAAATATTACGATTAGCCTGTTTATTTCCAAATCCTCATTCTGCAATCCTTTAAGCAATTCCAGTGCGGACTACCCCAAAATGTTTCAACCATTTACGAATCCTTCGTTCGTGGTTCTTACTTTTGTTAGCTTATTTTTTAGTAGAACTCATGTGCGGAATAGTTGCAGTATTTGATATCAAAGGAGACAGCCAACAACTCAGGCCTCAGATACTTGAAATGGCCAAGAAAATCAGACATCGTGGGCCAGATTGGTCTGGGATTTATGTTGGTGACAATGCCATTCTAGCGCATGAGCGATTGGCAATTGTTGACCCAGCATCTGGTGGGCAACCTCTGATTAGTGAAGACGGAAATCTGATTTTAGCTGTAAACGGTGAAATCTATAACCACAAGGAAATCCGCGAAGAGCTTAAAGACAAATACAACTTTCAAACACAATCTGACTGTGAGGTTATTCTTGCTCTTTATCAAGAAAAAGGCATTGATTTTCTGAATGATTTGAACGGAATATTTGCCTTTGCACTTTACGACAAGAAAAAGCAATCTTATCTCATTGGTAGAGACCATATTGGAATCATTCCACTTTATCAGGGTTGGGATAAAGACGGGAGATTCTACGTGGCTTCGGAGCTTAAAGCCTTGGAGGGAGTTTGCGGAAAGATTGAATCTTTTCCTCCCGGACATTACCTAACTAGCCAAGATACAGAGGCAAAAAAATGGTACAACGTAAATTGGACGGAGTACGCAGATGTGAAAGACAACAAGAGTGATGTTGCTGTTTTACGAGCTGCGCTTGAAGCTGCGGTTCATCGTCAACTAATGTCTGATGTGCCTTATGGCGTGCTGCTTTCTGGTGGTTTAGATTCTTCTATTATTTCTGCAGTTGCCAAGAAATACGCTTCCAAACGTGTAGAATCTGATGATAAAAACGAAGCTTGGTGGCCTCAACTCCACTCCTTTTCTGTTGGGCTGAAAGGAAGTCCAGATCTGAAACATGCGAAAGAAGCAGCAGACCATATTGGCACTGTTCATCACGAAATCACTTTCACAATTCAGGAAGGGTTAGACGCTATACGTGATGTCATCTATCATTTAGAAACGTATGATGTGACTACAATCCGAGCTTCTACACCTATGTATTTAATGGCGCGCGTCATTAAATCAATGGGGGTTAAAATGGTATTATCTGGAGAAGGTGCTGACGAAATTTTTGGTGGCTACCTCTATTTCCATAAAGCGCCTAACGCGGAAGAGTTTCATAAAGAAACGGTTAGGAAAATGGAGAAACTCCATTTGTACGATTGTAACCGTGCCAATAAATCACTTGCCTCTTGGGGAATTGAAGGACGTGTTCCTTTCCTCGATAAGGAGTTTATTGATATTGCAATGAACCTGAACCCTACGGATAAAATGTGTGGGAACGGGAAAATGGAAAAGTCCATTCTGAGAGAAGCGTTTGAAGACCTTTTACCAGCAAGCGTAGCCTGGAGACAAAAGGAACAATTCTCGGATGGGGTTGGCTATTCTTGGATTGATTCTTTAAAGGAGCTTGTGAACGAATCTGTGTCTGACGAGCAAATGAGTCAGAAGGAATTCCGATTCCCAATCAATCCGCCAATGAACAAGGAGGAATATTACTACCGCACCATTTTTGAAGGACATTTTCCTTCTGAGTCTGCTGCGCTTACGGTGCCTTCTGTTCCTTCAATTGCATGCAGCACGCCAATTGTGTTGGAATGGGACGAATCCTTTAAAAACATGAACGATCCTTCGGGAAGAGCAGTTAAAAACGTCCATCAAGACGGGATTTGAGACAACGGCATTAATCGGAGCGTCTGCTGTGGCATAGAGTAGCTGTAATAAACTAGAGGAAAAATCGATATCCAAGTAACGTTTGAGTTGAAAATCAGTCTCAACTAAACAGCCACTTTTCCATCATCACAAACTATTTGTTCTTATCCACAGTTAGTGCTTCGTCTAGTTCAAACGTTACACTTTCATCCATATCAAACGGCACAGCCTTGGTTTCAATCATGCATTCTCCCCATTGCACAAACAGCTTAGCAAATTGCATATCCACCACTTTAGCGGGGATGTGAAAAATGGCATTTACCACTTTGGTATCGCCTTTATCCAACAGAATCATTTTTGACTTTCGGTCATCATTCGCATACTTTTCGGCATCTTCTGTTATCACCGAAATACGACTAGGGTCTATAATAGCATAACCATCGCCTTTGTACTTGATTTCAAATCGAGCCCACGTTTCTTTGGTCTGTTGTTTTAAGTTTTTCAGGTTCACCTCAAAGTTTCCCGATTTCATCACGTTTTCTGACGCTGGCAATCGGAATTGCTCCATTTGGACTGGCACTCCATCTAACGATATACGAGAGAAGCCTTTCATGGACACTTCAAATTCATCCGCCCTCAATTTCTCACCATCTTTCAAATCAATGGTCTTACTTTTCTTATCGTTTGGGGCGATGGCAAACACCTTTTCCTTCGGGTTATGTTCTACTCCATCCACCGAAATAGTAAATTTTGAAGGGTCAATCAGTAAAAAGTCATTTGTGTTGTTGGTAAACTTCGTTTTGAATTTAAGCATGTCCATTCGAGAAACAGCATTGCTAAATTCCATGACCACCTCTTTCGTTTCAACCGCTTGCTCAATATCTAAGTAGTAGTTGGTGTATTTGGGGTCGTCTTTCGGGTCTTTCTTCTCTTTTTGGGCATAAGAAGAGGATGTAATGCTGATGGCAAAGGCCGTTATCAAAAGCGAAAGAATTGATTGTCTCATTAAATGATGTTTAAAAATTTACGGTGCAGATTTACAACAATGATACCAATCAAAGGTAAGTTTCCCACGAACTACCGAAAGCAGATTTGCTTCGCGTTTAATCGTACCACAAACCAATTATATTTGGATTGAAATGGACTTTAAATATAAAGGAAAGCTTCCCTGGTTTAACATGCTGATGTACTCGATTAAACATCGCGGGCTTTCCAATACGTGTTCTTTAGGGTGGAAAGAGTGGCGAAAAGAGCGCCAACTTGGCATTAATACGTTTGGTGATTTCTATACGGATGAATTATCCATAGACGCAGACTCAAAACTAGGAGGACATTTGTATCAGCCATCAAGCTCAGTCATTTTTGAAAGAGCCATGAAAGCGCTTCCTTTCAATTTTACGGATAAAGTGTTTCTGGATATTGGATCTGGTAAGGGCCGTGCAATGATACTGGCTGCTGAAGCTGGTTTTAGAAAAGTTATTGGTGTAGAATACGCTGCTGAGCTAAACGAGATCGCTCACACTAATATTGAGATGGTTAAGTCTAAGTTTCCCAAAACAGAATTTGAGCTAACTGAGGGCGATGCAGTCGCATACGACATAACTGAAGAAGTAGATGTTATTTATCTTTTCAATCCATTTGATGAGGAAACCATCTGCAAGCTCCTTCAACAACTCAAACAGATTTTTAATCGAGATAAAAAGATTTACTTGGTTTACGTACATCCAGTGCATTGCTCAAACTGTGAAGATGTTCTAGGCAGCCCTATCTCGGTGATTAAAAATTGGAAAGGAATTGCAGATGTTGCAGTTTTTAGAAATTAATCACACATCTTGATGGACAATTTAGCTCGTCAGGAAGTCAACTCGCGTAATCTAATATCAACTTCGTTTGGGTCGCTTTCGGACTTTCTTTAATTGCAATCACCATTTAATCTTGTAAGAAAGACGAGCCTGCAATGGGTATCAACCCTGAACTATTTAACATGGCTGAAAAACAAGTGGGTTTACTTGGTTCGCCAATTCAGAGACTTGGCTGGCTAAAAGTGCTAGCAGTGCACACACCTTCGATGTCTTGAAAACACGATACAGCGGCACTGCCGCCACACAATTAGAAATGGATGGACGAATAATGGCAAATGCAAATTTCCCAGAAGGCTCATTGGTTGTGAAAGACCTCAGCAATGGAACTTCATCTTCACTTTACGCTATTCTTTACAAACGTTCTGGTAACGAACATACTGATGCGGACGGCTGGGTTTGGGGATATGTAAACTCAGATGCAACTGAGGAAAACTCCGCAGAAGACAAAGGCGCTAGCTGTAACGGCTGTTATTCACAATTAGACAACATCGACTATATGCTGATGAATAAGTTCTTCCCTTAATCGGTTAAAACTAATCCTCATTTTTTGTTGTAGCTAATTGGTTATTTCCGCACATTTGTCTTAGTGAATCAGAAAGGTAAATACGTTTGGATGAGAAACACTGCTTCTCTCCTACTTCTATTTGGGTATTTCCTGAACGTAATCTCTTTTGAGAGCTTTCATCAGGCGGTTCACAATCACGATCATGCTGAGTTACACACCGAAGAAGCGGAAGCAGATGCTTGTCACCGAGCTATCTACCATGGCGAAGCATCACACGATTGTGAGCATAAAAGCCACGTAACAAAGGCAGAGACCGACTGCGACCTATGTAAAGTCACTTTGTCTCGCTTACATTTTGCCTCAGAGGTAGAAAGTGCTTTAACTAGTTACACACAATACACAGTCAATACGCCTGCCAGCGCACGGTTTTTTGGTTACGATTTAACGCTGGCATTTGCTCCTCGTGGGCCACCCACTCTTTCTTGATTATCTCGAGTTTCTGTAGCTGATACTCGCTACATGTTACTGAATGCCTTTAGGTGTTCAAAATCAAAACATTATTTATTTATCACGCCATGGACGGTAGAAATACGTACGTCTTATGGCTAGAAAATATACAATCATGAAAGAGAAATTTAGTTTTTACGATGTAAAGAGCAAATCAAAATTTGAATCAGCAGAGTATGAAGTACGTCTATTGAAAAATGGCCGCTACTTTGCTGTCACAAAATCGCCAAATGGTCCACATGAGTGCTGGAGAGTGCTGTCAAAAGCGAATGGCGAACGTCTAAAAGATCTGTAGCAGATGGACGTCATCAACATGTTCGTCCATGAACGAATCGAGCACTGGAAAACCGTGCTAAAGATTAACGATTGGAATATTGTATGTCAGTCAATCTCCGAAATGCAAGTTACGGAGGCGCTGATGGATGACACATTAGGGCATGAGTTTGTAGGAATTGAACGTCAATTCGATTCAAAGACGGGCATTCTCTATCATACTCGCCCCCTGTTAGAGGACGATATCATTCACGAACTGCTTCATGTGAGGTATCCCGAATGGAGTGAAGAAAAGGTCACATTCTGGACTTCGCTACTTTTTGGAGAACCTGTTCTTGAACACAAAAGTGCAATGGAATACCTGCTTCCTACGGGATAAAATCAATTTGAGGAAGAGCCCAATGTAAAGTTGGTGCTCTTCCTTTTTTAAACAAAAACAAAAACAAACGATAAAAATTCAAATTATGAAAAACACAAAAAACGTACTGTGGGCATTGCCCCTATTTTCTATTCTATTCTTCACCGCTTGTGAGAAGGAAGACCCGGTTGTTCCAAATGAGGAAGAACTGATTACAACGCTTATCTACACACTTACACCAGAAGGAGGTGGCAACCCTGTGGTCTTTTCGTTTCAAGACCTTGATGGCGATGGTGGAAATGCACCAGTAATTGTAAACGGAACGCTAGCGGCAAATACTACTTACGCAGGTGTTCTTTCGCTACTAAACGAAACCGAAACTCCGGCTGAGAGCATTTCGGACGAAGTAGCCGCTGAAGCAGATGAGCATCAGTTCTTCTTGTCCGTTTCTGGAGTTGACGCCACAGTTAGCTATGCAGATGCCGATGGGAATGGAAATCCGATTGGTTTGGCAAGTACATTGGTAGCAGGTGCAGTTTCATCGGGTACGCTTGTTATCACGTTAAGACACGAACCAGCTAAGTCTGCTTCTGGTGTTTCTGATGGCGACATTACAAACGCTGGTGGCGAAACGGACATTGAAGTCACGTTTGACGTAACCGTTCAATAGATTCGACAAGCCCTGAGGCTCTCGAAGGGTGCATTGGCTTACGCTTTTGTCTTCGAGAGTCTCTAGGACTTCGAGAACCTCAGTCCTTGTTCCGAGATGAAACTCAATCGATTTCTCCTCTCCTTCTTCCTATTCCCCGTATTCGGAATAGCCCAAAATTGTACGCTCTCCATTTCGGGGAACGTAGCAGATGAGAGCACAGGAATTCCAATGGCATATGGCACTATTTACGTTGAGGAATTACAATCTGGTGTGGCTTCAGATAGCCTGGGAAACTTCAACTTTAATAAGCTTTGTAAGGGCGATTACCACCTGCGTTTTAATCACATTGGTTGTGAAACAAAGACGCTATTTGTATCTCTACTAAAAGACACGGTAATTAGCATTAACATGCACCACCACAATGAGTTAATGGATGAAGTAGAGATTCATGACCATCACTCAGAACACGAAACTGTAGCAAGTACTTCCATCAATAAAGAAGACATCTCGGAAATAGCCAATAAAGACCTTTCTGAAATGCTGGAGCAGATGACTGGCGTAAGCAGCATCAGATCTGGAGCTGGCGTTTCAAAACCTGTAGTTCATGGTCTTTCTGGCAATAGAGTTGCCATTTTAAATAACGGAATTGCGCAAAGCGGTCAGCAATGGGGAAATGATCATGCGCCTGAAATTGACCCATACGTAGCAGACCATATTTCGGTGGTTAAAGGTGCTGGCGCTCTCGCCTATCCTGGCGGTTCTTTAGGTGGCGTTGTACTCATAGAACCTAATGAAATTCCGAATGACCCGCATTTACATGGTAGCGTCAATTACATTTTTCAAACCAACGGTTTAGGAAATACGCTTAACGCGAGATTAGAAAAATTTGATAAGTGGGCCGCTTGGCGCATATCAGCAACCGCTAAAGTGATTGGAGACAGAAGTGCTCCAAACCATTACCTCACCAATACAGGAAAACGCGAATACAACGTAGCCGCACAGTTGGAGAAGCACTTCAATCCCAAGTGGGAAATGAAGCTGTATTACAGCCTTTTCAATACGGAGATTGCCATTTTGCGCGGTTCGCATATCGGAAACCTAACCGATTTGGAAAATGCCATCGAACGAGATGTTCCCTTCTTTACAGAAGACCAGTTTTCGTACACGATTAACGAGCCTAGACAAACCGTTCAGCATCATTTATTGAAGCTAGAAAGCCATCATATTTTCAATGAGCATCAGAGTCTGAATATCAAATATGGCGGACAAGTAAACAACAGAAAGGAGTTTGATGTGCGAAGAGGTGATAGAAGCGACTTACCAGCATTAAGCCTCTTGCAATGGGACCAATACCTAGAAGGGGTTTACAAACACTTCTTTGAGCATGGCAGACAGCTTAAAACAGGTGTTCAACTTCGTTTAACCGACAACACGAATTCTCCCGAAACAGGCATTCTTCCGCTTATCCCTGATTTTCGTGCATATCGTTTTGGTGCGTTTGCCATTTTTCAAGAGGAAAGGAAGAAACTGCTTTACGAACTAGGCGCGCGGTATGACATGAACTACTTCCAAGTGTTGACTATCTCGCAATCGCTTCCGACAGATATTGAGCGACTTTATCACACGTTTCACAATTACAGTTTCTCAGCTGGCGTGCGTTACCGCGTTTTACCGCAGCTTAAACTCAATTTAAACGTAGGCCACGTGCTTCGTTCTCCAGAAGTGAATGAATTGTACAGCGCTGGTTTACATCAAGGCGTAAGCGGTATTGAAGAAGGAAATCGAAATATTCAGAACGAACAATCGACCAAAATTGTGCTCTCGGCAGATTGGAACGCGAAGAAGAAACTGTTTGTACAGTTGCTCGGCTACTTTCAATACGTCAGCAATTTCATCTACTTACAACCCGAAGATGAGTTCAGGTTAACCATTCGCGGAGCGTTTCCGCTTTTCACGTATCAACAAACAGACGCAACCATTGCAGGTTTGGATGCGCTTGTGTCTTACGAACCAATTGAGAACATCAGAATTATTGCCAAGTATTCCTTCTTACAAGGAGATGATTTGACCAACAGTCAGCCGCTTGTTTACATGCCATCAAACAATTTGAATGGCTCATTTACTTATTCATTTAAAGATAGAGAAAGGCTGAAAAACTCGTCTGTTTCCGTAAATGGCCAGTACGTTTTCAGACAGAATCATCTCAACCTAAACCAAGACATTGCTCCTGTCCCAGATGGCTATTTCCTACTTGGAGCTAGCATTGGAACTACGTTTAAATTGAAGAAAACGAAGCTTCGATGCTCCATTTCTGGAGACAACTTATTGAATACGGTTTACCGAGACTATCTTAATCGTCAGCGCTACTTTGCAGATGATTTAGGTTGGAATGTAAACATGCGACTCAATTTGTCTTTCTGATTTTTCTCCTTGTGCTTTTCTTTTGCCCATTTGTAGTTGGGCTTGTTACTTGGGTTTTCTTCTTGATGGAGAAAATTGGCGATTACTCAGAAAACCCGTTTGAAAGAACTCCCAATGATGTTCCTATTACAACCATTGCACGCGGTATTGAAATTGATATGCGTGAGATGATTAATGATTCGAATATTCCTGCGGAGAACGGGTTCTCGCTTTGATTCTCTATCAACGCACATCAAGTCAACCGAATTTGTTTTAGGGTCTAAATGGATGCTGAAACAAGTTCAGCAGGACGTTTGGGGTTTACTAAGGACATATCAGATACCGTCACCCTGAAATAAGTTCATGCTTTGAAATGACTCTATGCTTTGATACAATTTTGCTAAACAGCAAAATCACTCAGCATGACTTTACTGTTGAATCATTCACAGTAGCCCGATTAAAGAACAGGCTTACTTATGCCTTTCGTCTTACCACTTACTACTCGCTTTAACCCAAATAACAGCAAGGCAATAAACCACACTTCCAGCATTAGAATTGCCTTTAGCGCAATCGGAATGCTTGGATAGTGTGGTTTTTCGCTGCCTTATATGTTCCCAGAATAGATATTCATCGGAACAAAGAATGGTTTCTCACTTTAACCTACCAACTCCTCAGTAGTCTTTTTAGAGCTTACCGAGTCGGTATTTTTAACACCAGAAGATTCTCCCAAGGAGGTTTTTCCGATGAAGCGACCTCTGTTAAACTTGTCCAAATTCTTGTAGCAAGTAATCTGGTAAGCAGAAGAACTTCCCTGTCTGGCAATTTCTACCGACCAACCAAGGAATATCTGATACATACGGAAGGTGTGTTCGCCATATTTGGCAACTACTTTGTCCTTGTTAGACATCCAGTTATGATACCAAGCATCGATAGTTTTCGCATAGTGAATTCCGATATTTTCTACCGAATGCACCTCGAATCCTGCTTTTTCAAGTTGTCTAATATCCCAGTTGAGAGGCATACTGGCATCGGCTCCTGAGAAGATGTTTTCACTCATGAACAGACCCCAAACGATGTCCTCCTGATCTGGACCACCAAAGAGACTGTCTCGCTCGCGCAATCCTGCAATTTGCATGTAGAAGATACCATCGTCTTCCAGTAGGTCGTAGCACTGGCGCATGAATTTTCTGAAGTTCTTTACACCAACGTGTTCGGCCATTTCCAAACAGCTAATCTTATTGTATTTCTTATCCTTTGGAATATCGCGGTAATCCATTCTCAGAATATCGGCCTTATCCTCTACTCCATTCTCTTTAATGAGTGTGCGTGCCCATTTAGCACCTGATTCGGCTATAGTTACACCAGTAGAACGTACACCATAATGCTTGGCAACATGTGTAACAAGCGTTCCCCAGCCGCAACCAATGTCCAAAAGGCTTTCGCCTTCCTTCAGTTGCATTTTTTGGGCAATGAGGTCCATTTTATTGTCTTGAGCCTGCTCTAGCGATTCATTCTCATCCTTGAAATAGCAGCTTGTGTAAATCATACGAGGTCCTAAAAACCAATTGAATAAGTCATTTTTGTCGTCATAATGACCTCTAATAATTCGTTCATCCTGCTTTTGCGAGTGAATAAGCACCTCGGGAATGAAACGCGTGAGAAAGAACTTGTAATGGTGTGCGGTAAAACCCCAGGTGAGTATCTCGTTCTTGTGCTCCATCACATCCTTAAAATCGCGTATGAGGTCGATTCTTCCGTGCATATAATCTTCAACAAAATGCCCTGCTTCTACCTTTGCCTTCGCATAACGGGAAGCGACTTTCTTATCAACCACTTTTACAAAATCCGATACTTTCATCTTCTATGTTTTTTTATGGAAAGTCGAAAGTAACCTTTAAGATTCAGGAGCATCTTGATGTTTCAACGCTTTGGTTTAGCGGATTGGGGGATTAGATAATTAGCAAACGCGAATACTGTATAATGGAAGACGAATTGTTTCTTTGAGAGAAGTCATGAGTGTGTTTTGTTGTACGCAGCGAAGTTGAGTACGGGCAGACTTATGCTTTAATTGAACATGGCGGAAGAATAAATAGACCAGTACTCGTTAACTTTCTGTAAATGCTCAAGTCAACCGTATTTATTTTATGGTTTAAATAGATACTGAAACAATCAGCATAACGCTTTATCAACTTACAAAAACGAAGCGCAATCCACGGCTCTTACTGGTTTGTATTTTCTATTTTTTCTCTTACCCTTTCCGCAAGCTAGATTATTAAACAGTTTGATTTTTACACTTGCTTAGCGGTTTGAGATTAATGTGCGGGAGATGATTAATGATTCGAATATTCTAGATCCCATTCCTGCAGAGAACGAATTTTCACTTTGATTCTTATAAATGTCACCATTCCTTGAATAGTTCTAAGTATCCTAATATTTCTTTCCTTTGTATTCAAACCTAACTAATTGTAATCACTGATGACATCGTTACTTAAAACCTCATTTCTATTAACCTTCAGCCTATTCTTTGCTTCGACATTCAACGCGGAGGCGGGAAAAAAGAAGGTCAAAATTTCTGTTTCGGAGCGCGATGCAGAAATATTTGTAAACGGAAATATGGTCGGAAGAGGCACCGCATTAATTATTATTCCAGGCTATACTGATGCTGCAATTGAAATAGTTAAAACGGGCTTTCTCACTGAAGAATTTACTTTTTTTAATACCCCTGGAAACCCTAGTCCACCCAAGACGTTTCATGTTAAGATGCTTGTTGATGATGCTTATGAAGCATCCACTCAGACTGATATTGCAAATATTGATCTAGAAATAAAGACAACCAAAAATCAAGATGAGGCATGGCTACTGCTTAACCGCATTATTCTTTCATACATAGATGTCATCGAGGTAACTGATAAAGAAACCAGTTATTTACGGACAGCTTGGGAAGTAAAAAGTTTCTCTAAAGCCACTATTAGAACCCGCGTAATTGTAAAACTGGGAGATAAAGTTGACGACACTCATGTTTCCTATAAACTGAAACTGATAAGTGAATATGCGAAAGGTGCTGGAATAAGCCCTAAAGAAGATCAGGCTTTTAAAGAATGGGATAGAGTACTTAGAAAGTATGAAGCAATCGTTTCTGAGTTACCGGCTCGAATGAAGTAGATAGTACAATTCATGTTATGTAAAGCCGTCAATCAATATAGATTGACGGCTTTTTACTTACATAAAACTAGGGCAATCCACAGCACTTCTAGATTTCATTCTTCCGTTTTTCTTTTTTCTTGATTTCGTTTTTCCCTTACCGCAAGCAGGATTCTTAAACAGCGTAATTTTTACACTTGCGTAGATGTTCCCAGAAAATATATTCATCGGCATAATGAATGGAAGGAGATTATCAGAACCAATGGTCACGTTGTAAAAACGGAAAGCCATCCCCACTTGTGGTGAACGGTAATCGTATAACGAGATTGGGAATGAAGCTTCGAACCATTTGTGCTCGTAGCGAGGCGTAATTCCAATAACGCTTCTTCTAATCCCAGTCGTTCGTTTACCCATTTTAAAGCCTTGCACCCACGTAACATTGGCGTAAAAGTTCTTTCCCAGGTTGTAATCAAACTGAACAGAAATAGCACTTGGAATACTTGCACTATACCGCGTTCCTGTTTTCATGCTTCCAGCATCCGAAGCAAACTGCGAAGCAATTAACGCATCAATATCACCAATGCCATTGATTTCTGCATCAGGGTAATCTTCCCATGTAGTGGTAGCATTCTCAAAGGTTCTAATCAGCGAGTTCTTATTGAAATTGATTCCGCCCAAATCGAGCAACGAAACACCAATTTTGCACCTGTAATCGATAGTTGCACAATCAGATTGAGCCGTATGAGGTGCGTAATCGCCCACATCTTCCAACATACGTTTGTAGGTAACGCCAAGGTCAACACCAAAACCATGTCCGTTGGCAACCCCAGGTTCTGTAATGGCATACTGCCCCGTGAGGCTAGATACATTCCAGTCTTGGTCATCTACCACCGTATGATTCAGTTCATCTATGTACACACTCATATGTCCAATTCCCATGAGGTATTTGGCCGTTATGCCCACGTTTATCATGTCTTTTCCTTCCTGATAGATGATGCGGCCGTAGCTCAAACCAACTTCAGCCCAAGCTGTGGCAAAAGCGCCTGCGTTTTGCTGGTTGTAGTTAACGCCTTCTTGCGGGTCATAATTCAACCCTTCTCGAATAAACAAGGCGGTAGGTTCCGTTAGGTCTTCGGCAGAAACAAACACTCTAGCGGCTGTATGAAACCCAAAAGCATTCTTACCGTGTGATAGCGTCAAACTTGGTCCATCTACCCGAATATTGGCCGCAGCATGTTTTTGCTTGCCATTGGTTCGGTACAAGGATGTGGGAATATTCCCTTTAAAAACATCATCCCAAACGTAATAATCTCCCTTACCCAAATACGAGAAGTTGTTCCAAGCAAAGGCATCAATTCCAACGATATTAATATCTAACCACGCCTTGCTGTCTACCATACTAGATGGGTTGAGCGGCATTCCGGTGGTTCCTGCATAATTACTGTTAGCAAGCCCTAATCGTTCTTGGGCAAAAGCACTTGTTGTACACGATACGCATGCAACAAGACAGAGGGCTCTGACATTCATGGTTCGGTTGGTTTTGGTTAATGCAAGAACCTTAGATGCCAGAAGAATAGTATTACAGGATTGCAATTGGATTTAATGATGGGCATGATTGCAACATAATTGCACATAGAGCCGAATCACCCAACGCTTAGCTTAAGCTTACGGAGCCTATCATCCTGAGTATTTAGTGAGCACTGTTGAAAAGGTTAGTTAATAGCGTGTTGATAATGTGCACTTGGCTTCTTTGTTCTGGTGTTAAAATCTTGCTCATATTAATTTGTTTGGGTTATTTATAACGGTTCTTCTTACTTAGACCTGTTAGGTTTTGAAAACCTAACAGGTCTTCGCGAAGAGCTAAACGCGCGCGCTCGGAGCGAACTAAAGAAGATTAGTTGCAAACTGATTGTGTCATGTTCCACACGAGTGATCCGTTGGAACACTCGCCCAAGCGGAGATAAATCCTACATTTCAATAGAATCAATCTTCTGAAAAGGATAAGACAACTTGACTCAAACTAGCTACTACTTTTGCGGCATGCAAAAAATCGGAATTGTTTTAGCCCTGTTCTTCTCGTTAGCAGCCAATGCGCAAGAACAGGCCACAGTAATGTGTTACAATGTGCTCAATTTTCCTACAAGTAACTTAGCTGGAAGAGAAGACACGCTGCGCCAGCTCATCAATTACATTGAGCCGGATATCTTCTTAATTCAAGAATTGAAAAACGATAGTGGATTACAATTAATCTTGAATGAGAGTTTCGCTGACCTTCCTGCCAATTACGCTGCAAGTACTTTTCTGGCTCAGCAAAGCAATCCGGCCAATAGTTACAAACTACAGCAGGCTATGGTTTACAACTCAGATATGTTTGGGTTGGCGAAAGAGGGATTTGTGCAAACAGAAACACGAGATATTAATCGGTTTAAGATGTTTTACCGAGACCCCGAACTAAGCACTGGGGCCGATACCGTTTTTATATATGTGCACGTAGCTCACCTGAAGAGTAGCCAAGGAACATCCAACCAGGAAGAACGGCTTTCTAACGCGCAATCATTTACTACCAGTTTGGGCAATTTACCTACCGGTGCAAACGTTATTCTAGCAGGCGATTTTAACGTGTATGATAGTGCAGAACTAGCATATCAAGAATTGCTTGACAGCACAAATTCCATACGTATGCGCGACCCAATTGATAGTCCGGGAGATTGGAGTTCTAGCAGTTTTCAACCCAAAAACATTCTTACGCAAAGCACACGGTCTTCCTCTATATTTGGAGATGGCGCTGGTGGCGGATTAGACGATAGATTCGATTTTATCTTGGTGTCAGACAATATGATGAAGCCATGGAACACGGTCGTATTTGAACCTGAATCGTATTACGCCATGGGTAACAGCGGCACATGCTACAACCAAAACATTACCGATTGTAGCGGAGGAGAATGGTCTGATGAAATTCTGCAATCGTTGTATTACATGAGCGACCACTTGCCTGTAATAATGAATTTAAACCTTAGCGGTGGTAGCGTGGGTATTGAGAATGAACAAGCAGAAGCCACTACCCTACTTTGGGCGAATGAAAGCTTGCGTTTAGATTGGAAGCAAGAAGAGACTTTGCAGATTACCGTAACCGACCTATTGGGTAGAGTTTGGTACCAAGCACAACACGCGGTTCTAAACGGAGCAAACACGATTGCGCTACCAGAAGTAGCAAACATGAAAGGTTTGATGCTTATAAGCGTTAGTTCTGCAACGGAGCAGCAAACGCTGAAGGTGGTGCGATAATTGAATTACAGATAAAGACCTGAGAGGCTACTGAGACGGGTTTCGACTGCGCTCAACCAAGAGCCTCGTACTTCCCTGAGCGCAGCCGGAGGGTTATTCTCTCTCACTACCAGTATGCGAGGAATCTCGGAAATAAACAGTGATGTATCCGCCATTTCACTCAAGCTACGTGGGACAGGTTTCGACTGCGCTCAACCAAGAGCAGCGTACTTCTCTGAGCGTAGCCGAAGGGAATGAATCAACACAGCGCGTCTTATTTACCCAGTATTTTTCTGGCAATAAGCTCTTTCATAATCTCATTTGTTCCAGCATAAATACGCTGAACACGGGCATCTGCCCACGCACGCGCTACATCATACTCCCAAATGTATCCGTAGCCGCCATGCAGTTGCAGGCATTCATCTGCTACTTGGCACTGCACTTCGGTAGTAGTCAGCTTTACCATGCTGGCCATAGCGGCATCTAACTTACCATCTAAATGAAGCAGTAGACACTGGTCTAGAAATGCTCTGCATTTAGTAATCTCAGTAGCCATTTCCGCTATTTTAAAGCGTGTATTCTGGAAACGAGAAATGCTTTGTCCGAATGCGTTACGGTCGCTTACATACTGCACCGTTTTATGGAATATTCCTTCTGCTGCACCAATGGCTCCAATTCCAACTACAAGACGCTCTTGTGCAAGCTCATGCATTAAATACTTAAAGCCTTCGCCTTCTTTACCAATTAGGTTTCCCTTTGGCACTTTTACATTGTCAAAAAACAACTCGCAGGTGTCTTGTGCATGAAGTCCAATTTTCTCAAAAGGCTCTCCTTTCGTGAAACCTTCCATGTCTGCTTCCATAAGCAGTAGGCTAATTCCTTTTGCGCCAAGCTTCGGGTCTGTTTTCACTGCGGTTACGCAGATATCGCACAAATAACCGTTGGTGATAAACGTCTTAGACCCGTTAACCAAGTAATGGTCTCCTTTATCTTCTGCCGAGCATTTCATTCCTTGCAGGTCGCTTCCTGCACCAGGCTCTGTCATAGCAATAGCAGAAATGGCTTCTCCGCTCACCATTTTAGGGCACCATTTCAACTTCATTTCTTCCGAACCGAAGTCAAGTATGTATGGTAAAACAATATCGCTGTGAAGCGGATAACCCACAGCCGGACCAGCTACTCCTGCCCTGCTCAACTCTTCGGCAAAAATGGCATTGTAGCGGAAATCCGTAATTCCTAGTCCACCATAGGCTTCTGGTACTTGCATGCATAGAAACCCATTTTCCCCAATGGTAGTCCAGCTTTCACGCGATACCATGTGGTTCTTTTCCCACTCGGCATTGTGTGGTACAATTTCTTGAGCTATAAAATCTCTTACAGATTGCTGGAACATTTTGTGTTCCTCTGTTAGCATTGGACGCTCTATAAATTCAGTCATTACGGCTTCTTATTATTTGAGGGCAAAATTAAGCTTTGCCGATTCACGTTCAGCGGGTAAATACCCATGTTTTTTCATCTGATAAACTTTCCGTAAAACGATAGCCTCCATCACTAAAGCCTTTTAAGTCTTCGGCAGTGTTTATTCCGTTGCGGAGTATGTATCCGCTCATCATTCCTCGTGCCTGCTTGGCATGAATAGCAATGACTTTCAATTGTCCGTTCTTCATATCCTTAAAAACGGGGGTAATGATGTTTCCCTCCAGCTTTTTCGTGTTCACAGCTTTAAAATATTCGCCACTAGCTAGATTACAAAGCGTATTATTTCCAGATTGTTCAAAAGCCGCATTCAATCTATTGGTAATCTCATCTCCCCAAAACTCGTAGAGGTTCTTCTTTCCATTTACAGATAGTTTGGTACCCATTTCCAATCTGTACGGCTTCATCAAATCCAACGGACGCAATAAGGCATAAAGACCACTCAGAATGCGAAGGTGGTTTTGCGCAAACTTCAGTTCACTTTCTGTCAGTTCAGCATTCTTCATTCCTCTGTATACATCGCCATTAAAAGCAAGTACTGCCTGCCGCGTTTCGCCTTCTTCAAAGTTGGCAGTCCATTCCGCATAACGTGCCGCATTTAAATCAACCAAGTTTGTGCTCAACCCCATCAACTCTCCAAGACTCTTTTTAGACGTTTCTTGGAGCTTATTAATAAGTACCTCAGAACGGTCTAGTCCTTCGGGAATGGTGAACTCATTCGTACGGATTTCCGATTGATAATCAAGCTTCTTCGCGGGGGATATTACAGTAATCATGTGGCTAATATAAAATTGCTGCCAAATATGGCGATTTGATGGCAAGTCCACTAAATTTTGAATGGTATTGAAATGTGCATTACATTAGTGCTATGGATGTTCCAATGGTAGATTATACCGCCCTTGCTTTTGCTGCTTTCAAATGGCTATTTGCAATTCTTGGTTTTTTCATTCTAATTGTGATTATTATTCGATTATCTGGAGTACTGAATCTCACCGTTTGCCCAGATTGTGGAGGAAAACTGAAACGTTCGAAACGCACATCTCAAGATAAGAAAGTGATGTTTTTGGGTTTGGGTTTGTTGCCAATAAAACGCTACCGTTGCTACGTTTGTCATTGGGACGGGGTTGGGCTTAGAACTGCCAATGATGGGATAACAATCGATGGTCAAAATCTAGATTGACCCAGCCTTTCGGTCTACATTTGGGGTAAATGAAATTCAACGGAATCAACGTAAGAATAGATCCAGGTGCCACCATTGGCGAAAACGTGAGGATTGGTGATGGCACTATTATCTATGATAACGTAATACTTGGGAACAACTCGGTAATTTCAAATGATTGCATTATTGGAGAGCCTACAGCTACGTACTACACTTCAGATTCACACAAAAATCAGGCAACGGTAATTGGCGAAAATGCGCTTATCAGGAGCCATGCTATCATTTATGAAGATGTTCGTATTGGAGACAATTTCCAAAGTGGCCACCGTGTAACGATTAGAGAGAAATCGGTTATTGGAAACAACTGTAGCATGGGAACCAATTGCGATCTTCAAGGCTACTTGACTATTGGAGACCACTGTCATTTCCATAGCGATGTGCACGTTTGTCAATACAGTTCTATTGGCGATTTCGTGTTCATTTATCCGGGAGTTGTTTTTGCCAACGATAAACACCCTCCTACTACAAACGTAAAAGGCCCAAGTATCGGAAACTACACCCAGGTAGGTATTCAATCTTCTATCATTGGTGATGTTTCCATTGGAGACAATTGCTTTATAGGAGCAGCTACAGTCATCACTAAAAGTTATTCTGATTTCTCCTTCATCGTAGGTTCTCCAGCAATTAGAAAAGGAGATGTACGTAAACTTTTGAATGAAGATGGGGAGCCGCTTTATCCTTGGAAAGACCGTTTTTCGCGGGGTATGCCATGGAAATCATAGCTAGTCATGAGTTAACTGATTGTTCACATCTTTTCAAGTCAATGTTATAAGAAACCGCACTCAACGTTACTTTTGAAGATGTGTCAAGCAAAAGTCTTTTAAAAGAAATTATGGAAGAGGTTGAAAGCCTCAACCGCTCTATTGAAGAATATTGTCCTGAGCTGCTTTCAGAGAGTAGATACCCTTCCATTCAGGAAATGGGTGATGAAATGAATGAGCTCATTGAAGACAGAATCCGCCTATTGACTGAGAATTCCGAGAGTCTGACGGACTCTAAAAAACAATAATCATGTTTGACAAAATGAAACAGCTCCAACAAATGAAGGGGCAAATGGATGATGCCAAAGAAAGGCTTAATCACATTTCGGTAAAAGGCGAATATCAAGGAATTACCGTAGTTGCAAACGGAAACAAAAAGATAATTGAGGTTATTATTCCCAAAGATGTCTACGAAACTTCTAACCACGAAGAAATTGCTGAGTTGCTGGTAATAGCTACGAATAAGGCTATAGAAAGCGCAGAAGGTGTATTTGAAAGCGAAATGCGCGGAATGGCTGGAGGTTTGATGGGCGGCCTAGGCTTCTAAAGAAACTTCCACCACCCATCGAGGTCACCAACCTCTCCCACCAATGAACAGGTGGCTGCATGATTCATGCCAAAGTTTAGTCAAGAAAACGTACCTCGAATAATTCTCAGCGAACAGCCTTCTCAATGCTCTCCCAAAGAAGATTGGCAGAGCGGCTCCAAGTAAAATGAGCGGCTCGTTCATGTCCCTTTTTAATCAACTCTAACCTTAGCTGATCTGAAGATGCAAGTTCAATCATCGCATCTGAAATAGACTCAGACTGCAAAGGATTAACTAGCAAAGCAGCATCCGAAGCAATCTCGGGCATACTGGTAGCGTTAGAAGTAATTACGGGAACACCAGATTGAAAAGCTTCAATAATTGGAATACCGAACCCCTCAAACGTAGAAACATAGACGTTTGCCAAAGCGGCACCCATCAAATCGTTCAGGTCTTCATCAGAAACTCTACCTGTGAAGACTACTTCGTCTTTGAACGTCATCAAATCCAACGCATCCTGCATAGTGGAGGTCCACCACTTTTTATTGCCAACTAGCACAAACCGATGTTCCGAATTTCCCTCACGAAACCGATCGTAAGCAGCCAACATTCGCTCAATATTCTTACGCTGATGAATGGCACCAACATAGATGAAATAAGGTTTGCCCCCAGACCATTTATCTAACACCGCTTTTTTATGGTTCTCATCAAGCGGTTTAAACCGTTCAGAAACTCCATTGTAAACCACATCAATTTTTGAGGGCGCTATTCCATATTGATTAGAGATGTCTGTTTTGGAAAACTCGGAAACGGTTGCAATTCGTTTTGCCTTTTGGGCATACTGTGGAAAGTAACGGTTATAAAACCAAGCGTGCGATGTAGCAAGATCTTTGGGGTTATGAGCAAAGTTAAGATCATGAATGACCGGCAAACTCAGCACATTAGAATTCAGCGATAGAAAGCCATCTGGCGATAGAAACAAATCAGGATTAATCTTTTTCAGAACTCTTGGCAACGATAGTTCAAACCAAACATGCCATAGCACAGGGTGTCTTGCTGGCGGCCTAACCACAATTGGAGTTACGTTATCCGCAAAGACGAAATTGGCATCAAAAGGTCTGTCAAAGAGGAAAAAGAACTCATGCTCGGGGTGTGATTGGGTAATGAGCTTCAGCGTTTCATATGTAAAACGACCAAGACCTTCTAGCCTGTCTTTTAAAAGCAATCTTGTATTAACAGCAATTCGCACGATGGCAATGTAATAAAAGCGGTTAACTCGTGGTTAGGCAAGTGTTTTCAAATGGTAGATTTACCACGAATTATGCAACTAAAATTCCTTTCAAACCTAGCATTTCTGCTATTTATAAACCTGCTGGTTAAGCCATTTTGGATTTTCGGCATAGATAGAGCGGTACAGAATGAAGTAGGTGCAGAAGTTTACGGTTCATACTTCGCCCTGTTCAACTTTGCATTTATCCTTAACGTATTTCTCGATTTAGGCATAAGCAATTTCAACAACCGAAATGTATCGCAACACGAACACTTACTAGGGAAATACTTTCCCAGAATTGTAGCCTTACGGTTATTGTTGGCCGTTGCCTACATGATTATTTGCATCTGCGCTGGCTTTGCATTAGGCTATTCGCAACACCAAATGATGATGTTGGCCTTGCTTTGCTTCAACCAATTTCTACTCTCTTTCATATTGTTTTTCCGCTCCAACATTGCTGGGTTGCAACTATTCAAGATAGACAGCCTGGTATCGGTAATGGATAGGCTGCTAATGATTATAACCTGCGGATGGATTCTATTCTTTGTGCAGCGTTCTGGCCCTTTTCAAATTGAGTGGTTCGTATACCTCCAAACGTTTGCCTACGCGTCAACAGCTCTTTTTGCGCTAGCAGTAGTTCTGAAGCGTGGCGGACCATTTATGTTTAAATGGAATCCTGCCATGTTGGTACTTATTCTAAAACAGAGCTTGCCATTTGCACTCCTTATTCTTTTGATGAGCATTTACGGACGTATTGATTCGGTTCTTATCGAACGTATCCTGACTGATGGCAAACAACAAACGGGGATTTACGCGCAGGCCTTTCGGTTATTGGATGCCAGCAATATGATTGCCTATTTGTTTGCAGTACTCTTGCTTCCCATGTTCTCACGTATGCTAAAACTGAAGGAGGACGTTCGGCCGTTGGTGCACATGGCTTCCAAGCTAATTCTTATACCAGCTTTCACATTAGGAGTCATCTGCTGGTTTTATGCAACCGATATCATGTCTATGCTTTACACAGACCATACAGTTGAATCGGGACGCATTCTTTCTTTACTGATGATTTCCCTAATACCAATGGCTGGAGCATATATCATCGGAACACTTCTTACAGCAAACGGTAGTCTTAAATACTTGAATATCATTGCATTAGTTGGAGTCACATCAAGTCTTATTATAAACCTAATTCTAATACCGAAATTAGGGGCCTACGGAGCTGCTATTACTTGCCTCATAACGCAACTGGTAGCTTTTACTTTACAGCTAATTGTAGCAATCAAACTATTCAAGTTCACGGCAAACCGCAATTTAATCTACCTACTCTTCCCCCTTGTTTTGATTTCAATTACTGGCTATTTCGTGAGCAGCGCAGACTGGATATCTGGAGTACTGATTATACTTGGTTTAGGAGGAATACTTACAATTTTAGCATTGATTCCTGACCTCAGACTCATTCGGCAATTGAACGTATCGAAGAGCTAGAAACCAAGCTAAAATTCGCTTTCAAAAATTTCTACTTTTGACAACTGATTTTTAGATAGAATGTCGGAGAAAAATAATGGTACTGAAAACGGTTTGGATTTCGATTCATCCAATCTAATTTTATTCGTGGTTCGTTGGAAAAAGCCGCTGCTGATTCTCTCTCTCGCTGCAACTGTATTGTCAGCCATTTTCAGCTCACCAATGTTCATTGCTCCCAAGTTTGAGAGTACGGTGATTATGTTCCCTACTTCTACCGCATCTATTTCCAAATCATTGTTGTCTAAAAACAATGCTTCCAAAGAAGATCTTCTCTCTTTTGGTGAGGAAGAACAAGCTGAACAGCTAATTCAAATTTTGAATTCAGATGAAATTCGCTCTCGAGTGGTTCAGAAATATGATTTAATGAATCATTACGAAATCGACACTGCAGATCGATACAGTCAAACCAAATTATTTATAGAATACGAAGGCAACATTACCTATAAGAGAACTGAATTTCAATCTGTTAGGATAGATGTTCTGGATACAGATCGTTTTTTAGCAGCTAAAATTGCCAACGATATTGCCGCTTTGGTGGATTCGGTAAAAAACAGAATGCAAAAGGAGCGAGCTTTTAAAGCAATGAGAATTACGGAGGCTGAGTACCTAGAAATGAAAGAATACGTAAGAATATTGGAAGACTCTTTGAATTCCATGCGTAGGATGGGTATTAACGATTACGAGTCCATGTCTGAGCGTTTTAACGAGTATTACGCCAAGGCCATCTTGGAGAACAAAACTGAAGCAGCTGAAAAACTTGAAGAGAAACTTAAAATCTTATCGCAGTATGGCGGTGCTTATGTTTCTATCCGGGATATGCTGGAACACGAGAAGGAACAATTGAGTCACTTGAGAGCTAAATATCAAGAAGCTAGGGTAGATGCCGAACAAACACTCCCACATAAGTTTATTGTAAACAATGCTTTTCCAGCAGAGAAAAAAAGCTATCCAATAAGATGGTTGATTGTCCTTGTTTCAACCGTTTCAACCTTCATCATGGCACTCTTGGTCATTATCGGATACGAAAACATAACCAAGGTTAAGGACTAACGGTATGAGCGAATATAAAAACAACTCTCATCTTTTAAGCCTTCTAACTAAGTGGCGAAAACAACTGCTAGCCGTTGCAGTGGTTGCTCTGGTGCTATCAACTATTTTCTCAAGTCCGTTCATTATCACTCCTACATATAAATCCTTTGCTGTTTTGTATCCATCCAACATCATTCCAATGGGTACCGAAACTGAAACAGAACAAATGCTGCAGGTTCTGGAGTCAGACGTAATTCGCGACTCCGTTGTAAGCTTATATCATCTTTATGAGGCGTATCAAATTGACCCTGAAGGTAAATCTGCAAGAACTGAGCTTACAAAACGATATCAAGAAAATGTAGTTTACAGTAGGACTGAATTCCAATCGGTGATAATTGAGGTTTTAGATGAAAATCCAGTTCAGGCAAGAGACATGGTTCAATCCATTATCACTTTTTTTAACAGTAAGGAACGACCCCTCCAACAAGAAAAAGCGCTGGAGCTAGTGAAAATTTTAGATGTTCAGTTAGGTAAGAAAAAAGCAGAAATGGACAGCATGGATGCAATTCTAACAGGCATCCGACAGAATTACGGGATTTTGGACTACTCGCTTCAGACTGAATATGCTACCGAGCGTTATTTGGAAGTAATCTCTACTCCAAGCAAAAAAATGAACGCTAAAGAGATAGAACCTTTGCTAAATGCCCTAAAAGAAAAAGGTGGTGAGTTCATGGCGCTTAACGAACATCTTTGGAGAGTTCGTGGTAGCTATAACGATTTGAAGGAACAATTAGAATCTGCTCAACGCGATGTAGAGAAGAATCTCACTTATTGTAACGTAATCACCAACCCAGTTGTGGCCGATAAAAAAGCTTACCCGATACGGTGGCTAATTGTAACAGCATCAGTGCTTGCTACTTTATTGATTTCACTGCTCTTTTTGGCTTTTGTGGAGAACCTCAGGGAAATAGAAGCAAATTAAGCCGTTAACCTTGCTAGGTTCCATCCAAAAATCGCTTGCTAATTCAAACTCAATCTATTGGGTTGGTGGCGGTTTCGCCATTTTAAATGCGATACTCATCGCGTTTGAATTTTACTACGCCCCTATCCTTCCAGTCCTTTTATTTGTCATGCTTTTGGCATTTTTTGCCCTAGACAAGCTCATACTATTTATCGTTTTTCTTACCCCGCTTTCCATCAACCTTAACGATATCGGTTTAGGTGTTGGGCTTACCATTCCTACAGATCCTTTGTTGTTTGGTGTTCTGCTCATTTTCATTCTTAAACTATTTACAGAACAGAAATTTGATAAAGGAATTGCAAACCATCCCATTACGCTAGCAATTATCATCAATCTAACGTGGATCGGAGTAACCACCATTACGAGTGAAATGCCGCTCGTTTCGCTCAAGTATTTTGTGTCTAGATTGTGGTACGTAACCGCTTTCTTTTTTGTGACGACACAGCTGTTTCGCGATTTCAAGAACATTAAACTGTTCTTGGCTATGTACCTAACAGCCTTTATAGGTGTCATTTGTTACACTATCATTCATCATGGTCTGTATGGTTTCATGGAGCAACCTGCGCATTGGGTAATGTCTCCATTTTTCAATGATCATACATCTTATGGAGCCGCTTTGGCCATGTTTTACCCGTTACTGATTGCACTTACATTCAGTAGTAATTATAGTAGAAGTTGGAAACTGCTTTTCTTCGGTATACTCATGCTTTTCAGCGTGGCATTGATTCTTTCCTACACCCGAGCTGCATGGGTTAGCCTAATCGGAGCACTAGGTGTTTATCTCGTAATGCGCTTCAAAGTCCGTTTTACTACGCTATTGGTTATTGGTAGTGTGTTTCTGGTTGGTCTATTCCTTTCTTGGGAAACGATGATTATGAAGCTGGAAAAGAACCGACAAGATTCTTCTGCGCAAATAACGGAGCACATTCAATCAATAACCAACATTTCTACAGATGCTTCTAACTTAGAACGATTGAACCGCTGGAGTGCCGCTTGGAGAATGTTTCAAGAACGTCCGTTTGTTGGTTGGGGCCCGGGAACTTACATGTTTCAATATGCTCCGTTTCAGCTCTCAGATGAAAAAACTAGGATTAGTACAAATGCCGGTGATGCCGGTAACGCACACAGCGAATACATTGGGCCACTCTCAGAGTCAGGCGTTTTTGGCATGCTCTCCCTACTCCTAGTAATCGTTTGTGTGGTTTATTATTCCGTTACGCTTTATCCACGGATTAAGAATAGAGAACATAGGCTAATTATGGTAAACCTCTTCTTAGGTTTAGTCACATACCTAATTCATGGTTTGCTAAACAATTTCTTGGATACCGATAAAGCCTCTGCACCGTTCTGGGGTTTTATTGCCGCTATTATAGCCATCGAGGTATATCACCTGAAAGAGAATTCAGAAGACAAGGAGAAAAAGGAACTACTTGAACCGAGTAGTGAGTAGAGCAATATCGTCCACATAAGGCATCTGGCCCTTGTGCGTTCTCAGCAGTTTTACAATATTTTCATTAATCGACTTCACCGGCTCATTCTGTGTGTCGAGTAGAATTAACTCCAATTTACTTTCCCCAAACTCACGTTCGCGCGAGTTTTCAAGTTCCGTAACACCATCTGTATAGCAAGTTATTACAGATCCTGGGTCGAGAATAACCACACCTTCGCGAATACTTGGTAATTCATCAAGCATGCCTAAACCGGGACACCCCGTACTAAGCGGACTAGTAGTATTATTAGACACCAGAAGTGGAGGGTTCTGGCCTGCATTCACGTATTGTAGTACACGTGTAACGTAATTATACTTGCCAATAAAAATTGTGATGAACTTCTCGCCCATTGCAGAATTCAAAACCTTTACATTCAATTCCTGAACAAGCTCGGTTAGCGAAGTTTGCTGGTTAAAAAGCGCGCGCAGATTGGCTTGAAAGTTTGACATCAACAGCGCTGCAGAAACCCCTTTCCCAGAAACATCGGCCATGCAGAAAGCAATCTCATTGTCACTTAGCTGTATCACATCATAGTAGTCACCTCCAACATCCTGATGCGGCTTGTGATAGGCAGCCATCTCCACGTGCTCATTATCAGGTAATTTTCTAGGGAATAGCATGTTCTGCATTTCCGAAGCAAGTTCCATTTCCCGCTTCATCCCCGCTCTTCGAATATTATCCTTAAATAGTCGTTTGTTCTCTATAGAAACGGTAATAATGTTTGCCAAGGTTTGGATAAACGGAATGTGCCGTGTTTTGGTATTATCAATCAAGTCCTCATTAATATCACCAGCCAGCAAAAAAGCCAATGGTTCGTTCTTGTGAAGAATTGGAATAATTACATCGAACTGTCCGAAATACTTTTCGTTGTTTTTACCTACCTCTTTTACCTCCTGAATTACCAACAGTTCAGTTTCTAGGTCGGGTAATGGACAACCGAGTTGCATTCCATGTGCAATAGACTTTTCCCATTCATCGTCTTTGGTGTAGAACAACAAACGGCCAATATTTAATTGATTTCTGAGTACAAACTCAAAAATTTTCAGAAGCTGCTCTCGCGAAAAATTATTGTTTATCGCATTGGTAATTTCAAGCAACGAGTTAAGCTTGAGGTTCTTCAACTTCAAGGCAGAGTTTGCAATCTTGAGAGTCTCAAGAATGATTTGCTCGTTTTTGTTCTTACTAATACTAGTCAAACTGCGCCATATAATTGGCTTGAATTTACGAATGCTTAAGGCGATTCAGTCAAGTATTAGACCAAATGTAATAACAATATGATAAGCGCGTAAAAAAGCAGGTTGGCTTACGTGTAATACTTACCTATTAAGCTTCTGTATAATGGAAGGCAATTGTTTTATCAGCGCTAACTCCTTCATTTTTTCACGTGCTTCTCGTACGGGGCTTCCGAAATAAGTAATACCACCTTTCAAAGATTTGGCTAGTCCAGACTGCCCCAAAACAACAGCTCCTTTACCTATTGTCAAATCCTTCTGTACTCCAACCTGCCCCCAAAGGATTACATCATCTTCTACCGTAACAACTCCTGCAATTCCAACTTGTGAAGCAAACAGACAATTTCTACCGATAACGGTATCGTGACCGATTTGCACAAGATTATCGATTTTGGTTCCCTCACCGATAACAGTTTCTGAGGTCACCCCCCTATCAATTGTACAATTGGCACCAATCTCTACATCATCCTCAATCCGAACCGTGCCGCAAGAATGAAGCTTATTGTAGCCCTTATTTCTCTGGTAATAAAATGCATCTGCTCCTACTACAGTTCCGGAGTGAATAATGACATTGTTTCCGATAGAACATCCATCATAAATGGTAACGTTTGGATGGATGAAAGAATTCGCACCTATTTTAACGTTTCTTCCTACAAAAGCACCTGGCATAATCACGGTACCGCTACCAATTTCAGATGACGAACTCACCATTTCTTTCGTCTCGAAAGAACCTCTCAATTCTTCAGAAAGTTTGGTGAAAGCTAAAAACGGCTTTGCTATGAGTAAAAGCACTTTACCGGATGGTGCATCAACTCGTTCGTGTACCAAAACGCAACTTGCGGATGATGCTAATGCTTTTTTAATGTACTTGGAATTATCACAGAATGTGACATCCCCATTTCCTACACAATGGATTTCGTTAATACCCGTAAGCTGAATTGAAGAATCTCCGATGCATTCCGCCCCCAGTTTGGAAGCTAATTCGGCAGCAGAAAAGGATTTAGCCCACTTCAACCTTAATCTTTAACACGTTCCAGGTACTCTCCAGTACGCGTATCAATCTTGATTATGTCCCCTTCGTTTACAAACAACGGAACTTTGATTTCAGCCCCAGTTTCCAAGGTGGCTGGTTTCATCGTGTTGGTGGCTGTGTCTCCTTTCACGCCTGGCTCTGAATAGGTTATCAGAAGTTCAACAAAGGTTGGAGCCTCGGCAAGAATAGCCTCATCGCTTTCAAAACCAACTTTCACAATCATACTTTCCTTTATAAACTTGGCGTTATCGCCAAACAAATTCTTAGGAATGTGAACCTGCTCGTAGGTTTCTTGATTCATACAAACAAAATGTTCCCCCTCTGCATAGATGTATTGCAGCTCCTTATAAATCAATCTGGCAATATCAACGTTTTCTCCAGAACGAAATCGGTTTTCATGGCTTCTGCCATTCTGAATAGATTTCATTTTAACCTGATAAAACGCACCACCTTTGCCAGGCATAGTGTGTTGCTTATCGGTTACAATACACAGATCTCCATTATATCTAATTACAGATCCTATCTTAATATCTCCCGTAGATGCCATTTACTGATTTTTGTTCGTCAAAAATAACCAAGTTGGTGTGATTGCAACCAACTGTTAGTTGGAATTGGGTTTCACCTAGAATCCTCCCGTTGAAGTACAACTCGCTCCTTGTGCTTCTTCTTCCGCAATTGCATCCTCGTACTGGTCTGCATTATCGAATTCTGTCTCGCAAATAGTTTCAGAATCACCTTGCAATTGGCATTCTTCGCAGCGACTACAGCCTGCAAAAACTAAGGCAATCAAGCCTAAAGTCAGTGCGCTATTTCTCTTCACAAATACCTCCTTGAAACTCATATTCTGAAATTTCCGCTTCAAAATCTCCCTTTTCGATATAATCATCTGCGCAATACTCTCTTGGAGCTGATATTCCGCTGCATTCCATGCAACCACTTTTACAGCCCATCACCGAAATTGAGACAACACACAATAAGCTGAATAAAAGTTTGTTGGTCATTTGCCTCATCCCCATTTTACGATTCGTAAATTTAGTCAGCTAGTTTTCAAACCCAAATACTTCTCAATTATTGTGCAATTCAGAATCTTAATTATTTGTATCCTAATCAATTACACTCTACTTGCCAATGCACAGGTACAGTTTAACGAAGTTAGCAGTACTAACAAAAATGTGCTAGATGATGAAGATGGTGATAGCAGCGATTGGATTGAGCTATACAACACTGGTGGAAGCGACCTAAACCTGTCGCAATTTTATCTTACGGATAGTAAAAATGACACAACCAAGTGGCAGTTTGGAAATGTGGTTATTCCTAGCGGAGATTTTTTGATTGTGTTTGCATCTGATAAGAACAGACCAAACGGGAATGAACTTCACACCAACTTTAAGCTCGGATCAAGCGGGGAAACAATTTGGTTATACAACCAGAACAAAGAACTACTTGATAGCCTGACTATTCCCTTCCTATCCAAAGACGTCTCTTTTGGTTGTTCTGAAGATGGGAATAACACAAGAGGTTTCTTTAAGACTCCAACACCAGGAACAACTAACAATGGTTCGGTTTTTACCGACCATATTATTGCATACGCACCAATATTCAGTCACGTTTCTGGAGTGTATCCTGACGCATTTGAATTAACGCTGAACAGCGAGGATGCTGGAAGTACCATTCGGTATAGTACCGATGGTAGCGAACCGAATGAATCCAACTCTATTTACAGCGAACCAATTGCTATTACCGAGACTGCAATCGTTTCTGCAAGGGTTTTCAAAGCTGGGTTATTGGATTCAGAATCTGTTGTTGGGAGTTTCATTTTTCGCCAAGAACAAACACTTCCAATTATCAGCTTGTCAACCCATCCTGGATATTTTTTCGATGCCGATACTGGAATTTATGAGCTTGGACCAAACGCTTCTACAGAGTTCCCATACTTAGGTGCAAACTTTTGGTCAGACACTGAAATCCCTGTAAACGTACAGTGGATTGATACGTATGGGAAAATCGGTTTTGACCAGAAAATGGGAGTGAGAATCCATGGAGGTACAGTTTCGAGAACACGACCCATGCGGAGTTTGAGGCTTTTAGCGAAAGAGAAATATGGAAAGAATGAAATTGATTACTCTCTGTTTTCAACAAAATTGCAACCAAAGAATAAGCGCTTCCTACTTAGAAACTCCGGTTCTGATTATTTAAAAACGATGTTCAGAGATGGGTTCATCCATAACGTATTAATATCAAACGGATTATACGTTGATGCGGTTTGCTTTAATCCCGTAGAAGTATATCTCAATGGTCAGTTTTGGGGCATCCATAACGCTAGAGAAAAGGTTGACCGTTATTACCTTAAATACAACTTTGGCTACGATGAAGACAACGTTGATTTATTGGAAGAGCAAAATGATGTTATGGAAGGGAACTTCGATGCTTTCAATCTTCACGAATCCATCATTTTGAATTTAGACCTAACTGAGGACGATAATTTCGGTATTGCAGGCAGCCTTTTTGACGTGCTGAATATGGCAGACTATTACATTACTGAGACATATATAAACCACCTTGATTGGCCCTACAATAACCTCAAGTTTTGGCGTGCTAGAGTAGACACTTCAAAGTGGAGATATATAATTTTTGACCTTGATGCAACGCTTGGCGGAGTATCTTTTGCTCCAGTAGAGTTTGACGCCCTGAACAGAGCACTAGGTTCATATGGCGACACAAACAGACACGTTATCATCTTCCGAAAGCTCTTAGAAAACCGAACTTATTTCGAGTATTTCATTAACCGCTATTGCGATTTAGCAAACACTGTTTTCAGCGTGAAGAATTTCTCTGAGTCTGTTGATAAGGCTGCTAATCGAATCGAATACGCAATTCCGCGACACTACGAACGATGGGGTGCAGAAGAAAATGACTGGTATGAGGAAGTTGATATCGTAAAAACCTACGTTAAAGAGCGACCTCCTTATGCCATTACTCAGCTGCAACAATTCTACGAACTAGATAAACAGGCCACTATTCATATGAATGTTTACCCGCCTAGCGCTGGGAAGATTGATTTGAACTCAATTTCAGTTAGAGAATTTCCTTTTGATGGTATTTACTTCGAAGACATTCCAATCTCAGTTGGTGTTTCGGAGAATCAAGGATTCCGATTCAGTCATTGGGAAACAAACCGAGGTGAACTCAACCCAGCATCAATAAATCAGACATTCCTTCCGATAAATGGAGATTCGTTAACAGCAGTTTTTATTGGTAATTCTACTTTCAGTAAACTGGATGTTTTTCCAAATCCGGCCTCTTCCGTAGCTACTGTACGTTTTGTAAACGAGAAAAAAGGACGTGTGGTTGTTTATCTTAATTCACTTGACGGAAGAACAAAAATCGAGCTGCTGAACCGCATTATTCAAGGTGGTTCGCATAACCTAGAACTACAACTCCCTGATATTGAGGGAATATTCTTACTCACGGTTAATACCGAAACAAGTACCAATTCTCAGAAGCTTGTTCTCGTAAAAAGGAAGTAGCTAGTTGGTTCCGTACTTAATACCATAAGCACGCGCCATCCTAACCTGCTCTGCCAATTTAGTGCTTCTCTTATCTGGGTCTGGGTGTGTACTCAAAAACTCAGGAGGTCGCTGGCCCCCACCCAATTGCGACATGCGTTTCCAAAACGGTACTGCTTTCGCTGGGTCATATCCCGCCATAGCAGTAAAAATCAAGCCCATTTCATCAGCCTCGCTTTCGTGTAAACGAGAGAAAGGAAGAATTGCTCCAACCGTGGTTCCCATGCCATAAGCTTGTTGAAATAACGACCGCGTTTGTTGTGGCTGGTTAGCCATAGCCGCACCAAAGTCTAACGCCATTCCGCCTCCTTGCACCAACATTCCTTGACTCATTCTTTCGTTCCCATGACGTGCAATGGCGTGCGCTACTTCATGCCCCATTACCACTGCAATACCATCAGCATCTTGACAAACAGGAAGAATTCCTGTGTAAAAAACAACCTTGCCACCAGGCATGCACCACGCATTTACTTCGTTGCTTTCGGCTAATTGAAAATCCCATTTAAACCCTGCAACTCTATCTGACGCTCCTTTGATTTTTAAATATCGCGTAGCTGCCGCAGCAATCTTTTCTCCAATCTCTTTTACTTCTTTAGCCCTGGCATCAGTTACAGACACCATCGGGTTTGTAGTTACAAATTGGTTAAAGCTTGTAACAGCCATTCCCATCATCTGACTTTCTGGCAACAAGTTCATTTGTCTTCTGCCAGTAATTGGAACAGTACTACAGGCGGCTACAAAGGCAAGTATTAAAGAAAGGGCAATTAGCTTTTTCATTTTAAACATTGAAATGCAAAGTTAAGAACCGATGGTCTAATTCATCTTCATCTTTTCTCATTTGGGCTTTGGTAAGCCAAAAGGAGCAGTACTTTTGCGCGCCAGTTAAAAAGTTGAAGTGGTACGAAAGTGTGGAACTCACTTTAAGCGTACATCTCCCCTTCTATTGTGTGTTTGTTTTTGCGGAAAATAACTTCCGTTGATAACGTATTGACCTGACCGAATGAAAAAGTATTTGAACTTATTTGACCTTAACCAAAAGGTAGATTACAAGAATGAAATCCTATCTGGATTAACTGTTGCCTTGGCATTGGTTCCTGAAGCTGTGGCATTTGCGCTGATTGCTGGACTTTCGCCATTAACTGGTTTATATGCCGCATTCATGATGGGATTGGTTACATCAATTCTTGGTGGACGGCCGGGTATGATTTCTGGTGCCACAGGAGCTGTTGCTGTTGTATTGGTAACGCTAGCCAAATCTCACGGAGTTGAGTACGTTTTTGCAACCGTAGTATTGGCAGGAATGATTCAAATGACAGCTGGTTTCATGAAACTAGGTAAGCTTATGAGATTGGTTCCTCATCCAGTTATTTTTGGATTTGTGAATGGATTGGCCATCATCATTTTTATGTCTCAGCTGGACCAGTTTAAAGATATGGATGGGAATTGGTTGATGGGAACAGAACTATACATCCTACTTGGATTGGTGGCCGCCACCATGTTTATTATTTGGGGTTTACCGAAAATCAGTAAGGCTATTCCATCTTCACTAGTGGCTATTCTTGCCATTTTCGGACTAGTTGTTGGGCTTGATATTGACACACGAACCGTTGGCGATATTGCTTCTATTCAAGGTGGCTTCCCTCCTTTTCATATCCCAAGCGTTCCATTTACCATGGAAACGTTGATACTCATTCTTCCTTATGCAGGAATTATGGCTGGAGTTGGTTTGATTGAAAGCTTATTGACCTTGAACATCATAGATGAAATTACACAAACAAGAGGCCGTGGAAACAAAGAAGCTATAGCGCAAGGCTTGGCTAACATCCTTTCTGGTGTATTCTCAGGAATGGGGGGTTGCGCTATGATTGGTCAGAGTTTGATTAATATCTCCTCTGGGGCGCGAGCAAGACTCTCAGGAATTGTAGCATCAGTTATGCTGCTTGTATTTATCATGTTTGGAGCCGGTTTAATTGAGAAAGTACCCATGGCTGCCCTTACTGGACTGATGATTATGGTTGCCATAGGAACATTTGAATGGGCGAGTTTTAGAACAGTAAGACGTATGCCTAAATCAGACATTATTGTAATGGTATTGGTTACACTGGTTACGGCTATCGTTCACAATCTAGCACTCGCAGTTCTGGTGGGTGTCATCATATCAGCGTTAGTTTTTGCTTGGGATAATGCGCAACGTATTCGTGCAAGGAAGTTTGTGGATGAGAACGGCATTAAGCACTATGAAATCTATGGGCCGTTATTTTTTGGCTCAGTCACAGCCTTCAACGAGAAGTTTGATGTTCAGAACGACCCTGAGGAAGTAATTATTGACTTTGAAGAAAGCCGCGTAGTTGATATGTCTGCTATAGAAGCACTGAATAAATTATCTGAACGCTACTTAATTGCGAATAAAAAGCTTCACTTAAAACACCTGAGCCCAGACTGTATTAGGTTGCTTAAAAACGCAGAACAGATTATTGACGTGAACATCCTAGAAGACCCAACTTACAAATTGGTAGTGGATGAGATGAAGGCTTGACCGTAGTTCTTTACCTGAGCAATTTCGATTTTAGGGTCTTGCTGGACCTCCGAGGTTTTAGAAACCTAACAGGTCCGGGTTTGAGAGTTTCGTTTCGGAGACCTTCAAGGTTTTGAAACCCTTGAAGGTCTTGGCTTTGGGGCAGTTTGATTAACGATACCTGTTAGGTTTTAGAAACCTTGAAGGTCTGTTGTAGCTGGCGCTTAAGGTTGGTTTATGGGGTTTGATAAGGACACAAGTTACAAACTTGAGCCAGCGCGGATAGACACGCGTTAAAAACGCGCTAACGGGCTGCCTTTAGTTTTGTCGCTGTTTTAAACCTCTTAATTACCGCAATAAATTTCTCCCCATACTTTTCCATTTTGCTGCTTCCCACGCCAGAAACTGCCAAAAACTCATTTTTTGTAACAGGAAACTCACTCGCCATGGCTTTCAAAGATTTATCATTAAAAATAATGTAAGCCGGTACATTCTCTTCCCGCGAAATGGAATACCGCAACTTCTTTAATTCGCTAAACAAATCGTTGTTTACTTTACCCTCGTCTGCCGTTTTCATGACCTTGGACTTCCCGCTATTTTTCTCTTTAGGCTTTATGGGTAAAGTCAATTTTATGTCCCGTTCGCCTTTCAGCACTTTCCATCCAAGGGGAGAAATTTTTAATGCAGAACCTTCGCCATACATAATCTCCACCAGTCCTTGATTGGCCAATTGAATGATGTAATCGCGCCAATCAGAAAAGCTGACGTCTTTTCCCACTCCGTACGTTTTGAGTTGAAAATAACCTGCCGCATGTACATCCGCATTATTGGAGCCTCTCAACACATTAATTAGCATGGTAAACCCTTCCTTTTCTTTCATTCTAGCAATTCCAGAAAGGGCTTTTTGAGCCAACGAAGTGCCATCAAAAGCTTTGTGCGGATTGTCACACACATCACAGTTTCCGCAATCTTTGGTCAAGTGTTCACCAAAGTAAGAGAGCAGTATTTTTCTCCGACACGATTTTGCCTCAGCAAATTGCAACATGCGGTTCAATTTGTCCTTTTGCATCGTTGGGTTTGCGCCATCATCCGCAAACTGACTGTACAACGCAAAATCGCGCATGTTGTAATACAATCGTGTTTCAGAAGGCAATCCGTCACGCCCAGCTCTTCCAATTTCTTGGTAATATCCCTCTAAGTTTTTGGGCAAATTATAATGAATCACCCAGCGCACATTCGATTTGTCAATGCCCATCCCAAAAGCAATTGTCGCCACAATTATTTTGGTGTCGTCAATTATAAATTCAGTTTGTACGCGTTCTCTTTGGTCAGCGCTCATTCCTGCATGATAAAATGCCACCGAATGTCCTTCCGCTTTTAGATAATCGGCAACTTCTTCTGTATTCTTTCTGCTAAGGCAATAAATGATGCCACTTTCATTCTTTTTTCGTTCTACAAACCCCTCAATTTCTTGCAGTTTTTTCTTTTGAGGAACTTGTCCTCTTACCTCAATACTGAGGTTTTCTCGGTCGAAAGAAGAAATAAACAGCTTGGAGTTTTTTAATCCCAATTGTTCTTCAATATCTTTCCTTGCCGACTTATCTGCTGTGGCAGTCAGCGCCATAAACGGGACCTCTGGCAAGGAATTTCTAAACACTTTTAACTGCGTGTATTCTGGCCTAAAATCATGTCCCCACATGCTTACGCAATGTGCTTCGTCAATAGCTACTAATTTTATATTCAAATTTTGCAACCAGGTGTTACTCACTGAAATCAATTTCTCTGGCGATAAATAAAGCAACTGAGTTTCGCCTTTCGTAGCGCGAGAAATCACGTTGTCTTCCTCTTCAGGAGAAATAGAGCTGTTAAAAAAATCTGCTTTTACTCCGTTTGCTTGCAATGCCTGAACTTGGTCTTTCATCAACGAAATAAGGGGCGAAACCACAATGGTAATTCCATCAAAACACAGGGCAGGAATCTGAAAACACATCGATTTTCCTCCGCCCGTTGGCATGAGCACAAAGCTGTCTTTCCCGGCTAAAGTGCGGTCAATGATTTCTTGTTGTAAAGGGCGAAATTCATCATACCCAAATACATTCTTTAATAGCGTTTGTGGATTCTTTGCCATAGTGGGCTTTAATTAGGGCTTTTTGTCGATTGTATTTGCTTTTTTATCCCCTTTCTTAAAAAGCATCAAACTTACCTAATGGCGCGCGTTTTAACCCCACTTTCCCGTACAAACACTTCTAAAAACCAATAAACGTTTCGCGGATTTTGGGGATTGAGCCTAGTTGCTATTTGCTTTCATGGCTTTCATGTTTGGGACCGACAAGGGGCGTTGGTGAACTAGTGGGAGGTTTTGGTTAACGAGACCTGTTAGGTTTTAGAAACCTAACATCGTATCGATAAGCCCTCTCTCCTTTTTCCTCCTTTACAGATGACTTTGTGTGCACTGTGCTCGTGGAAGATTGCTCAGGTGGGCTTGCAACTCGGAGATTGGAACTCCCCTTGGTTGAGCGAAGTAGAAACCTGATATACACCAACTATAACCGTTATTGCGAAGGAAGAATTACCTGTCCTGAGTTTATCGAAGGGGCTGAAGCAATCTGTCAACCAAAAAAGATTGCCGCGCTCGTACCTCACTCGCAATGACGGCTTGTTTTAGTTAAGAATTCGCTACAAAATAACTTTCAAAGTGGTTACTCCAAGCTCAGTTTCTAAGGAGATTAAATAGAGCCCTTCATTCATAGTTGAGGGAAGAACGAGCTGGGTATAATTGGACTTTAAGCTTGTAACTAACCTGCCATCCACCGTATATACAGCTACAGATTTAATGATTTCGGCATGCTGGATAATCGTTTGGCCTCCACTTCTAAGCACCTTAAACCCCAAGTCGTTTTTAGCATTGTCTATTCCGTTTGGCGATTCTTGTAAAATGCAATGCGTGTAAAATGGAATTTCCATCACGTTTTCTGCATTCCAATCAAAATCCTGCTGGATGATGGGTGCTAGAAACCAAGGCGATGTGCTAACCGTCATTGTTGGGCCACCTCCACTCGGCTGTTCTAATGCAATAAGTGTGTAGCTGTACATTCCTTTAGGAAGACAGAACCGACTTTCCCAATACTGCCCTTGCGCTTCCATGGTGAAAGTTCCAGATTCAATCACCGTTTCTGTACTATCTAGTAAGCTCCATGCAAAATCGCCTAGTACCAAGGCCCCACCGTTATTTCGGAAGGCAAGTATCATTGAATCGCATTCGTTCTCTGTACAAAGCGTTTCGTTCAGTTGCCATTCACACTCAAAGTCATCGTAAAAACCAGAATACAACTGAAGCACACCATTAAAATTCTGTAATGGGTTATGAACTCCCGGCCTTACCTGAAGCAAATGCACGGATTCTGTTCCAATTCCGAAATAGTTGACTTCCTCCTTCGCCACCGTATCGCCATTCGTGCTTATCAGGATAAAACCAGGATAACCGAAAATCTCTGTCGTGTTGTTGTTCTCAACAGAAACAACAATTACGGTATCCGTAAATGGGCTGTAGCCAATAGAAACAAAATTGAGCTCATCGCACACATTCTGTGCATTTCCGAATAAACAGGAAGAGAGAAAAAAGAAAAAGAGAAAAATATGTTTCATGGCAGTTAAATTACAGAACCAAGACGAACCTTGATTCGCTCGGATGTCTCGGCTTGTTTTGAAATTACATTAGGATTTTGCTTGTCACCCTGCCTGTCCTGAGGTTTTATAGAAGGAACTGAAGTGTTTCCATGAAGTATTGAGAAATGGTTGGCCCCTTAATGCTTAAACGAGACTCCTCGGAGTGATAAGCAGTAAGGAATCATATCAATGATGCAGCAGCTTCTCTACTCCTATCTTAATTCTTTTTGCCGCTTCTTTTAATTATGAACTAAGTGAAAGAAAACATGTAAAACCTTATTCTTCTTAATTACATCCCAAGATAAAAACCAAGTCTTTTTCTATCTTTTTCAGGTAGCCTGTAGATTATGGTGCACAAGATGTTCAACTCTTAGTAAGAATAAAATACGTAATACGAACTCAGTTATTCTGTTAAGCTAAAATATCCGCTTCATTTAAAAAGAATAGAAGTGGTAAGAATGTCCTGAGCATGAAACTTTTGAAACAGACAGGAAACATAGCACCTCTTTGGTAACAGCCTAGTAAGCTCATGAAATAAGTGAATATATACCTTGTCTATTTGGAGTTTTATTTCCTACATTCGTAACACGATATAAATCAATTAAATACAAAACGATGAAAAAACCCAACCTTTTTAAATTAATGTTTGCCAGCGCTGGAATAATGTTAGGAGTTACATCTTGTAACAAATGTGTTGAATGTACTTCTTCATATACTTATAACGGCCAAACCACTTCTTATTCTTCTACATATTGCAAACCAGACAACTTTACCAATAAAGCATGGAAACAACAGTTAGATGCTCTTGAAGCAGAAGCTGGTACTAATTGTAGTAATCTCTAATGTGTAATAATTAGTTTAGTACCACTAATTATAAATGAATTTAAAGGGGGGGGGCAAAACGCCCCCTTTTTTTGTGACCCATGAGCTCATTCAAAGTCAAAACATTAAATATTTTAGATCGTTTCTTTAGCAATAGGACTGAAACCTATGCCACTTTACGTTCTGAAGTACGGAAACACCTCTTTTTTGAACAATTAGAGGAAAGAGAAGAGGATATTTACATCATCACCTTTATGAAATCAGGCACCACATGGATGCAGATGATTTGCTACCAATTGTTAACGGATGGAAACATGGATTTTGAGCATATCTATGACGTTTCACCATGGTTGAGCAACGCGGCTATCACAGGAGTTGATGTTGAAAAGATTAATGAACTACCATCTCCGCGCTTTTTCAAGTGCCATGATCCGTATGACCAATTCGATCCGAACGCAAAGGGTAGGTTCATATTCGTTTATAGAAATGCGGAGGATGTGGCTGTGTCGTTGTATCATCATGTATGCAATTACAATAATCCGGAGGAAACATTAGAAAAAACCTATGAGGATTATTTCTCTCCGGAAAAAGATTTTAATTGGTTCACTTTTACCAAAGCTTGGCTAACGAATGTTTACGGATTAAATGTCCTATTCGTCAACTATGCCGACTTGAAAAACAACTTTGATGACAGCCTCAACAGAATTTCAGAGTTTCTTGGAGTAAAGCTTACCGACAAGATACTCCAGAGAGTAAAGGACCGCTCATCGTTTGAGTTTATGAAAAAACATGAGGACAAATTTGGTGAGCAGCCAACTGACAAACGTATTTATAATCAATTTATACGAAAGGGAGAAGTAGGATCTGACAAGGCATTGAGCCAAGATCAGAGAAAACACCTAAACGAAATGTACAACCAGTTCATTAAGTCCCTTGAAGAGAAGCTCAAAACCGGATGAAACAAAACACCAGCTCCAGCACTATCCATCAAAAACAATGCAATCCGCCTGAGACGAACTATTTTATGCAGGCGTAGTTCAGATATCGCAGCCACACTCAACATACCGAGACTAATTTTCATCAATGATGAAGCAACTTCTCTACTCCTATCTTGATTCTTTTTGCCGCTTCTTTTAGGTTTGATTCGGATGTAGCATAAGACAGTCGTAGATAACCTGGAGCGCCAAATGCTTCGCCCGGCACCATGGCTACGTGGCACTCGTTCATAAAAAACATG
>Ga0208903_1000181_pt1 | contig 61983 bp, 69 predicted proteins | sample AntAceMetag02UKJ_FD_184769 | JGI IMG/M metagenome (GOLD analysis project Ga0208903, IMG submission 184769) | Saline lake microbial communities from Ace Lake, Antarctica - Antarctic Ace Lake Metagenome 02UKJ (SPAdes) (version 2) | ecosystem: Environmental > Aquatic > Non-marine Saline and...
CTTAATTGTGTATATCTTTCAACGATAGTTTGTATTGGTGAATTTTTTTCATTACGGTCAACACTAGGATCTATTTGAAGAGCACAAATTAAATGATCGCATTTTGTCTTTGCTTCTCTTAACATCATAATATGTCCTGAATGTAGTAAATCAAATGATGATGCTACAATACCAGTTTTCAATCTTTAAGCTCCTTTAAAATTTTAAATGTATGTTCCCAATTGTCTACACAAAAAGATTTGCTAGGGTGTTTTAATTCTTTAGCTAATGGATAATCGTTTCCATCTTTATCCATTTTATCACCGAAGAAATATATAACATCTTTACTTGAAAAATCTTTGAGTATTTGGGATTTGTCATTTCCCTTTGGGTAAATATCGAGACCTGTTTCTCCACCAACACTCGCAGTTATACTCGGAAAAAGAATATTAATTTTTTGTGCTATAGCTTTACGTTCATTTGTTTTTAAATCCCATTGTACATATTGTGCTCTTTCTTCGCGAGATGCGTTTCGACCTACAATGCTAAAATTAACTGACCCAGGTCTTTCTTCTAAATGTTTACCAGCTCGTATAGGAAATTTGCTTTTCTTAAGCCACAGATTTAAATTTGCTTTAAGATCATTGGGTATTTTCCACTCAGAAGTTCTTATATTACTGTCACCTTGGTAAACATCGCTGCCAGAACAATTATAAACTCGTTTACATTTAAAACAAATAAACGCGCCAACTTGTTCAATCGTTTTGGCACGGTCGCTACCTGTAACTAAATAAACATCGTTTTCTTGGCAAAATTTACTAAACCAAATTCCAAACTGTCTGTTTATTCTTTCACGGCTTGGAGTTAAAGTCCCATCAACATCAAATATATATTTTTTCATATCTATATTCTTCCTACCCAATGGGTACAATCATCACATGGATCCTGCGTAGCTAACATTACCATCTTTTTTTCAAAGACATCATTATTTTCTGTTTCGTTTCGTCTTCCATCCAGAACCATTCAGAAATTTCCCTTTGGGTCCTCTTACAACCTATACACGAATTATTTTCAATAATACATATATTTACGCATGGATTGATAAGTATAGGAGGATTTTTGTTTTTTCTTTTTACCATTCGAGTGAAACACCACGGTTTGTAGATTTATTTATATTGATTCCATTTCTTATAAATAGATTATATACCACTTCTATATAAATGTAAATAGGAAAAAGAATGATAACCAATTTTTTATCGCCATTGGAATTCGTGGTAACTGTAAAAAGGTTACCAGAAGTAGAGTTTTTTACTCAGGCTATAACAATTCCGTCTGTATCAATCGCGCAGGTAGATCAGAATACACCGTTTAAAATTGTCCCAGTTCCTGGAGATCGCTTAACTTATGGTGAATTGCCTTTATCATTTATAGTTGACGAATCTATGAATAATTACATAGAAGTTTACAATTGGTTAAAAGATATGACGTTCAATGAAGAATTTGCACAATTTGACAGAATAAAGGATGGTGAATACGGAATTCTTACAGATATTTCGCTTGTAATTATGAATAGCCACAAAAACCCAAACATAAACATACAGTTTAGGGATTGTTTTCCAACAAACCTATCTGATATAACTCTTGATACAACTCAAACCGATGTCACGTATCCACAAGCAACGGTAAGTTTTACTTTTAGAGATTTTATAATTACACAACTATAAGGAAATAATAAATGTACGAATACAGATGCGCAATTAATAGAGTAATTGACGGAGACACTGTTGATGTCGATATAGAATTAGGATTTGGCGTAGTCCTCGCAGACGAAAGAGTACGTATCATGGGTATTGATACTCCAGAATCTAGAACTTCAGATAAAGTTGAAGACTTGTTTGGAGAGGCTGCAAAAGCAAGAGTAAAAGAACTTCTTTCCGGAGATGTTATCCTTAAAACTGAAGTAAGTAAAAAGGGTGAGGATATGAAAGGAAAGTTTGGACGAGTACTTGGCGATTTTATAATTGAAGATTATAACGGTGAAGATAAGCGTTTAACTGAAATACTTATCGAAGAAGGACATGCAGTTTCATACTTTGGTGGGTCTAAAGAAGAAACGCAGGCCGCTCACGAAGTTAACCGTCAAAGACTTATGAATGAAGGTCTTATCGATAGAATGGAATATGATAAGCGTGTAGCTAAACAGAACGGTTGACATTTACTCACTTCTGTGATATATTAATACTGTATGCTATATAATGGAGACGCGCGATATGGATATTGATGAAATAAATCATCTATGGGCTCAGGATTGTAAGATTGACGAAACTAACTTGTCTCGTGAATCTTCACGCATTCCTGAGCTTCATAATAAGTACTATAACCTTTTTTACCGCGAAGCTCTAAAGGTAAAAAAGCTAAAAGCTGACTTACTTGAATTTCAAAAAATAAAGTCAGACTATTATAACGGAACAATGGACGAATTGGATCTTAAAGATAGAGGATGGAAACCCTTTCAGCTTAAAGTTCTTCGTGGTGATTTAGACCGTTATGTTCAGAGCGATAGTGAAATAATACAACTTAGCTTAAAAATAGCCTTACACGAGGAAAGAGCAAAGTATTTGGAAAGTATTGTTAGACAGATAAATAATAGGAACTTCATAGTTAAGAACATGATAGATTGGGCCCGCTTTCAAGCTGGTGGATAATAATAAATTGCAGGTAGATAATGAATGACATTGTGACAGTTGAGCCGATTAATGCGGTACATATGAAAGTTACGGCGGATCCAGGTATACGCCAAGAAATAATGAATTACTTTTCTTTTCGACCTGATGGATATCAATTCAGTCCAAAATTTAAAGCTAGAGTGTGGGACGGATATATTCGCATGTATCAACCTATGCGACCTGTGTTGTACGTAGGACTGCTAGCATATTTAAAAAAGTTTTGCAAAGAACGTGATTATGAAATTTCAATTCCTGATGAAATGATTACAGACCATATTGTACCAGATGATTATGGGACTGAGCTTGCACAGGAAATTAATTGTAAATTTGTTCCACGTGATTATCAAAATGAATACATTGTTAATGCAATTAAAAACAATCGTTCATTATCTTTATCTCCGACTTCTTCTGGTAAATCACTTATCATTTATTTGATACAGCAACATTATGCACAAGCGTATGGTCATAGAACATTAGTTGTAGTTCCAACAATATCGCTAGTTCATCAAATGGCTGGAGACTTTCAAGACTATGGATGTGATCCTTCTATAATATATAAAATACAAGGTGGAGTAGATAAAGAAACTTCTGCACCTATTGTTATTAGTACTTGGCAGTCATTAATAAAACAACCTAAAGAATGGTTTGACCAATTTAGAGTTGTTCTAGGAGATGAAGCTCATTTATTTCAAGCAAAATCTTTAACTACAATTATGGAAAAATTAACAGATTGCGAATATAGACACGGTTTTACTGGAACGTTAAAATCAGGCGAATCAAAAACTCATCAGCTAGTTTTAGAAGGATGCTTTGGACAAGTAAAAAGATTTGTAAAAACAAAAGATCTTATTAAAGAAGGTACCGTAGCAAATTTTCAAGTAAAAGCTTTAGTACTTTCTCACCCTGAAAATAAACGAAAAGATTTCCGTAAAGCTTTTAATTCAATCCAAGTTAAACAAAAAAGATATCCTGCCGAAAGAGAATATCTTATTAATCACGAAAAGAGAAACATTTTCATTCGTAATTTAGTTTGGTCTTTGAAAGGTCAAAATAATCTTATTCTTTTTGATCTTGTTGAAAAACATGGTAAGGTATTAGAGCCACTCCTTCGGAGAGACGATCGTCAATTACATTTTGTATATGGTGGAGTAAAGGGTGATGAACGTGAAAACATTCGACATCTTGTGGAAAATGATCCAATTAAACAACACGACATATTAGCATCATACGGTGTATTCTCAACTGGTGTAAATATTAAAAGATTAGACAATGTAATATTTGCTTCCGGATCTAAATCTGAAATCAAAGTACTTCAATCAATTGGTAGAACGTTACGTAAAGCTGATGACTCAAATAAAGCTACTCTGTACGATATTGCAGATGACCTTTCTGTAGGAGCATTTACGAACTATACTCTTAATCACTTTAAGAGACGTATAGAAATATACTCAGAAGAACATTTTCCATTTAAAATATACACCATACCGTTAGAATAGTATACCACAACTCCCAGAATTATTAATTCTATTATACTCATTATTTCGAAAATGTCAATAGAAAAATGCACAGTTGATGAAAATATTTTTCAAATTAACAGTTGACATTTTTCAAATTCTAATATAAAATGTATATAACAAAGATATAAAGGAGTAGTATCATGGCTCGCCGGGCAAAAAGAAATTACGTAAACAACAAAGATTTACTAGATGCTCTTATTGAGTACAAGAAAAAATGCCAAGAGGCTGAAGATCAAGGTGATAATTTGCCTACTGTGCCAAATTATATTGGCGAATGTATTTTTAAAATATCAAATCGTCTAGCAACAAAACCAAACTTTTCAGGATATACCTATAAAGAAGATATGATCATGGATGGTATTGAAAACTGTCTTTTATATATTGGCAACTTCGATCACAACAAATCATCAAACCCGTTTGCATATTTTACACAAATTATTTGGTACGCGTTTTTGCGTCGTATTCAAAAAGAAAAAAAGCAAATGTATATTCGCTTTAAATCATCTCATAACATGGTTGCACAAGGCGCTACATATGAATCAAACGAAGTGCAGCTGCATTTAAATACAAACGCAGATTATATAAATCACTTTGTTAGTGACTATGAGGAAAAGCTAGCAAAGAGTAAAATTCCAAAACAACCGAAAGAAATTATAGAAACAATCGAAGTTGAAGTTAAGAAGGAAGACGACGATAAATGAAGATTGCTTTTATTAATGATAATCACTTTGGTTGTAGAGGTGATAGCAAAATATTTTTGGATCATCAAGAAAAGTTTTTTGCAGAAGTGTTTTTTCCTTACTTAGATGATAACAAAATTACAACTGTAATGGATCTCGGTGATACGTTTGATAGACGCAAGTATATTAACTACGTTACATTGAAAAGAGCAAAAGAGTTTTTCTTTAGCCAGTTAGCGTCTCGCAATATAGAATATCACGCAGTTGTTGGTAATCATAGTGTTTATTTTACAAATACAAACGAAGTAAATTCTATGTCTTTGTTACTACAAGAATATGATAATTTCCACATATACGACCGCGAACCTGTAGAATTAACATTTGGTTCTACTAAATTTATGATGGTGCCGTGGATTACTAAAAACAATCGTGAAGAATGCCATGCCGCTATTAGTTCTTCAGACGCAAACATTCTTTTAGGACATTTTGAAATTGAAGGTTTTGAAATGATGAAAGGTATGCTTTGTGATCATGGTTTAAAGAAAGATATATTTTCTGGATTTGAAGCTGTGTATTCCGGCCATTTCCACCACCCTTCGGAATATGGTAATATCAAATACCTCGGCGCTCAATACGAAATGACATGGACTGATTATAACGGTCGCCGTGGTTTTCATGTGTTTGATACAGAGACTCGAGATATTAAACTTGTAAAAAATCCTAATCGCATCTTCTATAAAATTGAATATGATGACGAAGATATGACTATTGAAGATATCACGAATATTGACACTGATGCATTAAAAAATACGTATGTAAAAGTAATTGTAAAAAATAGAACAAATGCATATTTGTATGATACGTTTCTAAATAAAATAGCAGATAGCGGAGCAGCTGACGTAAAATCTATTGATGATACACTCAACCTAGAGTCTTCTGGTGTAGATGAAATTCTCGATGAAACCCAAGAAACAAAAGATATTCTACATGCATATATTGATTCTATTGAAACTACAGTAGAAAAGAAAAAAATCAAAAAAGTTATTGATGAACTTTATGTAGAGGCAATGGATTTATAATGCAAATACAATTTAAAAAAGTACGCTATAAAAACGTACTATCAACCGGTAATGTATTTACTGAAATCAATTTAGATAAAAGCAAAACTACTTTAGTAAGTGGATCGAACGGTAGTGGTAAGTGCCTTCGTGGCTCAACTGAAGTTGAAATAGGCTTTGTTGATAAAGATGTGATGAAGAAATTCAAAGAATTCGCAAAGCAAAAAGTATAATGCTTTCATATTAAAAGAAACGGATGAATATAATGAGTTTATCATGTCCTTTGTGCGACAAACCATACAGTGATGTAGAAGAATATCTTTTGCATTTATTTAGAGATGAATTAATGACGAAAGAACAAATTATTAAAAGATTTGTTCCATTAGGCGTTGTAACTATTAATGAGATTGAAAATTATGTTAACAAACATTGAAACGATTGTTGAATTTTATAAGCACCATCCAGAATGTATTGGCGGTCTTACTACCACCACTCGCCAAGGTAAAAAACGAATAGAATATGCTGATGTAACTGCATACGATTCTGAAGTTATGAAGGTAGTTTTGGAATCCGGCAAATCAGTAGAAGGATCTCCAGATCACATGCTGTATAGCTCCGATTGGATACCAATTAAAAATATAAAACCTGGAGAATATCTAGATACCAAAGACGGTTTTGAAAAAGTTATATCTGTTGTTAAGCAAGACTTTACCGAAGATTTGTTTGATTTACAGATTGAAGATGTAAAAGAATTTTACGCTAATGGTATTGTAAGTCACAATTCCACAATGCTTGATGCTATTACTTTTGCTTTATATGGAAAACCGTTTCGTAAAGTAAATAAACCACAGTTAGTAAACTCTATTAATCAAAAAGATGCTGTAGTTGAAATTGAATTTTTAGTTTCAGGAAATGAGTATTTAATTCGTCGTGGTATTAAACCAAATATCTTTGAAATTTATCGCGGTGGTGAATTGGTTGACCAAGATGCCGCATCAAGAGATTACCAATCGTATTTGGAACAAAACATTCTCGGCCTAAATTATAAGTCGTTTAATCAAATTGTGGTATTGGGTAGTGCTACGTATGTTCCTTTTATGGAGCTTCCAGCGCACTCTCGCCGTGAAATAATTGAAGATCTACTTGACATCCAAGTTTTTAGTACAATGAATAATTTACTAAAAGATAAAGTTTCTACAAACAAAGAATCTATAACGGAAAATAACTATCAAATAGATATTATAGATTCAAAGATTGAAAGTGCAAAAGAACATAATGATTCTATTTTAAAAATTAAGGAAACGGAAGTTAACAAAATTAAAGAAAGAATCCAAGCTCATCTTGAAAAAATAGAAACAGAAAAAGATGAAATTGAAAAAGTTGAAACGACAATCAAAGATCTTATTGGAACTATATCTGATAAACAAACAATTAAAAAGCGTCTAGAAAATGCAAAAGGTTTACAGCGTGAATTAGAAAATAACATTAGAACATATAAAAAAGATTTGAGCTTTTACCACGATAATGATAATTGCCCTACTTGCAAACAAGGTATTGATCACGATTTCAAGGAAAACGTTATTACTGAAAAGGGTAATAAGGTTACTGAAATAGAAGACGGTCTTGGTAATTTATTGGAAAAGATAAATGAATGTGAATCAAGAATTGAAGAAATTTCAAATGTTGAAGATAAAATTCAGGAAAACAATTTAAATATTGGAGAATATAGAGCTCAAATTAAAATGTCGATGAATGCACTCAAGTCGTATAAAAAAGAACTTGACGACGCAGAAAAAGAAGTTGAAGAAGTTGACACGAGTAAGCTTGATGGTTATAATACAAACCTTAAACTATTGCAGTCTGAACAAAACGAATTGTTTGATAAAAAAGAAACATTGAGTGTAGTGAATACAATGCTCAAGGATGGTGGAATTAAAACACGAATTATTAAACAATACATTCCAGTTATGAATAAACTTATTAACAAATATCTGTCTGCGTTTGAACTGTTTGTTGACTTCCATCTTGACGAAAACTTTAATGAAATAATTAAATCTCGTTTCCGTGATGCCTTTTCGTATTCGTCGTTTTCTGAAGGCGAGAAGCTTCGGATTACTCTTTCTATTATGATGTCTTGGCGAGCTGTTGCTAAACTGCGCAATTCAGTTTCAACAAACTTGCTTATTCTTGACGAAACTCTTGATGGCGCAATGGATGCAACTGGTGTTGAAAACTTAATTGATACTTTACATAATTTAAATAATAACGACAATATCTTTGTGATCTCACACCGCGGGGACCAATTTAGCGAAAAGTTTGAATCGCACGTCAGATTTGAAAAAATTAAAAACTTTAGTCAGATTGCTGCATAAAGTAGTTTACATATTCAGTATCTTGGTATATAATAATCTGTATAAAGCAAAAGGATCCTCATGTCTAATTTTTACACAAACGTTGAACGCTATGGTAACAACATTCTCTGGCGCGGTTACGAAAACGGCAAGCCATTCATGCGCAAGGAAAAATACGCCCCCACATTGTTTCTCCCAGATCGAGACGGTGAATACCGTTCATTAATTGGTAACCGCGCACTTTCTCCTCGCCCCTGTGAATCAATGTTTGATGCAAAGGAATTTATTGATCGTCACAAGGATGTTCACGGGTTTGAAATGTATGGCAATACAAACTATGTAGCGCAATTCATTCAGGAAAAATATCCAAACGATATTAAATTTGATATGAAAAAAATTAATATTGTTTCGTTTGATATTGAGGTTGATATTCGAGACGGTTATCCTGATATCGATGCAGCCGATAAAGAAATTACATCTATATCAATTAAATCGACAAAGTCTGATACGCACCATTTGCTCGGACGTAAAGATTACGATAAGTACAAAACACTAGTTGACGTCAAACCTGAAAATATCGAGTTTATGAAATTCGATACTGAAGAAGCTCTGCTCCGACGGTTTATTCAAATTTGGTCTAATAACTTTCCTGATGTGGTTACTGGTTGGAACGTTGAATACTTTGATATTATGTATGTTGTTACACGTATTATTAGATTGCTTGGTGAAGAAAAGGCAAAGCAATTATCTCCCTGGAGAAATATTCGTAAAAGTACTCGCGAATTCTTTGGTAAACCACAATCAACATACCATATTTCCGGTATGACCGTGATTGACTATATGGATGCTTTCAAAAAGTTTGGTTATAAGTATGGACCGCAAGAAACATATAAACTAGACCATATCGCAAGTGTTATCCTTGGGGAAAAGAAACTTGACTATTCTGAATATGGAAATCTCACGGCGTTGTATGACCAAAACCCACAACTGTATCTTGACTATAACCTTAAAGATACGTGGCTTGTTGAAGAGTTTGAAAAAGAAACTGGTTTGTTATCTCTTGTTTTAACAGTTGCATATGGTGGCGGTGTTAATTATTCTGATGCATTTGGTACTGTTGGTATATGGGAAACTACAATTTACCGTAGACTGATTAAAGAGAATAAAGTACCACATATAAAAGGCGGGCCAGGGCAAAGAGCAGGAGATTTGGTCGGCGGGTATGTAAAAGATCCAAAAGTTGGCATGCATCCTTGGATTGTATCGTTTGATTTGAATTCATTGTATCCACACCTTATGCTTCAATACAATATGTCGCCCGAAACATACATGGAAAATGAACGCCAATATGTATCTCAAGATATGATACTTGAAGATAAGTTTCAAAACGACAATCCTAACTATTCTGTAGCAGCAAACGGCGCTTGTTTTTCAAACGAAAAGAAAGGTGTAATTCCAGAAATCATTGATGAATATTATAACAATCGTAAAGTTATTAAACAAAAGATGCTTGGGGTTGAGCAAGAACTCGAAAACGCGACTGATTCAACTAAAAAATCTGATCTTAAAAGAATTACAACCCAACTACATAACTCGCAAATGGCCATCAAAATTAGCATGAATTCGTTGTACGGCGCAATGGCTAATGTATATTTTCTTTACTATATTAATGACATGGCCGAAGCAATTACTACGTCAGGACAGTTATCTATTCGGTATGCCCAGAAGTCTGTAAACAATTATTTAAACAAAATACTTAAGACTGACGCTGATTATATTTTCTATATTGATACTGACTCAATTTATGTTAACATGGCTCCGCTTGTTGAAAAAGGTTTTGGTACTGTTGATGTTAGTCGTAAAGAAGGCGAAGAATATCTAGATAAAGTATGTAAACTAAAAATAGAAAGAGTAATTGAAGATGGATATATTAAATTAGCAAAGCAAGTTGGCGCATATCGCCAGGCTATGGTTATGAAACGAGAAAAAATTACTGATAAATCTATTTTCATTGCAAAGAAACGCTATATTATGAATACGCTTAATTCAGAAGGTGTTCATTACGAAAAACCAAAAGTTTCAGTAACTGGTTTGGAATCTGTTCGGTCTTCAACTCCTGAAGTATGCCGCGATAAACTTAAAGAATCGTTCGAGGTTATTATGCAAGGTACTGAGCAAAATGTTCAAGACTTTGTTGAGGAATTCCGCCAAACATTCTACAGCCTTCCGGCCACTTCGATTGGGCGTAACAGTGGTACTGATAACATTGAAAAATATATGTCAAGTGGAACATATAAAAAAGGTTGCCCAATGCATGTTCGTGGGGCTATTTTATATAACAAATTTCTTAAAGAAAAAGGTCTAAACAAAACGTACGAAACCGTTAAAGGTGGCGATAAAATTAAATTTGTGTATTTAAAACTGCCAAACCCAATTCGAGAAAATATCATTTCATTCCCAAGCATTTTACCAAGTCAATTAGGTTTAGATCAATATGTAGATTATGAAACACAATTCAATAAAGTATTCTTAAGTCCAATTGAAAGTATTCTTGAAGCTGTTGGTTGGAATGCTGTAAAAGTGGATACTCTTGAAAACTTTTTTGTATAAAGGAAAGCAATTATGAAAAACGAAGACAGAATTCACAGAATTAAACTATTAGAAGAACGCCATAAAAAATTGCACGATACAGTAAATTCTTTAGAAGCCGAAAAGGCTCCTGAGGTTTATATTAAAAAGGCTAAGGTTGAAAAACTAAAACTAAAAGATGAAATTAATTACCTAGATAAACTTAAAACTAACAGTTGACAAAACACGCTTACTGTGTTAAATTAATTTATATAATGAATAATGAAGGAGAATATAATAATGGCTGATATGGCAAACGACATGTACATGATGCACCACAAGTTTGGTGTACGAGAATGGTTTGAAGAAAACAAGCACAACAGCGAACTCATGGAAAATTATCTTAATTTTAGATTGGCGATGTGTAAAGAAGAACTCGATGAAACATTCGATGCAATGGAAGCAAAAGATCCAGAAGAAATTGTAGATGGTCTTATTGATCTGTGCGTTTTTGCTATTGGCACACTTGATATTTTTGGTGTTGATGTTAATGAAGCATGGGATCGAGTTTATACTGCAAACATGGCAAAAGAAGTTGGTATTAAAGAAGGTCGACCAAATCCGTTCGGCGTGCCAGATTTGGTGAAACCGTCTGGATGGACAGCTCCAGACCATCTCGACAATCATGGTGATATCGACGTCGCACTATAAAAAAATTAAATGAGTGAATAAATAGAATTAGGCAGAGCAATCGCTCTGTCTTTTTTTTACGTGAGCGACGGGGTAAAGCCGTCAAGCAAAGGAGAAAACAATGGACGCACTCACAATATGGATGGCGATAGGATTTCTATTCGCGGCCTATGCTGTTATAGCAAACGATTCTGTACAAACTCTCGGTACATGGATTGCATCAAATAACGAGAGATTTAATTGGAAAACTATGTGGGCAGCAGCTAGTGCTGTTTTACTTTATACTATTTGGTATGGGTGGTATATGAATGGCGGCGATATATCTTACGGCCGTCTTAATAAAATACCATTTCAAGAAGTGCAATGGTATCACGCAATGGCCCCAGCTGTATTGTTGCTGTTAACGCGCTATGGTGTTCCAGTTTCAACATCATTTTTGGTATTAAGCGCATTTGCTAGTACGTTTGTATTAGAACAAATGTTAATGAAATCGATGATGGGTTATGTTGTTGCGGCTACTGCGGCATATGGTATTTGGTATGTCGTTAGCCGTTTGCTAGATGAAAGTAAGCCAGTTAAGGAAGAACATAAAGGCTATTGGCGCGTAGCACAATGGGTAACTACGGGGTTTCTGTGGTTTACTTGGTTATCTCACGATATGGCTAACATTGCTGTATTCTTGCCACGTACACTTGATATTCCATTAATGATCATGGTGTCTAGTGTGTTTGTTATAGGTCTAGGATTTATGTTTCGTGAAGGCGGCGGTAAAATCCAGCAAATCGTATTAGAAAAACACAATACTAGATATATACGTTCCGCCACAATTATTGATCTTGTCTATTGGGCAATTTTGTTCTTCTTCAAAGAACTTAATGATATTCCAATGAGTACGACATGGGTTTTTGTAGGTATGCTCGCGGGGCGAGAATTTGCTATAGCAAGTTTCATGGGCAAAAAGAAAACAAAAAGTGTGTTCCCAATTGTAGGTAGAGACTTTGGGAAAATGATGATTGGTTTATCAGCATCGCTTGCTATCGTATTGTTAATACATTATGTGATTGTCCCGGCCGGACTATAAATGTAACAATTAGTTACTTGGTGTTACCGTTAACAATTTTTGTTTTCGGTAACATTTTTATATTTGGGGAATAAATAATATTATATTATTAGGAGGTTCCACCATGTGTACAGAATATGTACGTAAAGAAGCTAACCGACTACACTGGATTGTTAAGGGTCATTTAATACCTGCAGCAGAAAGTGACGAAAGTGTAAAACGCATATATAATAGTTATTTTAAAAGGGTGTGGGGTAATCACGAAAACTGCGTTCATGAGGATGGGTTTGAGTTTGCATACGCCGAACGGTTCGAACAAGATAGAGAATTTGCGGCTATTTTAGGATATAACTGAAATTAACTGTTGACATTCTTATTTGATTAGTTTATATTGATTCTATAAGGTAAAACAAAAGGAATCAGTCTTATGTCTAGAATCGTACATTTTCCAAATGGCTCAGCAATCCACGGTGATATCATCGCTGCTTTTGATATTGCTGTTGAAAGCAAAGAAAACATTAACACTGATGGTTCTATTAATTGGAATTCTATTATTTCAGATATAGCCTGGGATTTAGATACTTTCTACGAATTCCATCATATTGAAGAATGTGTGAAAACATTATCTGCTGAATACGACTTGGACGTCGCATACGATCGCTTACAAGTTTTAAAAACAGATTATCTTGGTCTTGCGGCCTAATTATAAATTATGAGGTTAAACATTGAGTATTATTTGGGACAGACTAATAGAGTGCAAAGATGAAATTATTAATATTTTTAATGAACGAGCAAATGAATTTGACGAACCAGGCTTGGTGCACTTCAACAGCGACACCTGGGTCAATCGCGTCTGGCATAATGATCATGTACGCAGGGCACATATTGATGTAGTAGACGCACGTGATACTAAAGGCTTATGGATGATGCATGTTTGTGTTTTCCCTGTGCTTAACAATAACGGTCCTATATATGGCTTTGACGTTATTGCTGGCAAAAACAAAATGACAGGTGCTTTTCACGACTTTTCAGCAAGCAGTGGCGGTATTGATCATCCTATGATTGTAGGATACAAAAAATCGGTCGCTGACTTTATTCCTAAAAAACAGCGGCAATTACCCGAATGGGCAACTAATATCTTTACAGATAAAATGTTGGCTGCTGGCAATGTAAATTCAGAAGAAGAAGCAGTTGCCATTATCACGCTAGCGCAGAATAATCTACGAGATTACTTTAGTAAAATTGGTGAGTTTACAGGTAAGGGCGAATACAACGAAACTGTTGCTGCACAAAACTACTACTGCCACAATCAACAACAAAATCCACACACTCCTCGCACAATGAAGAGTTTGGGTTTGGACGAAGCAGATGTAGACAAGTTTTGTACTGACATGCTGTTTCCTAAAATTAATGATTAAAATAGAATTTGGTAATGTAATGATGTATCACGAAAAATCACAAACTTTTGAATATCGCGGCCGTGTCTATGATGTAGGAGATGATTCAGGCGACACTCGTCATGGAGGACCTTTTGATCGAGGAACGGCCGATAGTTATTACGGCCGTTCGTTTGAACCGCACTATTTTGTTGGTGGAACTAATACGTCGGAAAAAATTACTGATTTAACTAGCGTTGAAAAAGAAGCCTATTATGCAGGTTTTGAGTTTAACGAAACCGTTATTATGGGTTTTAAAGATTGGGGTTAATGTTAATTTAACTTATTTATTTACTTCGATTGACTTTGGGCATACACTCATATAATGTATTGATATTTGGCGAGGGTTGCTACTTACGCTCTTGCCTATTTCATTTACAACAGAATACCTACATATTTTTACTAAAGTATTACTATTATTAATCCACGCATGAGAAAGAGTCACGGAATATAATAACAGGATTACCATGCCCCAGTAGCTACTCCTATTAGCCACCCGCCACCCCCTATCAATGCTATACAAAGGGCAATTAAGATTGTGACCACAATCCCATCCATTAAAGCTTTTTTTCTTTCGATTTGTTTATATACTGTTTCTTGTCGTCTGGCCCGGATTTTTCTTCTCATTTGTTTGAGTTCGTCCATAGTACCCCAACCAAATCGCATATTAAGTAACTGCGCTAATTCTTTTTCTTGTTCAACTAATTTCTTTTCGTGAATTAAGATTGCTAATGCTTCTTCTTCAACGCTTCCAGCCTGAAATAATTTTTTAAAAATTGGAGGATTTTTACTTTCAGCCTGGGCATGCCTAAAGTCGGCTGCAGCTGTATACCACTTCCCAAGTTGTCCTGCCACGTTTTCAAATTCTTGCCCAGCGTGAACAAATCTTTTAACAGTATTAAACGCGGTGGTGGCAGCTGCAATTGCTGTAATCGGATCAATCATTGTCATAAACCTAAATTGTTTAAATAATTACAATAATATAATTCAAAGCAGATGATTGTATAGATCATAACTATTTATAAACGTGCTTAAATCACGAAGGAAATCGATATGACACCGTTAGATATATCAAACCATAAAAAAAATCACATAGTTCATATTCACGTTGATGTGAGAAATAATGCAAAGGATTATTGCAAAACACATATGAATCAATCACAATGGACCTATAAACAAAACACCAATATGTATGAAGACACTTTCTTTTTTGAATTTGCGCATGACGCTAGAGATTTTTGTAGTTATTTTAAAATTAACTATTGACATTCTCTTTAGAATCAGTTATATTGATATTAACAAATGAAAAGGAATACATCATGGAAAATCTAGGTATCAACTTTGTAAATGCTAGTGAGGCAGGTCTTATTTTCACTATCAACACTGATAAAGGCGAAATTCAACGTCGTTGTGACAGTGTTGAAGATGGTCAATTTTGGGTTGGTTGCTACGGTATTGCTACAGACCTATTCCTTTCTTCTGACATGGATTTTGCCTCAGAAGAAGGATTTGCAAATGATGCAGATGCTAAAATTATGTTAAATAAAATTCTAAACTAAAGAAAAGGAAAATAACATGACTTTTACTTACTCAGATGATTGCTTCTCAGATCTTCATAAAGATGTTTATGGATTTCGTCCTCGTGGTTCTTTGATGGTTGAATGGAACGATCGTACTCCTCGCCAGAAGCAAGAGCTTTGGAACGCTCTTTGTGATGAGCTTGAGGCAAATACTAAGGCTGAGAAAGCAGCTAAAGTAGTCGCTATCGAAAAGTTCGAAGCTCGCGTTAAAGACGTGATTAGTCTCGGCGCTAATGACCGTAAAACAGCACTTAGCTGGATTATTGGTTCTGAAACCTTTTACTACGGACAAGATGTTGAGCAATTTGTATGGGAGCAAGGTATCCTATTTACTGAATACGGTAAGCAGTTAGTTCAAGATCTTTTGAAAATCGTTGAATATAAGGAATACGATTATGCTTAATAAGTAAATTAACTATTGACATTCTATATAGAATCAGTTATATTAATATTATCAAATAAGAGGAATACACACACATGAAAATCACATCTGCAAATCGCACATCCACTTCTTACCGCTTTACTGTTAAAATGGTTAATGGACAAATCGCTCCTGAAGATAAAGAATCTGTTGAAGAAATGCGCAATATTATTAAAAACCGTAATGCGGAGCATCGTAAGTACCGCTTTTCCGCTCCACAGAAATACGTTAAATTGCAAGGCCGTGGACCGCGCCCGTCACTTCGCTATCATCAAGCATTGCCACTTGGGATGGCTACTTCTGCTGATGTTTATGTTTATAATCGATAAGATTGGGTTGTATCATGGATTGGAATGATTTTTCTGGACTAAAAGTTACACCGTGGATTGCGATTTCACAGATTCCGTCAGACGGAGCTGAAGAGTCTCGGCGCCTGTTGGTTGAAAAGTACGGTGATTCCGGTGTTTATCAAGTAGCCTTGTCGAATGATGTAGACGATATCGGATCTAAGTTTATTCATTCAAATATTGGTTACACTGGCATGTCAAAGTCTGGCATTCTAGCTCGTACCTACCCAATTCGTGCTCCTTCTGGAGAGCATGGCGCGTCTAGATATATTCGTGAGCACAACCTAGATCGTGAAAAAGATGTAAAGATACGTTACATTTACACAGATCCTGACGCGGCTCGTCCCCTAGAAAAAGAAATACAAAAACAAACCTTAGAAAACTTTGGCTATAAGTTTAAATGGAGCTCTGCATCAGCTGGAAACTCAGGCAATTCGTCACTGTCTATTGATCTAATAAAAAAGTTGACATCTGATGAAATACTTGATATAATACCAATTATTAAAGAGATAGCAGCCAAAAAGAACTATGAGGAGTTCGTAGAAAAATTAAAGGAAGTGTAATATGAAATACGATCAAGACAAACCAAAAATTCACTTAGTACCACCTGAGGCTATTATTGAAGCTGCGAAGGTGTTTGGCTTTGGCGCTGAAAAGTATGGTGAAAACAATTGGCGGCAGGATATTGATAAGTTTCCTGTCTCTCGTCATTACTCATCTATTCAACGTCATATGCTTGCATATATTTCTGGTGAAGATAACGATCCTGAGTCAGGTCTTCCACACTTATCACACGCATTAACTCAAATGATGATCCTCGTAATGACTACGATCGAAGGCGATCCAATTACTGACGATAGGTTTAAAAAATGAATAGAATTCAATCACAAAAAATTCTTGGTGACATTGCTGAAACAGTAGTATCTGACTACTTCACGATACAAGGCGACGTAGTTGAAATGTCGACAAATCCATACGACCAAGAAAAAGACATGTTTATTAATACTGTTAGGTCAGAAGTAAAGTTTGAAACACTATATCATAAACATAACTCTTTTTCTATACCTATTATGAATTTGCGTACCAATAAAATTTCAAGAAACCAACTCAACAAATGCTTGAATGTAGAGCGGCTCATTGTTGTTCAAAACCCAAGTAAAGATAAGATAGTTACATTGTGGGAAGCTGCTCCTCTTGGCGAACGTAATTTTAATCTTCATGTAAATCAGCACGATGGTAGATTGGTGGCCCTTTTTCCATTAGAAACATTTACAAAAATTGTTAACATTTGCAGCGAAACGTTGTATAATGAAATTACAAAATACAGCTTTAGCAAATATAAGGATTATGCATAATGCAAAACGTAAATGATATTCGTAGTTATTTTGTCGAAGAACTAAAAGCCGAACGCTTTACTACAGATAAGACTGGCGCTAAAACTATTGAGATGCTTGGTGCATCTTTTATTGCCGATGAACCATCTATCTTTGGTAAACCAGTTAAATCTTATATTGATGCGGAGCTTGCTTGGTACGAGTCAGGCTCTACTAACATTAATGATATTCATGGCGAAGATAAAGATCCGCCAGCTGCTTGGCTGTATGCAGCTGATGATCACGGCAACATCAATTCAAACTACGGTCACCTTGTCTTTTCTCCTAAGTATTTTAATCAATATAATAATGCTTTGCAGGAATTGGTTAACAATCCTGATAGTCGTCGTGCACAAATGATTTACAACCGCCCATCCATTTGGACTGAATTTGATGAAAACGGCAAGTCTGACTTTATCTGTACTAATGCTCAAACATTTTATATTCGTAATGGCAAACTTCATATGGTATCACAGATGAGAAGCAACGACGCAATCTTTGGTTATAAGAACGATTATGCTTGGGCTCAGTATCTAATGGATAAAATGGTTTCTGATTACAATCGCACAACACAAAATGCTTATCCTATCACTAAAGGTGATCTTATTTGGAGCGTAATGAACCTCCACGTTTATGAACGTCACTTTGGCTTGGTAGTTTAATGGCTGAGCTTATTCGTATAACTGACATTATTGAGCAGAAAGTTCGTAAAGAAAAAGAGCTCGAATTTTATGAAAAAGAACTCAAAAAACTTCAACAAAAAATGTTTTTTATTCAAAAGGATATTGATGTCACTAACACAATTATTAGAATAATTGAGAATGAAAAAGTGTTTGATATTAAAGACTCTATGGAAAAACGTATGATAGGAAATGACGATGAATGAAATTGTTAATCAAGAACCGTACGAAAACTACATGCGTCGTCGACTCCGAGAAGAAGATGACAGCCAAACTAAGTGGAATGATAGGTTCATGGATATGGCTAAAATGATTTCTACTTGGAGTAAAGACCCGTCAAGTCAAATTGGTGCTGTTGCTGTTAACGATGAACGTCGTGTTCTTGCTACTGGTTATAACGGTTTTCCAAAAGGTATTGACGATACGTGGGAACGTTTAAATAACAAAAAAGAAAAGTATTCTCGTATTGTCCATGCTGAAATGAATGCTCTTATGAACGCGTTGTATTCAGGTGTAAGTCTTAAAGATTCAACACTGTATGTCTACGGATTACCTATTTGTCCAGAGTGTACTAAGTGCGTAATACAATCCGGAGTTAAGCACGTGGTAATACCAACAGATAAAACTGATAAAGGTAATTGGCAAGAAGTATGGGAACAACAAAGTTTGCCAATGTTTAAAGAAAGCGGTGTGCAAGTTACTGTTTTGGAGGTTTAATTAATGGCAAGTAGTCTTAGCGATATATATGTTGGCGTAAAAAAGAACGCGCCTAATCGTAAGAAAAACGATTTCTACCCAACTCCTCCACTTGCTACCTACGTATTGTGCAAATATAATAGACCACCGCAAAACATTTTTGAACCATGCGCAGGAAAAGGTAACATTTCTGTTGAACTTGCTCGAAATGGTCATAATGTTCTAAGTCACGACCTGCACAAATATAAAGACTCTCTGTGTAGCATAAATACATCATACGACGCTCTTGAAACTCCAAAGCAAGACTTTGCTGAAGGTGTAGTAACGAACCCACCATATCATAAAGATTTGCCTCGCAAGCTGGCTGAAAAGTGGATTGATGAATACAGTTACACCGCAATGTTTCTTCGCTTAACGTTTCTTGAAGGAAAAAAGAGAAAAAAACTATTTACAAATAACCCGCCAAGTGATATAATATTTCTATCAGATAGAGCTAAATTTAATTCTGACCTCGTTGAACCTATCGAAAAGAAGGATCAAATTGGCGGAATGATTGCTTATATGTGGATAATATGGGATAGGCGCTTTTCTACGAAAACGCAACATACAAAAATGCAATGGGTTAATCTTGAAGATGAATACGATGGATGGAGAGAACAATATGATCAATGTAGTAATACCAGCGGCAGGTGAAGCAACACGTCTTAAACCCTTAACATCAAATTGCTCAAAGGCAATGGTGCGTGTCCATGGTAAACCTACTATTGAATATATCATCGAGTCCATTTATAAAAACACCTCTGACGTAGGTAAAATTATTATTGTTGATGGTAAGCATAATGATATACGTGAATGGGCATCTAAAAGCAAATATAATAATATCAAATGTGTAAAGCAGGGATCGTTGAACGGTCCCCGTGATGCTATAGCGGTTGGCTGTCAAGCTTTGTTGGATTGGGCAAATCCTCTTGTAGTTTGGTTAGGCGATGCCATTATCCTTGAAGAAAACATGCCACTGGGTGAAGACTTTCTTTTAACTAAAAAAGTTGAAGATCACTCTGCGTGGTGTATGTGGGATGGAGATCAGTATTATAATAAACCAAAAGAAACTGTTAAAGATGCGGTAGCACTCGTAGGTTTATATAGTTTTGCTGATGGGTTTGGGGCGGCACAGTCATTCATTAATACAAAAGAGTATGATATATCCGACTCACTTGAATTGTATGGATATAACGCCAAGTTTAACAATATAAGCACTAGGCGTTGGTACGATATTGGCGATATATCTTCATACCACAAAACTTGCGCAACTCTATTAACATTCAAAGCACGTGAATTTAATTCTTTTGAATATAAATCAGACATTAATGTTATAACAAAAATCCCATCTCACAATAATACCTTCGCAGTACGAACCATAATGAACGAAAAGAATTGGTACGAATCGCTCGATTCAGTTCAGAGTATGTTTATTCCTAAGATGCTTAAAGATGACTATGCGCTATCAATGTCATATGAGTCAGGTGTTTTGTTGTCTGATTTGTTTGCACACGAAGATATATCAAACAGCACCATAGATTATTTGATTGAAAAAGTCATTATTGCAATGCAAAATCATTTTCATAAACAACCGACACTTAAGTTTGCAGTTGACTTTCAAAATAATGCTAAAAAAATGTGGGTTGATAAAACAGCAGAACGTTTAGAATGTTCTGAAGATTATTATAATGATTTGGCAAAACGTTGTCTCGAAAAAGCAAAACCAGTTGCAGCTATGCATGGAGACTTGCATTTCGCAAACATACTATATAATCCATACAACGACAGTATTACATTGTTAGACCCTCGAGGCTCCTATGGTGATCATACAGGATGCGGCGGAGATCACTTATACGATATGTGCAAGCTATCACACGATCTTTACCACGGTTATAATGAACTAGTGACCGGGCATAAATATCCAGAGTATGTTGCAAAAAGTTTTGAAAAACTGGTTGACAAATACTATAAAGCAGAGTATAATGAAATTATTGACGGTGGTGCGTTGCTTATTGCTACTTGTATTAAACTGCATTATGACTGTACCGATAGGCAAAAACGAATGAGAGATTATGTTAATGAATACGCAAACAATAGTAATGGATCTTGATGATACAATTTGTATTCCACTTCATGGTAGAAAAAGAAGTGCAGAAAAATACGGTTTAGCAAGTCCTAAAAAAGAAATGATTAATAGTTTAAAAAAGGCAAAAGAAAAAGGCTATAGGATAGTTATTCATACTGCTCGTAGGATGGTAACTCATGACGGCGATATAAATAAAATCATCGAGGATGTCGGAAAGATTACAACTGATTGGTTGGAAAAGTACGAAGTACCTTATGACGAAATTGTATGGGGAAAACCCTACGGTGTTTATTATGTTGATGACAAGGCCATGCTTCCTGCCGATTTTATTAAATTTATAGAATGGGATTAAAATGAAAAATATTGGTTTTGCAAAAATTGGTAAATCTGTAAAATTTAGAACAAACAAGTATTCTCCAATTGGAGGAGACAACGAAGCGTCCTGTACTCTTCGTGCGCTATCAAACAATAACCCCGACAAGAATTTTTATATTGTTGGTAGATCTGACTTTGGAACTTTAAGTGATACAGAAAAAGCTGATTTGTTTCCGTATGATAACGTGATTGATGTATGGGCTGGAATTCCATTAAGCATGTCAGAAGCTTATTATAATCATATCATTACTTATTTTAAAGAAAAAAATATTACTCTTGATTTCACTGTTATGATGGTTGGTCAAATGAGTAATGTAACCATTCCTAATCGTATTCAAAAAGTTAGAGAAGGAAATGATGGCCTGTTTGCGGCCACACTTGATATGTCTAAATGGTATACAACGCCAATTGTTACATGGATAAACGAAGAAAAACCAAAATACGTTGAAATTGTTAATGATCCAAGATATACAATCAAACAACCTAGAGATTTATTTCATATGCCAATGAAATCGCTTGGACAATACGATTATGATTACGAAACTTTTGCTATTCGCAATTATGAAGATCAAGAAAGAATTACGCGTGTTGTAAAGTCTGAATATGCTGGTATGGAAACGGTTTTTTGCGGAGACTATAATTACGCTGAAAAAGTAAACACTGAGCGTGCTACAAACTTTATGGTAGTTTTAAATGAAGGTAAGCCATCACGATATAAACTACTAAAGGAATGGGTACTAGACAAATTCAATGATGTTGATGTTTATGGTAAATGGTCTGAAGTTATTGGCGATGATTCTAGATTTAAAGGATCTATGCATATTAACGAATTGCAAACCACACTGCAAGATGTTAAGTTTACGTTCATTATTCCTATTAAAGAAGGTTGGACTACGTCTAAATATATTGAAATGATTCATGCTGGTGTGATACCGTTTCTTCATCCTTCATATGATGAGCAGGGCCATTTACCAATTCCAATGTTTCTCCGCCCGAAGACTCCTTCAGAATTTTATGCGCGGATGCAGACACTTATTGAAAACGAAGAAAAGTATAAAGAAGTTTTGAAAAATCTTCGTAAGAATATTCTTAAACCGGAATATTACGATGGTACATTTATAAACAACAAGATTATGTCTTCAATAGATTCCAATTATGTTCAACCAAACGTTGGTGAATATGAAAAGAAAACTGTTGCAACACTCGAAGATTTTTTAAATAAAGGATAAAATAATGAGCGATGATATTACATGGGCTCCGTTAGTCCCTTTAATTGGCGGATCACCATTAGGAGCAGAGCGAGCTTTTGGAAAACCTCCTGAAGCAATATATTCATACGATGGATTTCAATCAAATGATAGTCATTATGTGAATTATCAAAATAACATTAAAAACCGAGGATTAGATTATCGCCTTTTAGACAATGGCCCGCCTATACATAAAGTTGATGTCGTGTCTGGTACTCCACCTTGCGCGGCTTTATCACAATTAAATACAGGAAAGACTGCAGAATCAAAAGGTGCTGGTTGTCAAAAAAATGAATGGATGTATAAGGTATTTGAAGACGGTATTGATTTGTTTGAAGCAAAAGCTGTAGTCGTTGAAAACGCCCCTGCACTTTTTACAAACAAAGGCCGTGATGTTGCTAACAATTTGTTTGACATTTGTACTAAAAGAGGTTATAGTTTAACTCTATACAAAACTTCAACCAAATATCACGGTATACCACAAGCACGCGATCGTACCTTTGCTATTGGTTGGAAATCTGAAAAGGCGCCTATTATGTCTTGGTTTAAACGAGACCGTAAAAACTTTAAAGATTATTTAGCCGCAGTAAACGAAAAAGCATTACACCAGGATTTGGTTGTTAGCAAAAAACTTGACGAAGAACCATACTTCCAATTCCTTAAATCAAAAACAAATGAAAATCCAAGAGATATTTTAATTCGTAATAAAAATATTACAGCATTTGCTTATATTCAAAGAAATGGGTTACTTGAAGAAGCAAATGAATGGTTTCACAAAGTTGGCAACGCACGTGGAATACATGTATCTTCGCACGCAATTAAAAAGTTTGCGGCAGGCAAAGGTATATGGGATAGCTCAACTCACGTGTTTGACGAATGCATGAATGCTGTAATCGGAAGGAACCTTGCAGATACAATTCATCCAATTCACGACCGTTCTTTAACTATACGTGAAGCCTTATATCTAATGGGATTCCCAGACGATTTTGAACTCGTTGGTGGCCTTGCTAAAATGAATCATATTGCACAAAATGTTCCAGTTCCTACATCATGCGATATTCATACTGAAATTGGTAAGTTTATTCGTGGCGAGTTGGATATGTCTGAAACGAACTATTTACGCCAAAATAATCACATCGAGAAAACGGAAAATGATCCGCTCGGTACATCAGACCAAGTTACATTAGAGGAATTTTTTGCATGAGTAACCATTTTATTATTGACTTCGAAACAATGGGTAAAGATGCGTCAAAATGTGCTATCGTAGATTGCTCTGTTATGGTGTTTAACTTTGATCGTTTTTCTTCAAATCCATATACCTTAAATAGTGTAAAAGAAACAAAAAAGTTTAAACTTTCGGTGGCAGACCAAGTTAAAAACTATGGGTGGGAAATTGATAAAAGCACGTTACAATTTTGGGAAGAGCAAGATGCAGATGTACGTGCAAATGTTTCACCGAAAAAATCAGATCTAACTGTAAAGGAATTTGTAAAAGGTTTTCACGAATTTTTAATTGAGTCTCCTAAAATCGATTTTTGGTGGAGTCGTTCAAATACATTTGATCCTATCATTCTTTCTCGAGCTTTTGAAGCTGAAGGCAAACTCTTACATCTCGAAGAATACCTTAAATATTGGAGAGTACGAGATACACGTACTTATATTGATGCAAAACTAAACTTTCCAAAACAAAACGGGTTTATTCCAATGACCGATGAAAATACTTGGAATAAAAACTTTAAAAAACATGATAGTGCGTGGGATATTCTTGCTGATGTACTTAGATTTCAACAAATACATCGTGCAGAAAACGATTTAGATTTACTTTAAGGAATACATTATGGATATTCAAATTACAACAGAACACTTACAGAAATATAAATTATTTGTTGGGGCCCCAATGTATGGCGGTCAGTGCGCAGGGTCGTTCTGCAAATCAACCAACGATCTTTCATCAATGTGTGCAAAATATGGAATTGAGCTTAAGTTTTATTATTTGTTTAATGAAAGCTTGGTTCAGCGCGCAAGAAATTATGTAGCAGATGAATTTCTTCGCTCGGACTGTACTCACCTAATGTTTATTGATTCGGATATTGGATTTAAGGCTAATGACGTATTAACGTTACTAGGAATTCAAACACTACATCCAGAAACCTATGACATTATGACAGGACCATATCCTAAAAAGACTATTGCGTGGGAAAAAATTAAGACTGCAGTTGAGTTGGGAAAGGCTGATGAAAATCCGTTTGACCTTGACTATTATGCTGGTGATTATGTTTTTAATATGGCGGAAGGTGTAAAATCATTTAAAATAAACGAACCTGTTGAAGTAAGCGAAGCAGGAACAGGATTTATGTTAATACCACGCGAAGTGTTAGAAAAATATTCTGAAGCGTATCCAGAACTTAAATATATCCCAGATCATATAAGAACAAAAAACTTTGATGGCACCCACGAAATTACAGCTTTTTTCGATTGTGAAATTGATCCAGATTCAAAAAGATACTTATCAGAAGATTATTTCTTTTGCAGAAATTCTACAAAAATAGGGATTAAAGTTCATATGTGTCCATGGATGGAATTGCAGCATGTAGGAAGTTACATATTTAAAGGATCTTTAGGTGCTGTGAGTACATTAGGTATGTCTCCAACAGCTTCAAAGAATTCAAACCCCAAAAATTATAAAAACAAGAAAAAAACAAAAAGGTCTTTTAGACCATAAAAGTGATTGACATTTTGAAACTATTATGTTATAATTATATTAATGACAACCAGGAGAAACTATATAATGAAACTATCTGACCGTACTCTAACTATTCTCAAAAGCTTTGCGGCAATCAACAAATCAATTATTATGAAGCAGGGTAATATACTAAAAACTGTAACACCAGAAAAAACTCTAATTGCAATTGCTAATATTGCAGATGACATTCCATCTCAAGCTGTTGTTTATGATCTTTCAAGATTCCTTTCAATCCTAAGCCTTCACCAAGATCCGGATATTCAATTCCACGATAAATTTTTTACTATCTCTGAAGGAAATAAGAAAAAAACAAAATATATTTACGCAGACCCGTCTATGGTTATTGCCCCACCAGAAAAAGAATTGTCTATTCCATCCGAGGATGTAAAAGTAAACGTTGTATGGGATGATTTTCAATCTGTATTGAAAGCAGCTGGCGTTTTGCAGTTTGAGGAAATTGCGTTTGTTGGCGAAGATGGCAAATGTTTCCTCCGAGCAATTGATAGTAAAAATCCAACAGCTGACGCGTATGGTATTGAAATTGGTACAACAAATGATACGTTTACTATTATTATTAAAACCGACAATCTTAAATTGCTCCCCCAGGACTATGAAGTAGTTCTATGTGCTAAAGGTATTTCGTATTTTAAAGGATCTGATGTATCTTATTATGTTGGTATTGACACAAAATCAAAATATGAAAAGGGCCAATAATGTTAGACACCGTTAAAATTACACCACAAGACATTGGTAATGCTGTTGCTATTATTGATATTTGCGTAAAACGAGGGGCTATTGAAGGTAGTGAATTATCAGCGGTTGGTAAAATTCGAGATAAGTTGGACTCTTACGTAAAACAAGAAGCTAACAATGTTTCAGACGACAATAAAGCAGAATAAACTATATACAAACTTATGAAAGTAGTATATTATATAAATCAAGGCTGTTCTTAATTGGATAGCCTTGATTCTACATTATGAAACTCTTTGAGGTTATTGCTTATGACACTAAATAAAAAAAATGATGAAGTACTTTGGGTCGAAGCATATCGCCCAGGTACTATTGAAGAAACAATTCTTCCGCAAAAAACAAAAGACATCTTTAAAAAGTTTGTTGCTGATGATAGCATGCCAAACCTGTTACTTACTGGTGGTCCGGGCATGGGTAAAACAACTGTTGCGAAAGCAATGCTCAATGAATTGGGATGTGACTATATTGTAAAGAACGGATCATTGAATGTAAACATTGATACTCTTCGTTATGAAATTTCAACCTTTGCTTCATCTGTATCCTTCACAGGTGGTCGTAAATATGTTATTCTCGATGAAGCTGATTATCTAAACGCCACAACTGTTCAGCCCGCACTTCGTAACTTTATTGAAGAATATTCTAAAAACTGTGGATTTATTTTTACATGCAATTTCAAAAATCGTATTATTGAACCACTTCGTTCTCGTCTTTCTGAAATAGATTTTTCGATTGAAAAAACCGATAGACCTAAAATGGCTGCTCATTTTTTTAAGCGCGTTCTTGCTATTTTACAACAAGAAAACATTGACCACGATAAAGCAGTTGTTGCAAAGGTAATTGAAAAACATTTTCCAGATTTTCGACGTGTACTTACTGAGCTACAAACATATGCTGCGTCAGGTCGTATTGATGAAGGTATTTTTACAAACCTAAAAGAAGAATCAATCGAACAGCTTTTTAAAATGTTAAAGGAAAAGAACTTTACTGAAATGCGTAAGTGGTGTGCGGATAATAGTGATCAAGATACTAACGAAATGTTTCGCCACATATACGATACTGCAACAAGCAAAGTTGAACTTAAAAGTCTACCAGGATTTATTGTAACACTTGCAGACTATATGTATAAAGCTCATTTTGTTGCAGACGTGGAAATTAATTTAATTGCGTTTTTAACAGAAGTAATGTTCGAAAGTAGCTTTAAGTGAAATTTTTAAAAAAGAAAGTAAAAGAATGTTTTTTCTGTAAGGTAAGCTTATCAGCAGGTAATTCTTTTACTCTCCAATATTCATCGGCCGATGGTGTACACACTGCAACTATGTGTGGTGAATGTTCAAAAACTTTTGACGAACTCGCAGATTTAAAGGATAAGGCGTATGGCCAAGGATTTGACTCCATTTGATTTTATTAAATCAGTCTCACACAATAAGAAGGATTTAATTCTAGATTCTGACTACCCGCAACAAACTGAAAAGCAATATAACGCGTTTATCGTTAATCGCGGATTTTCATATTTTGAAGATACTATTCTTCATGCAAACGAATTGAATATGCGCCATCATTTATTTGAAGATGCACAATATAGATATTATCTAGGGATGCTACGCCCTCGCAATCGCTTTTCCAAATGGCATAAAGCCGAAAAGAATAACGATTTAGACGCGATACAAGAAGTATATTCAGTGAATAGAACAGTCGCAAAAATGTATCTTAAAACTTTAACTGAAGAAGATTTAAAAACAATCCATGCCAAATTAGAGAAAGGCGGAGAATTATAAATATTCAGATGGTCTAAATGAGCATTGTCACAATAATAATAAAAAAATAAAGGTGAACTCATTATGGAAAGAGATTTGTTTAGAGGAGTTGGCGTAGAATTAAAACTACCAAGCCCCGATAATTTTCTTAAGATAAAAGAAACTTTGACTCGTATCGGAATAGCGTCAAAAAAAGAAAAAAAGCTGTATCAGTCTTGTCACATATTACACAAGCAAGGTTTATACGCGATCGTACATTTTAAAGAACTCTTTATTTTGGACGGTAAAGAAAATTCATTTGCGGAAGAAGATCGCGCAAGAAGAAATACTATTATTAATTTGTTAGAAGAATGGGGCCTTCTTGAAATTGTCGATCCTGCTAAATCAGAAGATCCAATTGCCCCTTTAAGTCAAATTAAAATACTATCACATAAAGAAAAAGGTTCTTGGGAATTAGAACCAAAATACAATATCGGTAAAAAGAAATAATCTGGAGTATTATATAATGAAAGTTTTTCGAGCAAATGAAAATGCGATACGCCCAACGTTTGATAGACATGAAGATGCGGTTTTTAATTTAAAAGCATGTTTTGAACCAAACAGTAAAGTACGTTTAATTAATCCTTTAAACAAAAAAACCTTTACACCAACAAAAATATACAATGGAAAAACATGCGTTCAAGTATATCCACAACAAAGAATTCTAATACCAACCGGCCTAACGTTTGATGTTCCGTTGGATTGTGTATTAAAATTATATTCGGATCCTGGCATATCAAATGAAAAAGGTTTGGTACTTTCAAACGGTGTTGAATTAATTAGATCTGGATTAAATGAAGAATTACATGTAATGATTACAAATATTACAGACGGTGTTTCTGTTATTGAAACTGGTGGAAACATTGCTCTTGGTCAGCTCGAGAAAATGCTAGCATATTCGATTTCAGAAATTACAAAATTACCATCCGATGACGTGGCAGAGGATGCGTAAATATTTTAAAAAATCCACGTAAATTATATTGACATTCTATACAGAATCAGATATATTAATATCAAGAGCGCAGTCTGGCCTGGTTATGCCCTTGAAACTTTACAGTACTAAAACACAACACACACAGGAGAACTAAAATGAATAACGAATTTATGGCGAACATGTTTATTGATACAATCCAGAATTCAAAAACTGAGTTTGTAAAAACCTGGTTCAAGGATGATAACACATCTAAACCACTTAACGATTTCATCAAATTGCAAACTGAATTTACTAAAGAAGCAATGAAAACTGTTTTTGCTTTTCAATCCGCTACTGGTGAAAACTTGGCAAAAGGTGACAAGCAATGAATAAGAACCCTTTTGAAATCCGTGCAGAAATGCTTCAACTCGCAAAAGAGTACATGGATCAACAGTATCATATGAATATACAGTTCGCAGAGAACATGATGAATCAAGGCAAGAAAACCGTAGAAGACGTTAAAGAAACATATAAAATGTATTCTATGGACGATCTTATGGAAAAAGCCAAAGAAATGTATTCTTTTGTTTCTAAAAAAGATTAATTTTCTAAAATAATTTTTATTTAGCTATTGACATTTTAAATAAAAGTATTATATATAAATATAAGTGGAGGCGCCATTTGGGTCTCCACTTTTTTAATAGCCGGTCAAATGACGGTAAATTTACATACTCGCTTAAATAAGGAGAACAAGCATGAACACTCGTACGTTCAACACAGATCTATTAAACGACCCATTTTTTATTGGTTTTGATTCAATTCTTAATAAATTAAATCATTCTAGTCAAACTAATATATCAAATTATCCACCATACAATTTAATTAAAACAGGTGACGACACCTTTCTCATTGAACTAGCAGTTGCTGGGTTTGACGAGGAAGATTTTGATATTGAATTGCACGATGGTATTCTAACAATTAAAGCAGACGTTGGCGAAATAGAATCTTCGACCAATTACTTACACAAAGGTATCGCAGCGAGAAACTTTGTTCGTAAGTTCACTCTTGTTAATACGATCGAAGTGACAGGTGTATCTTTGCGCCAAGGAATGTTAACCGTGCAGTTGCATAATGTAATTCCTGAAGAAAGAAAACCAAAAAAGATACCTATTTCAAAAGGTCCAGAACTTCTTACAGAATAATAGAAAAGGGGAGCTTATTGCTCCCTTTTTAATGCACACCACCGGGGCGGGAAAATTGATCCAAGTCAGACGTGTTACCTTTTCCAAGCGAATTTATTACAGTACTCGAAGATCCGCCTTGGACACTGTTATTCGTTGTTGGAGATACCGTGACTGGAGCAAGCGTAATTTGATTGCCACCACCTGCTGCACCAGCACCAGAGCTAACCAAATTTAAAGCTTGCATAGTTTCGTTATCTATAATTCCAATTATTGCATTTCTTGCGCTGGTAATTTTACTCGTAACTTCATCTAATTTAAGCTTTGGATCTAAAAGTCCATCTCCAAAATCAATAGCATTGCCAGGCATCCACGAAGGATCGTAAACTCCGCCGTTCGCTAAATGATTGAATATAGGAATAGTTTCTGCCAGGTTTTTAGAAATTTCTCTAAAATTGATAGATCCTGGATCAATGCCACTTAACGTTGACAGCGCATTAGCTAATGGCTCTAATGCCATTGCGAATCTTTCCATTCCTGTTACTAATTGATTACCCTTTGAACCAGATAATGGTTCAAATTCGTTTATTAATTTAGATATAATACTTTCTTTTTCGACAGTTCCGCCGAACAACGAAGTGAAAAACCCTCTTACTCTGTCGCCAACACCTTCTTTAACATCGATTGCGAAAAAATTTGTAACTGCTGATACTAAGTCACTAATACCAGATCCAAGGTTTAATTTAGAAATTTCAGTTAATCTTTTAAGTGCGTCTGGCGTTATTGCAGTAATAGAATTACTAAACATTTTAAATGCATTAACTAGCCCACCGCCGCCACTGCCTTTTAATTTATCCAACCAAGATAGGCCAACATCCCCGAGCGTAAGACCTATCATTAAACCAGATATTCCTGCACCTATAGCAGTCATTATAGCAAATATACCAACACCCGCCATCACTGCAGCCGCTGGAGATCCGGCTACTCCTAAGAGTGTTCCTAATCCTACGCCAGCTCCTAGTATTCCAACGAGGGCGGTAATAGAATTTTCGTTATCTAATTCACCGATAGAATCATTAAACATTTTAAACGCATTAACTAATCCACCACTACCTGATTTTAATGAGCTCATCCAAGACATTGCCTTGTCACCAGCTGTAAGACCTATCATTAATCCAGATATACCTGCACCAATACCAGCCATTATAGTTGTAACTCGAGTTACTGCGCCTATACCAGTTCCACTTCCGAATGCAGCTGCAAGACCTCCAACACCCAAAATTCCTACTAATGCCGCCGTCCCATCCGTTGTTAATTCGCCAATAGCATCACTAAACATTTTAAAGGCTGTTGGCAATCCACCGCCAGAAAAACCAACTGCAGAATTAAGCCAGTCTACGCCAGCACCGCCAACGCCTAACCCAAGCATTAATCCTGCTATACCTGCACCGATTCCTGTCATTGTAGCGGCAACTCGAGTTGCTGCAGCTACACCAGATCCTCGCCCAAATACAGCTGCCCCAGTTGCAGCGCCAAGTATACCTACCATGGCTGTTATTGCGCCTGGCGTCAATTCGCCAATTACATCAGAAAAACCGCCCATCACTGTTTTTAGCGATGAGAAGTTTATGTTTCCACCTAGCGCAGAAACACCGCTAAATATTAAATCTCCAGCTAACAATCCACCTAGGAAACCAGAAATACCTGCGCCCATAGCGCCTAAACCAACGGCAGCACTCGTACCACCTTTTAGACCTGCTATAGCACTTATACCCATAATACCGCCAAGAACTGCAAGGGCTTTAGGATCAATTTCTAAAATCATATCAGAGAACCCTGACATAACTTCTTTCATAGAAGAAAATTTCATATCGCCGCCAAGAGCTGATACACCGCCAAATATTAAATCTCCAGCCATAAGACCACCGAGAAATGCCGATATAGCAAATCCCATAGATCCTAATCCAATTGCAGCTTTCTTACCACCAATGGCAGATATACCCATGATACCGCCGAGAACAATAAATGATTTGGGATCCATTCCAACAATCATATCTGAAAAACCCAAGGCTGCAGATTTTAAATTGTCGAATTTAAAACTAGCTCCCATTGATTCCATCCAACCTAAAGTAGCATCACCGGCGACCAGGCCACCAAAAAATGCTGATATACCAAGGCCCATCATGGCTAATCCACCAGCCCCTTTAGCAAGGCCGATACCAGCAGCACCTATACCAAGGCCGGTACCGAGACTAAAACCACCCTTACCAGCACTGCTTGGTGCAGCTGCAGTAGATCCACCTGAAGATGATTGGTACATTGGCTGTGGGCTTACAGACGCCCTACTAGCATCTCCTAAGGTTGTTGCTCTTTCCTGTGCCGATAACATTTTCTGCAGCATACTATTTTGTTCAGCAAGTAAATCAACCTGCTGATTATCAATTTGCGCCATGGAAGATAACATAGCACCTTGCTGCGATATGTTAATATCAATAGAGTCTAATACAATTTTAAGATCTTCAAACGTTGCCATTTATTTTCTTCTTTGCTTTTCTTCTTGTTGCTTTATAAAGTTAATTAACATATCAAAATATAAATCTCTTTCAAAAGGCATCATTCTTTCTAACTCATCAACTGAATACTTATGATGTTGAACCATTCCAAAAATTTTATCATAATAAATCGAAAGGTTCGTATGACTCAACATCAGATAAAAAAAGTTTGGGTTCCTTGTATCACAAAGGTTTTATTATCACCGTTTTTATTTATGTATTCAACTTCATGTCTTACTTTTGGTATCGTATCAAAAAACTCTTTCATTTTTTTAACAACATCGTTATGTAGACTTTCAATGAAATCATTAACTTCTTTTTTACTAAAATCTTTAAAGTTAAACACGTCTTCTTCTGATGCTAATTTGTCTAAACAGCAAAGCATAATATCGTAATTTCTTTCGGTCTCAGACTTATCCTCGTTTAAAAGAACAAAGAAGTCTTCAGCCGTAGGGTATTTTAAAAACAATACATAATTTTCTGATACTTCAATTTGGTTCGTATGGTTTTCAGGTTTTTCAATTTTTACTTGCGTTAAATCTAATTCTAATTCAATAGATTCTTCAGTGTCTGGGTCTTCTATTTTAAACTTTACAATGTTATCAACAGACTTAGAACGAATTGATATTAATAAGTATTCCAAATCAACGAGTGATAATGAATCAATAGTATCTTCAAGTAAACAATTATTCACAATCTGTTTAATTGAACTTATAATTTGTTCAGTGTCTTTTGATTCTTGAGCAATTAAAAGAATTTTTTCTTCTTTTACTGTAAAGGGCCGATACTTAACCTTTTTATCGTTAGATGGTAACGAAAGCTCATATATCGGCATGTCAATCTTTGGTAGTGGCATTGTGTATTATCTCCTCAATTAAAATATATTTCGCAAACCGTTTAGTCCGGATCTAATTTGCGAAAACGAATTATTTATGTTATTTTTCAAGTTACCAAGTTTAGTAAATGCGTTTATTGAATCTTGAATTGAAATTGGCAAACTGCCTTGCCCTATTGCTTGGCCATTTGCTCCTAAAGTATTTACATATTCTACAAAACCAGTACCTCGTGCAAACCTTTCGGTTGGCGTACCTTGTCTTGAACTTGACACTGCCATGTGAGCATATGTAAAGTTAATTGTAGAAGTTGCGAAAGAATCATTGTCTGCCCATGATACATCAACGCCGCTTACCTGTGTTGGAAACGCATCATACAACGTGTATTCATAATATTTTGGTATGCCATCGGCGCCATCTGTACTATAGTGCTTAATTATTATGTTACAAGCAAAATCTTTTTTATATCCAACTTCGTATGGAAGCTGACCATTTACTTGAGAAAACGCTCCGTCTGAATAGTTGTAATTAATTACTGATTGCATCCACTGATGAAAAAATCTAAGTACCATATGATCAGAGTCTAACATAAACACTGCATTAAATTGATCGGGCTGAACAGCTGTTGGGATTGACTGTTTCACACCAAACCCATTTGGATAGTAATCTGCTACCGTATAATTTAGGCCCGGGATCGTTGCGGTTTGGCAAAAAAATCTAAGATCTTGCATTGACATACCGTCTGATTGTACTGGCCCGTTCATTATTTCGACAACGTATAGGTTTTTGCGCGCAGGCCCGCCGTACTTATTCATAGTACTTTTAAATTCGTTTATATTAAATGGCATTTATCGCCCGCCTCTTGCTATTTTTCTTGAGTCTGCCCAGACTCTTCCTTTTGAAGACTTTTCAAAATGTTCAGATGGTAAGAATAGCGCTATATCCCATTCAGCAGGATTTATATATACCAATTTTGTTCTTATCTGAGACGTTAAATAATGTTTCACTGTAGGTTTAAATTCTCTATATTTTGAAGCACCATTAAGGATACTATATGATATTTGCATTTTTGTAGTTTCATCGTATTTTTGATTTCCTGTCACCTCGTATAAGGCATCCATTAATTGCGCACGTAAAGGAAGTGGTAAGTAGTGAAAGTTCATTCCAAGAAAGCCACCTTTAGCTGTATTTATTGGAAATACAAGTGGGAACCTGTCATAATAAGGAAGAGTTTCTTTATGTTTAGGGTCATATAAAAACGTATACATGTGGCCAAGTCTAAATTTACTTTCGTATCTATCTTTCATTTGGCGAATAATTTTTGTTTCTTCTATGCTCGAACGTGATACTGACTTTGCTTGATTCCGATACCAATCGCGCGCCAATTTTGTACGTGCTGGTACTTGACCTGCTCGAATACCTTTTAAAAGAATATCGTCAAATACTTTTGCAGTCATTACTTAATTCCTAATTCGTGTTCGGTAAATATTTCAAATACCCATCCTCTATCTGCACAGTATTGGCGTGCAGCTTTCCATTTAGATTCGTTGACACCATACGTTTTAACTTCGTTTACATATCTACGTGAAAGTCTTCCTGAAGGAGTTGAATTCTTTTTTCGAATATCAGGTGCTTTAGTTTGAGCGTGCGGTTTTATTTCTATCATAATAGTTTCGGTTGTGCCATTTGGCGTTCTCTTTCTTACAACTACGTCTGGGTAATACCTGTGCCTTTTTCCATCTATAGGAGACACGTAAGGTACTATAACTTCTTCACTCTGCCACCAAATAACATCTGGGTGAACATCAATATATCTAAAAAATTTAAATTCCCATAAAGATCTATAAATGATCTTTGAAGAATCTCCCTTATACTTTTCTGGGTGTTTAGGCCTAAACCGCCCTTTATGTCCTCTAGTCATTCATGCTGTCCAATTTTTAATATAAATAGAATCAAAGCCACGTATATCTATTTATAAAGGAATTTAGGTTTGCCGTATCAAGATTTTGGTCAAAGGCCTGAACAGGTCATGAGTAACAGTAAAATTTCGCAAAGTTCTAATTTTTTAAACTTTCCGTTAAATATCGGAGCTCACAGTGTATTATTAGCCTTTAATAAATACGCTTTTGTTCCGCCCGGCGAACGAGGATTGAACAAATTGTCTGGTGGTTCTGCTAGAAATCGCGGCGGTGAATTTGGACCAATACCAAACGGAACGGATGTAATTCAGCTTCCATTGCCTGCTAATATTCAAGACATTTATTCTATTAGAGTAGCAGGAAGTGATATGGGTATTGCACAGTCAGCGGTTGCTACAGGGGCATCTCAATTTGCTGGCGCAGGCGATCTTACTGTTTCAAATTTAGGAAATGTTTTAGGCAACCTAATACCCGGAGTAGATCTTAGTTCAATACTTAATTCTGATATTGACCAAGCTTCGAAAAACTTATCATTTTTAGGTAGAAGATCAATTGATAAGTTGCTTGCTGGTGCTGGAAAGGCTGTTGACCAAGGGTTAGGAAATACAGTTAACCCGAAATCATCATTGTTTTTTGAAGGTGTAAATTTAAAACAATTTGATTTTAATTGGACTCTTGCTCCAACAGAAGCTGCAGAGTCTGATAGGATACGAGATATTATTACAACAGTTCGTAGAAACATTCTTCCTACTTATGGGAGCGCAGTTGGTTTAAATAAAGTCTTGTTAAATTATCCTAGTACTGTAGACATATTCTTTTTAGGAATTGACGACGGGTATTTCTTTAAATATAAGACATGCATGGTACAACAATTTCAAAATAACTATACTCCAAACGGTTTGGCAGTAGTGACAGGCGGAAAGCCAGCTATGGTGTCAATGAATATGACTCTCATGGAAATGGATATTCATACATCCGAAGATTATGGCGGAGTATCAACTAATAACGTGTCAGTTTCAGATTTAACAACTGGCGATCAAACAATAAGTGGCGGGGCGGGGTAATATAAATGGCAGGCGAATATTTCGATAAATTCCCAGACATAAGCTATAATAATGTTTTAGTTAAAGACGTAACAAAAAGAGTAAAATTCCTAAAAGAAACTTTACAAGATCCGTATTCTTTTTTGCCGTATACTATCAAGGAAGGCGAAAGAGCTGAGGATATTGCGTATCACTATTACGGCGACTCTAACTATACTTGGCTAATATATTTAGCAAACAATATTATTGACCCATATAATGAATGGCCGATGGACGAATATACATTCAACCAATATTTAATTAGCAAATATAGTGGGCAAGCAGGCGGGTTAAACGGTTATGATTTAGTTGATTGGACCAAAGCTAATACTAACACAGATAATATAGTTTATTATTATAAAGAGGTATAAAATGGCAATTGATATAATAAAAATTAGTCCTGACAGTTTTAAAACTCTTTACCTTCGCAAAGAAGATAGAGTCATATTAAGAAGTGAAGCAGGCAAGCGAATTGCATTACAAAGAATCATTCCAACTGAATGGATTCCGTATCGCGTGTGGGATTTTGAACAAGCAACAAATGACAATAAAAGAAACATTCAACTTATTGATAGAAACTTAGTATCAAAAATTGAAAAAGAGATTACGAATAAATTAAATGAGTGAATTTATTTTACCAGGCCAATATAAATTATTAAGTGCCGTATTAGTTTCAGATTCAGCTCCATCTATCGAGTTAGGAGTTTCAGGGCAAGGAAATTCAAATGAATTTTCAGGCTTCATACCTGTTTTTGTAATTGAAGAATCTATTAATTCTGACTGCATGAAAGGTTATGCAGAAATAATTGATAACATAGGTTTTCTTGAAGACTTACCTATTCGTGGTGAAGAACATTTGATTTTTACTGTTGAAGACGCTATGAAAAATCGTAGAATTTATCAAATGCGAATATATAAAGTTATAAATGTTGAAATTAATGATGCAAACGATGGTTTAAGATATGAAATTCATTTTGTTTCAAAATCAAGATTTAATGTAAGTGCACGGCGCATTACAGAACCTTTTGAAGATAAAATATCAAACATAGCATCAACCATTTTTAATAGTTATTATAGCCCTCCGCAAAATTCTTCGAGCTTAGTTGTTGAACCAACCGAAGGCGTATTTCGCTGTGTAATTCCAAATTATACACCAGTCCAAGCAATGAATTTTTTATCACAGCGTGCTTATAGTACATCGAGTCCATCATGCTCTTTTAGATTTTTTGAAACTGCTCACAATCACTTTTTTGTTTCGGACGAATATTTAATCAAACGAGCATTGGAAAATACTGACAATATCAAAGAATTTACTTATAGTGATGCTTTAGACAAGTCAGGTAAAGAATACTCGCAGCAAATGCAAAATCTTATAACTATTAAAAACGAAGATCGCATTAACACTATGAAGGATCTCGGTTCTGGTGCTTATCGTAGTCATGTTATTGAAGTTGATATAGTAAAAAGAAGAGTAAACCTTCCAACTAAATCTACAGTGCATTCTTATGATTTTGAAACCGAAAAATCAAAATATGTATCCACCTCAGGGCGGTCTACTGATGAAGGTGTTCATTCTCCTGAATTTAAAAGTTCTTACTTTACACAAGAAAATGAAAAACGCTATATGGTAGTTCGTGATTATGCTGATGACAGTGGAGAATTTCAATTAAGAGGAAATCAATTTCTTCCAGAAATAGTTGCAAATAGAACGGCGTATCGGCACCATTTAAATAACACTATCGTGTACGCAACAGCGAACGGTAGATTAGATTTAAATGCAGGAAGCATGATAAACATTAAAATACCTCAATTTATTTCATCATCGCAAAAGGGGTTAAATCCGCAATTGTCTGGATATTATATGATAGATACTATAACCCACAACTTTGTAAGAGACGTACATACTACTGCTCTTAAATTGATTAAGTATGATTGGAGCACAGAATGATGGAAACTGGTGCTGGGATATTAAATCCTTTATTTTTTATGGGGGTTGTAGAAAATAATGTTGATGAGCGTCTTGAAGGAAGAGTACAAGTACGTGCCTTTGGAGTGCATGGAACAACCCAACAGGTCCCAACTGAAAATCTTCCGTGGGCAACACTAGTACATGGTAGCTATGACCCTAACGCTGAGATACCGCGTGTAAACTCATTTGTATTTGGGTTTTTTGTTGACGGTCGTGATGCACAGCAGCCAATGATATTGGGCTTAATCCCAACGCAAATGACTGAAATAATAAACCCAGATTTAACTGGTTGGGGCAAAATACCCGAAACAAATTCAAGGATTCTTGCAAAAAGATCAATGCCACCTGATATAGGGCAGCCATCAAATTCAAGATTAGTTCGCGGTGAAAATATTGAAGAAACTTATGTTCACCAGCAGGAAATATCTCGTGTAAAAGATATTGGCATTGCAGACCAAAACCCGGATAAAGCTGAGGATGGTGATCGCGAATTTTTTGCAGAACCAGCGCCTGCATATAACGCGGAGTATCCATTTAATAGAGTAATAGAAACAGCAACACATTCAATAGAATTGGATGATACTCCTGGGGCCGAGAGAATTACCATATATCACGGCGCAGGGTCTTATATTGCTATTGACGCGCGCGGAAGTACTACTCATAAATCTGCGTCTGATAAAATTCAAATAAATGATAGAAATAATTATGTATATGTAAAAGGTAGAAACATAGTTACTATCGAAGGTGATTCTCAGGTTTTTGTAAAAGGAAATAAAATAGAAGAAATCACTGGTGATCTAATACAAAATGTTAGAGGAAACCATTATCTTTCTGTTGGCGGGCAGTCTACTATTAATGCAAGCGAAGAAATTCAAATAAGAGGTGGGAAGCTACGCCTTGAATCAAACGTAGAAGGCATTAATTTAAAGGCAAGCAAAAAAATAAACCTACAAGCTGTTGATGCTATTAACTTAAAGGCAAAAACAATGTATCTCGATGCAGAAGGTGATTTAAGTATTAAAGCTGAGCATCCAAAAATAGCCGGAGAATCTCAAGTAAGTATCAGTGCTGAACTTACTGCTATTGATGATTATGTACGAATGGCCGAAGGTAAGGCAGTTGAACCAGATTCTTCAGGTGCTGGCACGGCTGAAGCTGTAGATGCCCCAGAACCTGTAGGTAAAGCCATAAGCACAACACGTAACGAAAGCTATGACGGTGGCATAATTGGGTCGAGTGGTTATACATCACAAGACGAAGGTGAAGAATCAGTTGAAAGGGCGGCAGCAACAGAAACATCTAGTGAAGCTTCGACTTCCTCTACAGCAGACGCAATTAAAAAATCATCTACCGGAATTAAAACATCTGCAGCAGGCCTCGAAAATGATCAAGCGTTTCAAACAAAACTTGCGGAAATGCAAAGTAAATATCCTAGTCTCGAAAAGCAGCAATTATATGCAATCATTAGCGGTGAAAGCGCATTTAATACTGCTGCATATAATCAAAATTCTGGAGCGTCGGGTTTGTTCCAGTTTATACCTGGCACAGCAAAAGGCCTTGGTTATACAACGAGTCAAATTCGTAATATGAACCCAACTCAGCAATTAGAAGTATACGACAAATATCTTGCAAGTGCTAAGTATAAAGGTGGCGATCTTGGAATTATTCAAGCAGCTCCGGCATATTATGGCCGTCCTGATAATTTTGAAGTTTACAAAAGAGGCTCAAAAGCATATGCGCAAAACCCGCCATGGCGCGGTTCTGACGGCAGGATCACAGTAGGAAGCATTAATGCATATTATAATAAAAATTGGGGTCTTAGCTAATGTTTAAACTATTGCGAGTTCAATCGCGAATAAATAGATTATAAAGGAAAGAGTAAAATGTCCGGGTCGAACATATCAACTAGAAATCATTGCGTTATCCGAATAGGATCAACAGCTTCAAATCCTGAAGCTGCAGTAAATGATGTGGTTGCAGCCTTCGCAAACGAATTAAACTTTGGGACATATACAATTAATAACGCTGATTCTTTAAGTGATAGCTTCCAGCAAGGTGCAGTATTTAAACCAATAAGCACAACTGAACTGTTAATTCAGCAATATGGCGAAACACCTTTCTATGAATCTGTTTCTACATTTAACACATACTTTGAAAATAGTGAAATAAAAAAATTAATTGCCGATATTGAAAGATATCCAAATATCACAAAAAGAATTAACCAAAACCTTATCTTTACTCCTATTGAAGTAGCAGAATTTACAAGCAACTATCAATATGTACCTATCACGCTTAAAAACCAAGCAAACACAATTACACCAAAGCTTTTAAACGAAGTAGAAGATTTTTATGGAAATAGTATTTCTGGCGGAGTACTTGATAGTTTTTGCTCTATTATGCCATCCGTGTTCGGTGCGATTGATGGCTTTTTTGACACTCTTAATGATATACAAAATTTTGTAAATGCAATTAAAAACTTTTCTCTAGCAGACTTATCGTTAAAGCTACTTATTGATAAAATTAAAGATCAAATAATAAGTGTAGTTGAAAGAGTTGTTGATAATGTAAAAAATATTATTGAAAATTTCAGTATAGAAAATATCATTAAAGAAGCTGCCACGTACTTTCAGCAAAATGTAATATTAAGATTTTATGATATTAAAGAAAAAGTATTAAACTTTTTTAGCCCGTCAAACATAGAAAGCTTTAAAAATAAAATAAAAGGTATAATCGAATATGCTCTTAATTTATTTAAAAACCCATCACTAGATGAAATACAATTTTTAATATATCGCTTTTGTAATTTTGGTGCTCAAATAGAAAAAGGCATCAAAGGTCTTATAAATCCATTAACAGATTATACAAATAGTTATCAGTCTTCTTTAAACGCATTAAAGTCAAGCTCAAATGTAAACACTGAACGTGCTATAAGAGCAGGCGCAATACGTGTTTCACCAGAGCAAAGATCAGCAGTAGTAAGTGCAGCGACTGGTAATACAAGTGCACTTGAGCCGTTTGGCGGTGCAGGCGCTGATAGCACACCAATAACACAAGTTGAAACTGGCGACATTTCTCCACTTTCTGCAGAAGAACTTAACAGCGTTACAAAATATAATGAAGGTAAAGGGGATTCAAGAATTACATTTACCGGAGGTGCATTAAGACAAGCTATTACAAAAGAAGGTAAAAAACCACCTGCATGGCGCTGGGAAACTCAGTCAATGGCATCGCGTGTTAAGGTTATGAGAATACAAAAAAGGTTTGGTAAACAATTAATAATGACCAGCTTAAGAAGAACTTATCAAGAACAGAAAGGCATATATAACCGTACTAAGGATAAGAGCAAAGTGGCCAAACCTGGAAACTCAAAGCACGAACAAGGTCATGCATATGATATACTATGGGCTGGTTACCCAGCAGGCCGCAAAGAATTTTTAAAAATTGCAGTGCAAGAAGGTATGGTTGGAATCGGTGGATATAGTGGTTTTGTTCATATAGACGAAGGGCACGCACGGTATTGGGGATCTGTAGACGGTGTAAATCCTCGCGATCCTGCAACTTATAGGTAAAATAGATGGTAGTACAACTCATAACTCCAAGATTAAAAAAGCTGGACTTATATTCTGATCTTCATAAAGATTTGTCTGTAAATCCTATATCTGGGGATATTGCTTTAAAAAGAAACGAAGAAGCTGTTAAAGAATCAATAAAAAATCTTATTCTTACGGATAAGGGTGAAAGACTTATGCAGCCTCTTATCGGCGGTAATATTCGAGCAATGCTATTTGAAAATAATACACCCGCTGTAATCAAAATGATACAAGAGCAAATAAGAATTACAATCGAAACATACGAGCCACGGTGCGCACTTATTGATGTAAATGTGTTATCTTCATTGGATGATAATACCGTTAAAATAGATATATATTTTTACATAAATAATGTTGCAGACCCAATTGCACTTACCGTGTTTCTAGAGAGGACTAGATAAGATATGGCTACCAAACCAATTAACGAGCTGGATTTTGCAACCATTAAGGATCAATTCATAGCGCACTTACAAAATCAAACTCAGTTTAAAGATTATGATTTTACAGGGGCAAACATGAATGTCTTACTTGATGTTCTAGCCTACAATACGCACATGAATAATTTTTACACTAACATGGCAATTAACGAGATGTTTCTTGATTCTGCCATTATTAAAAATTCAGTTGTTTCACATGCAAAAGAATTAAATTATCTACCTCGGTCCAGAAAATCAGCAAAAGCCGTTGTAAATGTAACATTACGGGATCCGCTTGAAACCGCTTCGGTGATTACTATACCAAGATTTACGGAATTTACAGCCAGTTTCCAACGCAGTAGCTATACATTCATTACAGATCAATCTTATATTGCTAAAAAGACAGCAGCAGGAGTTTTTGTAGCAACAGATGTTGAAATATTCGAAGGATATATATTAGGCGAGTTTGAAAAAGACGGGTTTTTTGTTGATGAAACAAATTCTTTAAAATGTAATTTAATAAACGATAACATCGATACAAATACTATTGAAGTATATGTTGACGATGAAGCTACTCTTGGAAAAAATCAGTTTTTCTATACAGCAGATATATTTGGTGTAACACCGACAAGCAAAGTTTTTTATCTTGAGCCACATTTTGATAATAGGTATTCTGTTTATTTTGGTGGGAATGTATTCGGCGAACAGCCAAAAAGAGATATTGATGTAAAAATACAATATCGTGTATGTAATGGCACTGAGGTAAACGGAGCTAATTTGTTTGCAACTTCGTTTAAACCAAATACAACTGTAACAACAGTGTCCGTTGCGGCTGGTGGCGCCGAGCGCGAAACCTTAGATAATATAAAGTTTTTTGCACCGAAATCAATTCAAGTTCAAGAAAGAGCAATTACTGCGGGCGATTATAAAATTTTATTATCGCAAAGATTCCCGGAAATAAAAAGCGTATCAGCATACGGTGGTGATGAGTTAGATCCTCCTAGATATGGCCGAGTTGCGATTTCTGTAAACTTGCAAGGCGAAGGATTTTTATCAGAAACACGTAAAAACTCGTATTTAAGATATCTGGCTGATAAAACTCCACTTGCGATTGAACCTATATTCATTGATCCTGGATTTTTATATTCTGAAACTATCGTAGATGTAATTTATTCGAAAAAATTCACAACAAAATCAACACAAGCACTTGAAACTTTAATAAGAGCAGAGATAGCCGATTATAATACTACAAACTTGGATGACTTTGGCGAAACATTAAGAGTTTCAAAACTAGCGTCTATCATAGATGGTATTGATGACGGAATATTAAGTAATAACGTTTGTGTAAATCCTATTATTGAATATGCGCCAGTTCTTAACTTAGAATTGAACCCAACATTTAAGTTTGCTACTCAGCTTATTAAACCGTATCCGTACGACGCAGTGGTTGGATTGACTGGATTTAAACCATCAATAACAAGTTCTGTGTTTACATATAAGGGGATCTTGTCCAAATTAATTGACGATGGCCTAGGAAACATGGCCATCGTTAATTCGATTGTAAATGCTAATAATTCAAACCAAGCAATAATAAATCCTTCGATAGGTACGGTAAATTATGTTACAGGTGAAGTCAAATTAATTAAATTTGGCGTAGAAGCATTTTCAGGAAACGCAATTAAAATATATGCTGCGTCGATGACTCCTAATATTACAGCACCAAAAAATCGTGTTCTGTCTATTCGAAGCGAAGACATTAAAATTAATTTTGAAGAGTCAAGCTAATGACAGTACCTGTAGATAAGTTAGTTTCATTTCATATTGAAAAACAATTCCCAGCGATATATCGTGAGGAAGGCCATGATCTTGTTCAGTTTGTAAAAGAATATTACAAATTTCTTGAGACTGACACAAACCAAGCGCTTTATAACGGCCGAAGATTGTTTGAATATAAAGATATAGATACTACACTTGACAGAATGCTAATATTCTTTAAAAACAAATATCTTTCAGATCTCCCCTTTAACGATGCTACTGTTCGTATTATTGTGAAAAACATACTTGGGCTTTATCGCCGCAAAGGTTCTGAAGGTGGCTTGGAGTTATTCTTTAGACTTTTTTATAATGAATTTATTAAAGTATATTATCCAGCAAAAGATATATTTAAAGTGTCAGATTCCAACTGGCAGGCTGGCACTTATCTTCAGTTGTTTCCAAACGCAGGTATATTTACGTCTGTAAATATCTTCACAGACGCCGATAACAAATTTCCATATAGAGATATCGTTAACACACCTATCACCGGCGAAACATCTGGCGCGAAAGCAATAATTGACAAAATAAACTTTGTTATATTAAATAATTCGTTTATACCAATTATTTTTATTAACGATGTTCAAGGCACGTTTTTAGGGTTGGAAGGAATTACCGCCCGAATAAATGGTACACCTGTTAACTTTGGAATTGTAAACGGCTCTTTGGATTCAATTAATATTAACGTCAAAGGACCAGGAGGAAACTCTGTTGGGGACACTGTTACGTTTAAGGGAGCTCCTGACGGAATTGGCGCTACAGGAAGAGTGTCTAAAGTACGCGATGACAACGCCGGCATAATTGAATACGAGGTTACAGATGGCGGGTGGGGTTACACGATAGAGTCAACTCATTTATATGTGTCAAACCAAATTATCTTTTTAGAAAATATTCCAAGTAATTTTACCAAGCTAGAAACACTCGAGGACAATAATGGTAATAGGGGCACTGTTATAGACCAAGGTGATTTTTTTGTTGGTGTAAGAATGGATGCTGGCAACGAGTTTACCAATACATCTATTATTGATACAGTTGACAGATCTCCAAATATTGATATACAATCTTTATCAGGAGTAACTCTAAAAGTAACTCCGAGGAATGATAGTTCGCCAGGTGCTCTTTATCCTGAGACTACCAATTCCACGGATGTCATTGTCAGCGAGTTAGAGAATATAGAATCTATAGGTCTTATATTTGATATAATTGGAGATTTTGTGAACGTTGCACTTGACTCGTCTAACTATAACGTTATTCCGCCAGCAGCAACTTCAATGTCTGGAAACGTAAATCCAACAGATATCAATACTAGGTTAGATGTTGCATTTGATTTGACAAACGTTGATATTGGTTCTATTGTTGGTTTTAATAACATAGATCAAGGCCTTAATTATTTTAATGAAGTTGTTACCTTTACACACGATTCGCGTTTATCTAATTTCGATAGGAAAAATCAATTAATCACATTGAATTCTGTTCCTTCTACTTTAAGTGTAGGCGATGAAATAGACCAAGGTCTTATTAGCGGAAAGGTTGTAGCAATTAACAGTAATACTTTAACAGTAAGACCATACGCATATTACGGTTTTAATTCGTCAACACCAATTACATACGGCGGAATAAGCTTTCCAATTGTAGCCATATCTAAAGACTACAGTAGTAATATAATTGCAGGAAGTAATGCAATAACTGAACCAACGGTAATTTTTGAAGCTGGGATTATAGCAGAAGTGGAAATAGTAGATTCAGGATATAGTTATGTAGATAATACACAGGCCGAAGTACTTAAAAACGGAGCTATAGTTTCTGGCGGAATTTTATCTGCCAAAGGCCAAGGAAAAACTGGTGGATTTTGGTCAACTTACAATTCGCATCTTAATGGGTATAAAAATGTAAACGGCAATTTAGAATATTATAATTCGAATAAATATATACAAGACAGTAATTATTATCAAGAATATTCTTATGAAATTCAATCTAAACTAAACCTTGAAAATTATGAGGAATCTCTTAAAGAAATTACCCATGTCGCTGGCACAAAGGTGTTTGCAAAATTTAATTTGGAAGAAATTATATCTACACCAATATCAACCAAAATTGTTATTAATCGCTCTGAACAATGATAAGCAAGACTTTTTATTATAAATAAATTAAAGAAAACACTGAGGAAAAAATGACAATAATCACCAGCAATTATAGATCAGATACGGCACGTCTTTTTGTGGAAGATGTTGCGGCTAACGATTATTATCTTTTTACTTCAAGTATGTCAAATACTGCTGTAGAAAACACGGCAGTTTCAAAAAGATCTTTTTTAGAAAAAACTATCTTTGGAAAAAAATTACCAGTAAATAACGTATTTTACATAATAGAAAATAACACGTGGCAAGCAGGCACAGTTTACACGCAGTATGATGACGCAGCTGATTTGGCTGATGAAGATTATTATGTAACTGTTTACCCAGCAGATAATGCAACTGGCGATTATAAAATTTACAAGTGTTTATTTAATAATTATGGCGGTGCATCAATAAATCCTCCGAATTATCAATCGTCTACTCCAGATCAAACCTATATTATGCCAGACGGTTACACCTGGAAATATATGTATTCTCTTTCTGTGTTAGAATTTGACAAGTATAATACTAGAGGCTATATACCAATTATAGATGTTTCTACGAATTATGCAAACAGTTCCGTGAGTAGTGCAAACAGCGCTGTAATTACAAGTAAAAGCTCGATTAACCAAATATTTATTGAAAACTTAAACCAAAACGGCGGGTATGAAAGTGTAATAGGTACTATTTTTCAAGTTTTAAGAGGATCAGTAAACGCAATTACAATTACGCCAAACACAGCAAATGCTTTGAACGCAATTGGTAATTATTATTCAGGATATACTTTGTATGTTACGAACCAAAATACACGCTCGCAGACATATCAAGTTGACACATATACGTATGACCCAGTTACAGGGCGGGCAACGATTACGCTAGTTGAAGGAACTCCAACCGACGGGGTTTTAATTGATACTGCAACATTTAATTTGCTTCCGAGAATTAAAATACAAGGTGATGGCACCGGCGCAGTAGGTATACCAAGCGTGGCCACTAACGGATCTATTTCTAGTGTAACAATATTAAACGCTGGTTCTGGTTATACGAATGCGACAGCCAAAGTTATTGACCCCTTTGCGTTTGATCCAAACTTGGCGGGTAGTTTAGATGTAAGAGTAACACTAAGGCCTATTCTTTCTCCTGCTGGAGGCCATGGAAAAAATTTAGTAGAAGAGCTCAGTTGTACTCGTGTTTTAGCATACACAAACCTTGACACAGTAGACAATACCTCAATTCCAATTACAAATACTTATGCTAGCATTGGTATTGTAAAAAATCCAGAATTTAAAGATTACTCGTATCCTACTGTTTTTGATAATAGAATAGAGTTGGCAGTAGACACAAACCCGTTTACAGTTAACGAAACTATTACGCAAATTGAAACTGTTAACACCGCTAGTGATTTCTTTGATGACGTTAGATTTAGTGCAAAGGTTCATGAGGTAACAGGCGATTTTATTTATCTAGCCGAATATTCTGGACCTTATCCAGACGATCAGGGCAGTAATGCAAATACAGATTTTAGTGACATATCTTTAGATATTACATTACCATTAACTACTTCTCAGGGCCAGAGAATTCAGATAAATACAGATAACAATCCAGTATATACTGGTGGTTATGATTCTGCATATCCAGGATTTAAGCTATCACCGTATGTCCAAAGGACTGGCGAAGTATACTATATGCACAGGTTTCTTCCTATTACTAGGACAGCGAGCTCAAATGAACAATATAAAATCATCCTTGAATTTTAAGAGAGAAAAAGATGCCAATTAATACAGATCTTAATGTTGATCCATACTTTGATGATTACAACTTAGAGAAGCAATTTTACAAAATTCTCTTTAAGCCGTCATATCCTGTACAAGCTAGGGAACTCACGCAGTTACAGACTACTCTACAAAATCAAGTAGAACAATTTGGCGACAATATTTTTCAAGAAGGTTCTATTATTAATGGCTGTAATTTTACAGAACTTAGTGATCTTAAGTTTGTTAAACTTGGTGATAAAACCGGTTTTAGTATTTCAGATTATGTTGGATTTGACGATACTGTAACTGTCCTAGGTGAAGAATATGTGCGTACCAATTCTTATGAATTGCGTGGTGTAGTTTCAGGTATAAACGCGACTGTAGTTGCGGCTGCAGCTGGATTTGAAACCAGAAATCCTAATTTAAATACGTTTTTTATTGACTATACATCGACTTCTGGGGTAAACAAGCAATTTCAAACTGGTGAACTTTTAGAAATCTATAAAATAAGCACCGTTGAAGTTGGAGCAGGAATTAGCGCAACAGCAACATTAGTAGATTCTATTAACGTTACTTCTTTTGTTAATGCTGTTGGTAATTCCTTTGGTCTTCGCTCTGCGCCGGGTGTTACTTATCAGCGTGGCCATTTTTTATATGCTGAAGAACAATTAATTATTGTTTCTAAATACGATAACGTTCCTACTGAAACTTCAATAGGTTACGAAGTTCAAGAGAAAATTATAAATTCGGATATAGACACATCACTTTTAGATAACGCTAACGGTTCGTTCAACCAAAATGCGCCTGGCGCAGACCGCCTAAAATTAATTCCAGTACTAAAATCTTTGACGAATGCACTAGCTGATGCCAATGCAGACTTTTTCTCATTAGTTAGATATTCAGACGGAAACCAAGTTGTTCTAAGAAACGTTTCGCAATATAATGTTATCGGTGATGAAATGGCTCGCCGCACATTCGAAGAATCTGGTGATTATACAGTAAGAGGATTTAAACCAAAACTAGTAAGAAAAAACGGTGTTCTTACTGCCACGATATCGCCGGGTTTGGCATATATAAAAGGTTATCGTGTTGAAACTTTAAGTGAAATTTTCAAACCAGTTGATGAAGTAGCTAACACATCAATAGGCGTAAGAACAAACCAACCAATTTCTTTTAACTATGGAGGATACGCAAAGACAGCGAATTCCTCAACGTCAGGCACAGTTAACCTCGGAACATTTGAAACTGTTCAACTAAAAGACGGGGGCGGTAATGCTGCTGGTACAGCAAGGGTTCGTAATATAACAAACGATAAGATATTCTTATTTGATATTCGTACTTTACCTGGGCAAACATTTTCAGATGTAGAAGAAGTAGTAGGATTAAGCGGATCTATACCAATTAATGTTAATTCTGTAATTCAAGATGCTGGCAAATCGTCAATGATATTCGATAGCGGGATGGTAAGTCTTAATTCATTAAGTAACATTTCAATTCCTGTAAGAGCCCAAAAATCTCTATCAGGCCTGACTAGTACTACTGTTATATTATCTCCTGATAGTGGAGAAGACTTCGCTGTTAACAATGATGATGCGCTGTTTGTTGATGCCACTAACACAAAAATAGATATTTTAAATAATTCGCTAGCTGGATCGCTATTAAATTTAACATTGACCTCAACTCCTTCTGCAACTGCTACGCTCTATTATAACAAAAGAATTCAAAATGCTTCACCGTTTACAAAAACTTCTGAAACTCTTTATGTAAAATGTGATTTTGCAAATCCGCCAATAACATCTGCAAATTCAATATATAATTTAGGATTCCCAGATGTATACGAAATTGTAACAATCACAGATTCAGCTGGGAACGATGTTACAACCAGTTTCAAATTAAGAACAAACCAAAGAGATAATTTTTATGGTCATTCTTATATTGAGTTTATATCAGGGCGCGTGATACCAGCACCTGGTGATATGATAGTTGAAATGAATGCCTTTAAGCTTGGAGATACAACTGGAAATTATTTCTTTAACATAAACAGCTATCCTGCTTCTGTTGCCACGAATAAGATACAGTCTTATATTTCAGCTGCAGGAGATACATACAATCTCAGAGACTCTCTAGACTTTAGACCATACGTGGAACCATTATCACCGGCAACATACACAAACGCAGCCTTAGTTGGGACTGCACCATCAGTTAGTAATTCTGCAACTGGTGTAAACATTGCCCCTGTTTTTTCTAGTTCGTATGAAATTCTTACTCCTTCACTCAATCAGTCCGCGGATGTTGATTATCAATATTATTTTTCAAGAAAAGATATAGTTGTTATAGATTCTTTTTCAAGAATTTCAATTGTCAAAGGAACTGAATCAGAAAATCCATTTCCTGAAACTACTCCTAAAGACCAATTAAAAATCGCCGAGATTTTTGTCCCAGGAAAACCTGCTCTTTCCCCGGCCGAGGCATACGTGCAAGATAGAATTGATTATTCCGCAACAGTCAAACAAAAAGGTACTCGCGGATATAACATGAAAGCTATAGAAAATATAGAGCAAAAAGTAGATCAGTTGCGATATTATGTTCTCTTAAGTACATTAGAAGCAGACACCAAAAATTTAAATATTACTGACGAAAACGGCTTGAGTAGATTTAAAAATGGTATTATTGTAGATCCGTTTAATGACCTTAGCATTGCAAATTTGGAAAATACAGAATATAACGCGGCCATTGATTTTACAGAAAAATCACTTATGCCTTCTGTAAAATCGTTTCCAATTAACCTAAAGCTTAAAACTATTACGAATGCAACGGTATTTCCAAATGCAACGAATCCTGTTCTTGGATCTTTACAAAGAGATTCCGACGTTGAAATTATATCTCAGCCGTATGCAACAGCATTTAGAAACTGTGTAAGTAGTTTTTATAATTACATTGGCACAGGCGCCTTATCACCTGAATACGACGCACTATACGACACAGTTACAAATCCTTTAAATATAGACATAGATTTAACAACACCATTTACTCAATTAGTAGATGCAATACAGGAATTTATCCCGTTAACATCTACAGTAACAGAAAACCTTGGGACTGTAAGAGCTGGCACTCGCCGCACTGGTACAACCTCGACTACTAGTTTACGCGATACGACTAGGAGTGTGCAATTATCTGGCGAAAATGTAAATGAACAAAAAGTTGGCGATTTCGTTACAAACTTTACTTTTAATCCATACATGAGGTCTAGAGAAGTAGGCGTGTTCATGGCTGGTCTAAGACCTAATACTCAGCACTACTTTTTCTTTGATGAAGATGATGTAAATTCTCACATATATCCTGCTCAAGGAGCACCCGGTAATGTAAACGATCCTAGGTTATTTACAAGAGGTGGGGTCATTGGATCTGCCGTAACATCAGACGGAAATGGAATTGTAAGAGCGGTATTTAAAATACCAGAAGGTACTTTCTTTGTAGGTGATAGAAGACTTGAAATAGCAGATATTGATACATATGCTTCAATAGCATCAGGAAAAACGTCGTATGGTTCGTTAATGTATCGTGCATATAACTTTTCGGTTGAAAAATCTTCCTTATCGGTTTCAACAAGATCGCCTGCAAACTTCATACAAACCGAAACATCTGATAGGACTGTTACTCGGAGGACAGCGCCAGTACCAGATAATGATAATGATAATGGGCCCGATCCTCTTGCGCAAACATTTTTTATTAAAACTGGAATGGGCCGCGGATCTGAAACCGTGTTCATATCAAAGTTAGATATATTCTTTAAAAGAATAAGTACAACAAACGGCTTATTGGTTGACATTAGAGAAGTTATTAATGGTTATCCTTCAAGTATATCTGTTCCATTATCAGATGTTCATTTAGACCCAGCAGAAATAGGTGTTTCAGATAATGCTTCAGTTGCTACAACCGTAACATTTAAATCTCCTATACGATTAGATGCTGAAAAAGAATACGCATTCGTCGTTAAACCAGACGCAAATGATCCAGATTACCTGCTCTTTACTTCCAAGGTTGGTGGAAAAAATCTTAGCCCAGGTGCAACACAAGGTCTTGCTGTTGTTCAGGATTGGGGAGATGGAGTTCTCTTTACGTCTACTAATAACAGAGCGTGGAAATCTTATCAAGATGAAGATGTTAAGTTTAAATTATATCGCCATAACTTTGGATCAGACACCGGTACTATAACATTTACAAACGACGACAATGAATTCTTTACTACAGCGAATAATGTAGGGCGGTTTGAAGTTGGCGAACTTGTTTATACAGATGAGCCATTAATTGGGTCTACTGCAATTTCAGTGAGTGTTACTGCTGGAAGTAATGTCATAACTGGAACGAGCTTGTCTGATACGTATTCTGCCGGGGATTATATTTTGCTGGATGACGGAGCGACGAATAAACAAATACTTAGAGTTACGTCTTCAACAACATCAACAATTACGGCAGATCGAAATGCGTTCTTTACAGCTTCAATAGATTCAAATCCAATTACAGCTGCAACTATAACACATTACGATTTTAGATACCCAACATCTATGGTATTGGAACGTTCGTCAGCAACTTCAACTAGAAAGTTTGAAGCTGGAGATACTATTAGTGGATTTGATAGTGAATCTACAGCTGGAATTGTTTCGGTCGATAATAAAAACATTAGTTACATACAGCCAATGATTACAAGAACAAACGATATTGTATCAAGCACATCACTAGCTGGGACATTTGCAAACTCTACTACAGGTGCTGCATATAATCAAAGCGTTGCTTTTAATGATAAAACATTATTTGCGGAAAATGGTATAGCCATATATAGTAAGTCTAACGACATAGCTGGTGTAAAATCTTTAAATCTAACGGTATCTTTAGCAAATGGGTCAAATTCAACGTCGTCGCCAATGATAGATATTGAAACTGCATCTGTACTTGCAAGTGAATGGCAAATTACAAATGACTCAAACACAACGGCTAAATATATTTCAAGAACTGTTGAATTATCAGAAAATCTAGACGCCGAAGATTTTACATTATTAACTACAGCGTATCGCCCAAGTGGAACTGACATAAAAGTATTTATTAAGCCACAATCTGTTGATGACGCAAGTGTATTTGATACTAATGCCTGGATGGAATTAGAACTTACTGAAGGTATAAATTTGTATTCTTCGATAAGTAATATAAACGACTTTAAAGAATTTGCATATAAAGTTAAAGATACAGACAAAACTGCTCTTGGCATATTAACATATACGAATGCTATAGCAACCTTTGAAGGTTATCGTAGATTTGCAATTAAAATAGAATTACATTCCGAAAGCATATTTAAAGCACCTAGGTTGTTAGATTACAGAGGAATTTCGCTAACATGATAAGAGATGAAAAAACAAAAGCATTACTAAATAGCGATATTGCATCTTTGAATAAATACAAATTAGAAAGAAATCGCATTAGAAAAATTGAATCTCTTTCAAAAGAAGTAAGGGAAGTTAAAAAAGTTCTTACTTCAGTTTGCGAAAGACTTGATCGGATAGAAAGTATTTAAGATATGTCAAAAACAGCTATAGGCCAGATCACAACAACGCAAACATTCCAATCGTGGTTAGATAAAACTAATGACATAGTAATACTGCTGGAAACCGATGTTATGACGGCATCCGCACTCGGCGATTCAACTACAGGCAATGCCACTCTTGTAGGTACATTTACGGCAAATAACGTAATTGCTCACGATTCACTTAAAGTAAATACTATTATGCCCAGAAGTGGTTTTACTAAAGTATCCTACACTGCCCCTATTGAAATTAACAGTTCTGGCACAATTTCACAAACTGTAATTAGCCCAGCAGGGCCGAGATTTAAATATTCGTCTGGTTCTTCAACCTGGTTAACTGGATTTGAAGATACAATCAATAACAATTTTATCATCGATACCGGGGCTAATCCTCGTAGATTGGTATTAACACCAACTGGTGATTTAACTATTTCAGGAAAATTCATAGCGTTAAACGGTATTGAAGTACCATCTCCATTTAGTATAACTGGCAATGTAATTGGGGATATTACGGGTACAGTAAGCGATATATCAAATCACAATTCGGATGACTTGGCTGAAGGTAGTAGTAATCTCTATTTTACTTCTGCAAGAGCTAGATCATCAATTTCTGGTGGAACCGGTGTTACTTATGATAATGCAACTGGGGTTGTAAGCATCGGGCAGGATGTTGCAACTACATCCAATGTAACATTCAACAATATACTTACTTCTGGAAATGTTAATGTGCAAGGTCAAGTTGTTGCCGCAGGCGACGTAACAGCTTACGGATCCGTTTCGGATATTACAATGAAAGAAAATATACTTCCAATTTCAGACGCGCTAGAAAAAGTTTTACAACTTGGTGGATACACATTTAATTATATAGGAAATGATAATCCTATGACTGGCGTCATCGCCCAGGAAATTATTGGAGTGTTGCCTGGTATTGTATATGAACATGACAACCCTAACACTAAAGAGAAAGTTTATGCAGTTCGTCACGGAAATTTAGTTGGGTTATTAATCGAAGCTATTAAAGAATTAAACGAAAAAATAGGTAAATAATATGCCAATTAAAGCAGCATTTGGTACTCTTACATTTACAGAAATTGAAGCAGAATATGACAACCCTAAACCTTGGGCTTTAACAGAATTTTACAGTGTTGCTCCAGAAATTCCAGTTTCAGGTACAATAAAGTTTAGTGATTTTTATGGTACATCAGATGTTCAGCGAATACCACTAGGTGCCTTTCCTTATGATCCAAAAATAAATGGATTCGACAATATTAGAAATTGTAACTTGTGGACATTATTAACTGGAATTGGTTTTACAGATCCATCCTTACGTTATGACTTGACAATCCCAGCAAACGTATGGTTTTGGGGAGGGGATACGGCAACAGCAGGGCTAACTATACCATCCAATATGACTGGTGACATAACTATTCGCAACAACGGTAATATTATTGGCTGTGGTGGCAAAGGCGGGAATGCTGCAACCACAGGCGAAGATGGCGGCCCTGCAATAAAAATATTAACAAACGCAAATGTTGTATTTCTTAATAACACAGGTGCTTACATTGCTGGTGGTGGTGGTGGTGGTGGCGGCGGCAATCCTACTATAGGCGCAGGTGGAGGTGGTGGTGCAGGTGGTGGCGCAGGTGGCAGTGGTTATCGTGCAGCAGGTCGACCGGGTGCTGGTGGCATACTTGGCGCTAATGGTGCAACTGCTCCGAATGATAGCGACGCAGGAGGTGGTAAAGGTGGTGGCGCTGGCGCTGGTGGCGGTGGCTACGATAACGGTTCTGGTTGGTTTAATGACCCAGACTCAGGCGCAGGTGGTGGCGGTGGGCGTATTTTACCTGGTCTTGGCGGTGCAGGATCTACTGGCAGCGACGACTACGAAGGCATGCCAGGAGGCAGTGCTGGCGCATCGGGTCAAGGGCGGACCGCGGGCGCAGGATCTGGCGGTGGTGGAGGTGGTTGGGGTGCTAATGGCGGCCGCGGTGGTAAACTTGGCGGAACTGGTGGTAAAGCTATAGAAACAACTAGCCCTAACGTAACTACAACAAACAACGGCACTATTTACGGGGCCGTGTAAATTTAAATCAATAATGATAAATATAAATTAGTTATAGTTTTTAAATTTACATCAGCGATATGTTTTGTTTTATAAATATAAGAAAAAAGGTTAACTAGTCATGTCAAAAATTACAGATCTTGAAAAGATTTCTGGTGATAAAACAAAAGGCGGTGATCTTTTTGTCATGGTTAGCCTTGATGAAGGTGAAGACGGTACAAAAAGCATCACAAGAGATGAACTTTTAAAGGCGTTACAGAAAGAACAGTTTACTGATATTAAAGTAGCTGGTGGCTTAATAGACAATACGCCAATTAAAAATCCAAACATAACAGTCACGCATCCTTTAACAGACGACGTCCAAGACGATGATTATTTTTATTTAAAAGACGTGTCGGCTGGAACAACCGTTGCGTTTTCTTATTCTCAATTATATAGCGAAATTGCAAAGTCTTCTGAAAAAGCTAAAAAAGTATATGTAAGTGTTGATGGCAGTGATAATAATGTTGGCAGTTATCTTGCTCCAGTCGCAACTCTTGATCGTGCTGTAACAATCGCACAGGAAAAAGCTAAAACAATAGCACCCGGTGTTCTTGACAGACAAATCATTAACATTACTGTAATGCCAGGAACCTATTACACAAACGGCGAATTGGCTTTACCTGACTTTTGCTCTATGATAGGTTCTTCAGGTCAATATTCAACGACGATTGTAATGAATGATGGGTACGAAACTAACAACTGTATTCTTTTAGGTTCAGGCTGTTACGTACAGGGATTTTCATTCTTTAATTTAAAAGTTGATAACTTTGATTATCCAACCAGCGGGTTTGCATTTGCATTCAGACCTGGCGCAAAAATTACAAGATCTCCTTATGTGAGAGACTCAAGTCAAATATCAAACTATTTTGAAAAAGAAATTCCTGCGTTATTAAATCCAATTAATAGCCGTGGAACTATTTACGATTTAGGATATGAGCTTACTGTATCTGGCGTAACTGGAACTTTTAAAGAAGGCGATTCAATTACAACAAGCGACGATGTAAACGGGTTTGTTTCAAGAGTTGACGAAATTGGTTCAGGTACAATTTACATAAGAAACAATACAAAAAGTTTTGCGTCTAGTACTACAATCACATCTTCTTCAGGTGGAAGCGCGACAATTACTACTGTCGGCGAAGAAGACTTTCCAAACAAAAATGTTGGTCGTGGTGGCGGAATGGTTATTGCTGATCGAGAAGTCTTGGATCCAGATTCAATTTTTCCTTATATGCTTTGCTTTGGCGCAACTCCTCGTACACAAAACGGAATAGGATATGTTGCAAAAAACGGAGCTGGGATTAACGGAATTTCATCTCTATCAATTTTTGCACGCTGTTCGTTCTACGCTTTAGATGGTGGTCAAATTACTCTTAATAACTCAGGTACGCAATTTGGTGATATATCAATGCGTTCTAAAGGTAGTACTCCAATATTCGATCCAAGACAAACTACAGCAACTTTAGTTGCAAATAATACTCTTGCTGATACTATTATGGCCTCATCAACCACGGTTATAGACGATCTATGGAGTAATCTAACTACTACTCTTGGTTACGAAGGTTACAACTCAACCAAATGTAAAAGAGACACTGGATACATCTTAGACGGAGTTGGAAACGATTTAACACTCGGTACAAATTACTGGGCAGTATTAAATGGTAACTCATATAGAACAGCAAACTCGCAAGTCGTTATTGACGATCAGCTAACTGAGACATCTGGCGCAATATCGTTCCTTAAGTCTTCTGTTAAGGATCTTTTACAAAACGCTGCAAATGAGACAAGAACTGATGCGGCCTTTGATGAAATCATAGACATCCTTGAGAATGGAACTGGCAACGCAGATGCACTTACATTTTCAAGTACAGGCACTAGTAATCATGCAAATGCAAAAGATCTTTTAATTGCAAATAAATCTTTGATCCAAACAGACTTAATTGCTTGGATCAATACAAATTATTCCAGTCTCGTCTATAACGTAGCAACATATACACGTGACATTGGCTATAAAATAGATGCGTTAACACACGACTTAAACTACGAAACAAATATAGCGTCAATCGTAAATACTGAAAATTACAATAGAGAAGTGGGTAGTTCACTATCAGCAGCTCAAAGAGCACCAACTGCTGCTGTTTACGAACAGCTCGGAGAAATATGTTCATCTATAGTGTTAGGAACGTACCCGTCGCAAGACACTGCATCAGGTGCTGCTTCTCAAGTTGAAGCAAGTAAGTGTATAGCACTCGCGAATATGTTAAAAGACGTTATAAAAAACAATTCCCTTACACATCTGTTGGCGAGAGAAGAGCCTAATTTAACTTGGGTAGCTACGAATTATGTAAACGGTAAAGAAATTATAGATAGCAACAAAGCACAGCTTCAGAAAACTACAGTTGCTTATGTAAATGCAACATATAATTTCATAGATGAAGAACTCACGCGTAGAGACGCGCTAAACTTTCTTCGTTCCATCACAAATGACTTTAGGGGTGGAACTCAAACCGGGGCTCGTATATTTACAGCTAGTTTATTTACTGGTAAAGGTAAGCACGTCTTTTCGGTATTTAACCCAACAACAGTTGGTCTTAACTACGTTGGGAGTGTTGCCACGATTGGTGATTTACCAGCTGGATCTACGGTAGCAATTAAAGATGCTTATATCGTATACACAAGTGTTACGAATGTATATGACGGAACAGTTCATTATTGGAACGGATCTGCGTGGACCTCAGACGGCGCAAATGATATATCACTATTAAACGCATTTACGAATTCATGGGATCGGATGCGTGATACAATTAAAAGTACATTCACACTAACAGCTGGTGAAGAGGCAATGCTTGACGGTCTTATAGACGAAGTATTAACCGCAAGTGTTCGAAACCCGGTTGTTGTTAATTTTGGAAGTTTAGTAGAAAGCCTTTCACACCAATTTAATTTAGCAAGTGCTGGCGTTAACGTAAACGCTCTTCCTATAAACATGAGAAGACTAGGACAACCAATATCTGCTGCAGCCTCAGTTCTTGAAGAAGACGGTGGGAGAATAAGATGGTCTGGAGCAGACGAATTAAATAACCAATATTTTGCAAAAGGTCTCAGAATTAACGGCAGAACCGGCAGAATTGAAGGCAGGCCGTTCACATCTTCAGTAAGAAAGTTAGCTCGTAGAGCCGCAAACAGTAGGACATCAACATGACAACAATTATTACCACGAGCCAGGCGCCAGACGCAAAACCAGTTGGTCACAGTGTTACTTTATCAGAAAGCTGGGATCCAATTATTGAAGTACCTAGCTACTCTATTCCTGAACTTGTTTTTGGTGGAACTAATGTAACGGTTCCAGGAGTAGCAGAAATAATTACACCATTAATTATTTCAAATCGCGATATTGTAACTGTTGACGTAAGTATAAGGATATATCGTGTAAGTTCAAATACTGTGTTTTATTTAGCAAATGAAATTCCTCTTCCAAAGTTTGATGTTCTTTCCTTTCCTATGAATGGTCAATTTATATATACTGGTGATATTCTTGAAATGAAAGCAACATCAAACAACAGTATTGATGTTACTATATCGTATACATTAGGCCAAGCGGAGCAAGATGATGTCGCTTAAAACAATTCGAGGAACCCCTACAACTCCGGATAAATTGTTATTCCAACAGCTTCCAATAAGTTTGGATCCTGTTGCATTTCAATATGTTCTGGTATATGGTTCTGATGACAACTTATATGCTTCAGATGGTATAAGTTGGAATTTGGCTGGTACAGGTGGCAATCAAGGAATCCAAGGTATACAGGGTGTACAAGGGTTTCAAGGTATCCAGGGTAATTTTGGACCCGCAATTAATATTATTGGATCTGAATCTGATGTAAATTATTCCAGCGATCCTCAGGCAGTACTTAATGCAAACTTCCCAGGAGCTGCTGTTGGTAACACGGTAGTAGATCAGGCTTTAAATGAGTTGTGGGCTTATACAGGTTCTAGCACTTGGGTAAACATTGGAGACTTTAGAGGTACTCAAGGTACACAGGGTGCTCAAGGTATTGATGGCGGACAAGGCATTCAAGGTACTGCCAATCAAGGTCGCCAAGGTATTCAAGGTATTCAAGGTACAGCGATTCAAGGTCGCCAAGGTATTCAAGGTATTCAAGGTATCATTGGTGAACAGGGTGTTCAAGGCATTGACGGTACTTTAGGTTCTATAGGTGCTCAGGGTGTTCAAGGTATCACTGGCGAACAAGGTGTCCAAGGCATTACCGGCGAACAAGGTATTCAGGGCATCACTGGCGAACAAGGTGTCCAAGGGATCACTGGCGAACAAGGTATTCAGGGTATAGATGGTACAATCGGAGTACAGGGTATTCAGGGTATTCAAGGTATTACTGGCGAACAAGGTGTTCAAGGCCTTGAAGGCGCTCGTGATATTAATGTCGATAGTTCTGGCAATATTGCATATTTAATTGACTTTTCTGTGAGTAACGCAGATATTAAATTAATTAGAGGCTTTACATATAGATTTATTGTAAACGCGTCTGGTCATCCTTTTTATATTAAAACAAGTGCAACAACTGGCACTGGTGACCAATATACAGCCGGTGTAACAGGTAATGGAACAGAAGTAGGGACTGTAACGTTTGCAGTCCCTTATAATGCACCTAATACATTATATTACCAATGCTCTATTCACAGTGCGATGGGCGGTGAGTTACAAATAAACGATGTAGGCCCACAAGGTATTCAGGGTATTACCGGTGCTGGTACTCAAGGTATTCAGGGTATTACCGGTGCTGGTACTCAAGGTAATCAAGGTATTACTGGTGCTGGTGAACAGGGCATCCAAGGTATCACTGGCGAACAAGGTATTCAAGGTACTGACGGTACAGGCAACCAAGGTATTCAAGGTATTACTGGTATAGGTACTCAAGGTATACAAGGCCGAATTGGTATTCAAGGTCCGCTGGGTCTTCAAGGTACTCAAGGCGAAGATGGTGAAATTGGAACGCAGGGTATTGTCGGTAATACTGGCAGCCAAGGTATTCAAGGTATTACTGGAGCTGGGTCGCAAGGCATTAGTGGTGCAACCGGAGCTCAGGGTATACAAGGTGCTGACGGAATTGGTTTTAGTGGTACTCAAGGTACAGCTGGTGAACAGGGTATCCAAGGTATCACCGGTGTTGGTTCGCAAGGTATCCAAGGTGTTACTGGTGCTCAAGGTGTACAAGGTATTACTGGCGAACAGGGTATTCAGGGTATCACTGGCGACCAAGGTATTCAGGGTGTCACTGGCGAACAAGGTGTCCAAGGTATCACCGGTGCTGGTACTCAAGGTATCCAAGGTATTACTGGCGGTGGCGGTGCTGGTGGTGCTCAGGGTATTCAAGGTATACAAGGTATCACCGGTGCTGGTACTCAAGGTATCCAAGGTATTACTGGCGGGCAAGGTATTCAAGGTGGAGCAGCTGCTGCATCGCCAGCAACAGAACTTGAGGCTACAAATGATACATCTACGGATGCGTCTTTCTTCCCTGTATTTGTTCAAAATGTTGGCGCAGTTCAAACAATTAACGCAACAAGTACTAAACTATACTTTAATCCTTCAACTGGTACTCTTTCAGCTACAAACTTCAACTCGTTGTCAGATGTAAATGCAAAAACAGACTTTATGCCAATTCCTGATTTAAACAATATTTTAAATCAAATCAGTACTTATAAGTTTAAATGGAAAGATAACGGAACTGATAGTTATGGTGTTATAGCGCAAGAACTCGAGCAAGTATTACCGGCGCTAGTTACAAACATGGAAGATAAAAAATATGTTAATTATATTCCATTAATCGCGTTTTTGATAGAAGGCTATAAACAATTAGCAGAACGCGTTACAACAATAGAAGGATCGTAAGTTATGGCACTTAAGTCAGGTGGAACAGAATTTTTAAGTGATGCACGAAATTATACTGCATCGGCTAAT